>Ga0315274_10010710_pt1 | contig 13208 bp, 12 predicted proteins | sample YL17G02_20_MG_FD_203700 | JGI IMG/M metagenome (GOLD analysis project Ga0315274, IMG submission 203700) | Sediment microbial communities from Yellowstone Lake, YNP, Wyoming, USA - YL17G02_20 | ecosystem: Environmental > Aquatic > Freshwater > Lake > Sediment | place: USA: Wyoming | collected... | reverse complement strand
ACCAGGACCTCGGGGACCGTGGAATCGACGATCTTCTGGGCGAGGCCCTCGACGATGGCCGTCTTGCCGACCCCCGGCTCGCCGATCAGCACGGGGTTGTTCTTCGTGCGCCGCGCGAGGATCTGGATGACGCGCTGGATCTCCTTCTCGCGCCCGATGACGGGATCGAGCTTGCCCTCGCGGGCGAAGGCGGTGAGGTCGCGGCCGAACTCGTCCAGCGTGGGGGTGGGCTTCTTCTGCGGCGAGAGGGGCTTCTTCTTCGCCCCGGCGGCCTGCGGCTGCTTGTAGTCCCCCGTCCCGCTGATCTGCAGGACGGACTCGCGCAGGGCGTTGGGCGTAAGAGAAGACTTGGCAAGGTAGCGTGATACGATGCTGCCCTGCTCCTTCACGGCGGCGAGCAGCAGATGCTCGGTCCCGATGTACTCGTGGCCCATGTTGCGGGCCTCCTCGGCCGAATCCTCGAGGATCTTCTGGCCCCGCTTGGAGGGGGGCACGTCGCCGAGGATGAGCCCGCCCTTGCCCTTCGGGAGGCTCTTCTCGATCTCGACCTGCATCTCCGCCGTGTTGACCTTGGCCCTCTGCAGGGCTTTCACGGCGACCCCTTCGCCGTCCTTCAGCAGGGCGAGGATGATGTGCTCGGGGAGGAGCTGGTCCGAGTGGAACCTCTTGGCCTCCTCCTGCGCGAGGATGGTGAGGACCTTCTGCGCCCTCTGCGTGAGCCCCTTGAACATGTGCGTCAGCCTCCCCTCTCCTGCGGCAGCGCCTCGCGGACGAGCTTCGCGCGCGTGTAGTCGATGAGTTTCGTGTCGATTGTGTCGTGCCTGCTCTGGAGGACCTTCTGGATGTGCGATTTCTGCACCAGGAACAAAAGCGGGGTGATGGCCGAAGCGTCGACCCCGCCCAGGATGCCCAGCGCGATGCCCAGGCGCAGTGAGGACAGCGATTCGATCGCCTCCCGCAGCGACAGGTAGCGGCAGTGGGTGAGCAGCCCCCACGCCCGCATGACCCTGTCCTCCATGTCGATCCTGCGCTTGTCCATCAGCTCCTCGCGCGTGCGGTTCTCGTAGCCGGCCAGCTGGGCGGCGATCCCGCCCAGGTTCGCGATGATCTCCGTCTCGGCCACCCCGATGGTGATCTCGTTGGCGATGAGGTACATGTCGCCCATCGATTCCATGCTCTCGCTGTAGAACCCCCGGATCGAGAGGCCCAGTTGCGCCGACGCCTTCACCGCCCGCTTGATCAGCCCGCCCATCGAGAGGGCGGGCAGGTGGAGCATCATCGACGCCTTCAGCCCCGTGCCGAGATTCGTGATCGCCGTGTTCAGATATCCCCACTCGGGGGAAACGGCGAAAGGCAGCGCCGCCGAAAGCCGGGTGTCGATGGCGTCGATCCTGCCGAACAGGGTCTCAAGGCACGAGCCCGCGCCGAAGGCGGCCAGGCGCAGATGGTCCTCGTCGCCGATGATCGCGCTGAGGCTCCCGTCGCCGCTCAGCAGCATGGCGCGATTTTTCTCCAGGGAGTAGCCCTGGGAAATCACATTGCGCTCGAAGAGGATCCTCCTGTCCAGCGGGGAAAGCTCGTCCAGGCCGATCACGGTGAGATCCCCCGCGTTCGGGAGCCTGCGGAAGACGGCGAGAATCCGCTCCTGGCACTCCCTGTGCTCCTGAGCGGAGAGCGTTCCCGGATAGGGATACTCGGAGAGGTTGCGCGAGAGGCGCACGCGGCTGGAGATGACGACCCCCAGCGCTGGGGGCGCCGAGGGCGCCGAGGACGCCGAGGGCGCCGAGGACGCCTCCGGCGTCGAGGACGCCGAGGGCGCCGAGGGCGCCTCCGGCGTCGAGGACGCCTCCGGCGTCGAGTCGGCGGCGCCTTTCATCCAGCCCTTCATGTCCGCGAGTCCCGTGAAGTCAAACATTGGCTTCAAGCTCCCGCAGCCTGTCGCGCAGCTGGGCGGCCTTCTCGTAGTCCTCGCTTTCGACAGCCGCTTTCAGCTCGTCGCGCAGGCCGGCCCTGTCTGGTGCGGCGTCCGCCGATCCCGCGAGGGAGAGGGGCAGCTTCCCCGCATGCCGGGGCCGGGCCGCCATCTGGGAGAGAATGGAGCGCAGATCAGCCTCGAACGTCCGGCCGCACTCCGCGCAGCCCAGCTTTCCCGTCTTTCTGAAATCCGCAAGCTTCGTCCCGCACCGGGGGCATGCGCTCGCCCCGGGCTCCGCGGAGCCGCTCGCTTCCGTGCCGTCGATGAGGCCTGTGAGCAGGTTCGTGACCGGCAGCTCGGATTCCTCCTCCCTGACGAGGCCCTTCTCCTGCGCGCATTCCTCGCAGATGTGCAGCTCGTGTACGCTTTCCTTCTGGATCTGGCGGATATGTATGACGGCCTCTTTCAGGCCGCATATTTCGCATTTCATGACTGCCTAGAAGTATACAAAAAAATCGGCATGAATTCTACGGCAAAACCTGCCGCGGGCAGTCGGAGGGGCGTTTTTGGTACGTAACGCCCTAAGATTAAACTTTTTTCAGCACCTCGAGAGGCTTCAATCCAGCTGCCCGAGCTGCCGGAATGTACGACGCAAGAGCAGAGAGCAGCAGGGTGCCGGCCGCTGCGAGCGCCACTTCGAGGGCATCGATGCGGATGGGGATCTTCTGCAAGTAGTAGGCGCTGTTGAAAAGGGTGACGGGCTCGAGCGCGGCAGCGGACGGGACCAGGGATATGCGTATAAGAGATGCGACCCACACTCCCGCGTCGAGGACCGCCTGCAAGGCGGCGAGGAGCTGGTTGACGTTCACCGCGACGAGCAGGCCCAGAGCGATTCCAAGGGCGGTGCCCAGAAGCCCCGTCACGGCCCCTGCGGTCAGGAAGGCGACGGCGAGCGAAGAGGGGGAAGCGCCGATGGCCTTGAGGATGCCGATGTCCAGTCTCCTCTCGAACACGATCATCAGCACCGACGAGGACACGTTCACGGCAGCCACGAGGACCACGAGGCCCATGATGAAGAGCAGCAGCGCCCGGGTGGTCTGGAAGCTCGCCAGACGGCTGTACTCCAGCTCCCGCCACGTGGCCAGACGGGAGTCGGCGGGCAGGGCCGAACGGAGCCTGCGGATGACCGGCTCGAGGTCGGCGAAGGGCTCGCGGACCTTCACGCCGATCAGGGTGCGCGAGGCGCGCGGCGAGAGCATACGCGCGGAGGAGGAAAGCGGTGCGTACACCATGACCTTGTCCAGCTCCTGGTAGCCGGTCTCGAAGAGACCCGCGACCCTGACCGATGTCACCCGAGGCGGCCCGCTCATGGACTCCCCGTAACTCGTGAGAACGGCAATCTCATCGCCCACCCCGACGCCGAGGGTGCCGGCGAGCGCCGCGCTCACCAGAGCCGAGTCGGGCCGGGCAAGCGAGAGCTCCCCTGCCCGGAGGGTGACCAGCGAAGCCAGCCCGGAGTCACGAAGGAAAGCGTCATCCGCGATGCAGCGGATGGTCGCCCCGGCGGCGGCCTTGTCCGAGACGAGCAGGCCGGTGCCCTGGCGCTCGGGCACGGCAGCGACCACCTGTGGGTCATCCGCGATCCTGCGAGCGAGGCTCTCCATGGCTGCCGCGCCCGTGCCCGGAGGAAGCGACACCTGCACGTGGGATGTCCCCACTTCGAGCAGGCGCGCGGTGATGCCCTCGATCATGCCCGTGGACACCTCCATCACCAGCAGGAGCGGGACGAGGCTCAGGGCGATGCCGACAACGGAGCCGCGGAGGTAGCGGGCGGTGCCCGCCTTGCCCCTGAGCGTTCTCAGGCTGAAGAATGCGACGAAACTGCGCTTCATGCCGGCAGCAGCGCCCCCCCGCCAAGCACCAGGCTGCGATCGGCCCGTCCGGCAAGCCCCGTGTCGTGGGTGACGAGCATCATCGTCCGGCTGTACTTCCGCACGAGCTCGAAGAGCAGCTCCTCGACGATCCGGGCGTTCTTCTCATCGAGGTTTCCCGTCGGCTCGTCCGCGAGGATCAGGGGAGGATCGTTCACGAGAGCCCGGGCAACGGCGACCCTCTGCCGCTCCCCTCCCGACAACTCGAGCGGATAGGCGTCCGCGCGCTGGTCGAGGCGCACGTCGGAGAGCAGCCGTCGTGCCCGCTCGCGCACCTGCCGGGCAGGGCGCCGCCCGACCAGCGCCGGCATCATGACGTTCTCCAGGGCGGTGAAATCGCGCAGCAGGAAATGGAACTGGAAGATGAACCCCACGCCGGTGTTGCGGTATCGGCTGAGCTCGATTTCAGGCAGGGCGGAGACCTCGATGCCGCTCACCACGACCCGCCCCGAAGTGGGGTAATCCAGCCCGCCGACGAGGTTCAGCAGCGTGCTCTTCCCGCAGCCGCTCTCGCCGGTGATCGCCACGATGGTCGCCTCGGCAACGGCGAGGTTCACGTCGCGGAGCACCGAAAGCCGCTCGGCGGGCGTCTCGTAGACCTTCGCCAGGGAGGCGATGGCCACCAGGGCTTCGGCGGGCGCCTCGGTCCGCGGGGTGGATATCTCACTCATTGCGCAGCACCTCCGCTGGCCTGAAACGCGACACCGCGCGGGATGCAGCCCACGCCGCCCCCCCGCAGGCGAGGAGGGCGAAGAAGACCACGAGGAAGGCCTCCCCGGGCAGCACCCGGGAGGGAACGGATGTGAGGTAGAAGTACATCGGAGAGAAAATCGAGAACCCTCCCCCTCCCTCCACGGGGAAAAGGGGCGAGAGCACGGCGGAGCCGGCCGCGAGAACGCCGTTGACGACGGCCTCCACGATGGCGAACACGGCGTCGATGTTGACGGAGAGCAGCAGGCCGAGCAGGAGGCCGGCCGCTGCGCCGGCGAGCCCGATCAGCAGGCCCTCCAGGACGAAGATGCCCTGGATCTCGAGCGGCGGCACCCCGATGGCCTTCAGCACGGCGATCTCCTCCATCTTCTCGAAGACGGTCCTCCGCAGCGAATGGTACACGTTGAAGCCCACGACGACGAAGATCAGGCCCACGAGGAGCATCATCATCAGCTTCTCCATGAACAGGGCGTCGAAGAACGATCTGTTGTAGCCCCGCCAGCTCTCGACGCTCCAGCCCGCCGCCTCGGGCAGCCGGGAGATCGCGCGCATCGCCCGCTCGTCGGCGAACCTGTCGGCGATCTTGACCCCCCATGTGCGGGGAAGCTGATTCCCGCCCGCGAAAAGGGCGTCCGCCGCCTCGAGGGAGATGAACACCAGGCCTGCGTCGAAATCGTAGTACCCCGTCTTGAAGATGCCCGAAACGGTGAAGCCCAGCCGACGGGGAACGATGCCGCCGCCGCTGCCGCGCCCGAGTGAGACGATGTCGAGGGAATCGCCGACGCGCGCGCCCGTGGCCGCGGCGAGCTCCGTGCCGATGACGATCGAACGACCGTCCCCGATGGCGAACGCCCCTTCCTGGATCGCGATCCTCCGCTCCTGCGACGGGTCGAGGATGAACAGGGAGGGGGGGACCGCGCGCACCGAGCAGGCGCGGGGCCGCGCGAAGGGACCCTCGAGCAGCGCCTGGCGCTCGACGAAGGGCACCACGGCGGTGACGGAGGCAACAGCGCGCAGGATGGAGGCGATCCCCGCCTCGGCGGCAGCCCCCTCTCCGGGCCCCTTTGAGGCGATCTGGAGATGGTAGGAGCTCACCTCGACGATGCTCTCGATGAAGCCGAGCTGGAAGCCGTTCATGACGGCGAGCACGACAGTGAGGGTCATGACCCCCACGGCGATGCCCGCGACGGAGAGCAGAGAGGAGCCGAATCCCCTCTCCCTGCGCCGGGTGCGGAAATACCGGGCAGCGACGAGCAGCGCCAGCGGCGGGCTCATTCGAGGAGCCGCTCCCGCACGGCAGCGCCTGCCTCGACCACTTCCTCCTTCACCCTCCGCTCCCCCTCCCAGGTGACCTTCAGGAAGAGCTCGCCCTCGGTATACATCTCCTCCACCCGTCCGCCGGCTGTGTAGGTGGTGACCTTTTCCCGCGATCCCCTCCGCTGGTATTCCTCCCTCGCAAGGCGCCCCTTCGCATCGTAGGAGTACGCCCATTCCTCCAGGCCCGCGGCGCTCTGCCGCCTCTTCGCTGTCGCGCGGCCGTTCTCGTCGCGGCTGTACTCGATCCTCTCCGCCGCTTTCCCCGGTCCGGCCGCTGCCTCGACAGCGAGCAATCCCTTGTCGTCGTACTGCCGGCGAATGAGTCTTCCCTCGCGGGGCAGGTTTTCCGTCGAGGAGGCAAGGGCATCCGAGTCGGGATGGAAAACGAAATCCTCCCGGGAGGCGAGGCCCTCGGCGTCCCGGCGCTCCCTCTGCACGACCCGGCCCCGCGCGTCGTAGCGCGCGATGGTGGTCGCGCTGCCGACGGTGTTGCGTTCCTCCGCGAGGCCGGGGGAGCCGGCGAAAAAGCGGGATTGGCGCATCTCCCCCTTGGCGTATGCCCTCCTGACCTCCCGCAGGGCGCCGCTCACCGCGTACAGGAACTCCTCCGCATACAGCGGGGAACCGCCAGGACCGGTCGCCCGCACCCGGGAGAGTCGTGAGCCCGAATACGTGAAGATGGATTTCTCAAGGAGCGCACCGTCGCGGAAGCTTTCCTCCGAGAGGATGCTGCCGGCCGGGTCGTACAGCCTCCGTGCGGTGAGAGAGCCGGAGGCGAAATCCCGCTCCTCCCGCGCCGAGCCCTTCTCCCCGCCCGAGGTTTCCCATCGCCGGCTCTCCTTCCCCTGCGCGTACAGGCGGCGCACCTCCACGCCGGCCGACTTCTCCACCCCCGCGACCCATTCGAACTCGTCACGCCGCCAGGCGGCGATCCTCTCGAGGAGCATCCCGGCGGCGTTGGAGCGATAGCACAGCTCCTCGCCGGCGATCGGCAGGGAGCCCAGCAGCAGGAAGAGAACGAGGCCGGGGTTCCTCATGGCGCGCCGAGAAGCGAGTCGAGGTACCGCTCACCGTCGAAGACCGCCAGGTCGTCGAGGGACTCTCCCAGGCCGACGAACGAGAACGGGATGCCGAGCTCGCGGCAGATCGGCACGACCATGCCGCCCTTGGCCGTGGAGTCGTACTTGGCCAGCACGATGGAGTCGATGCCCACGGCCTTGTGAAAGACTTCCGCCTGCTGGAGGGAGTTCTGCCCCGTGGTCGCGTCGAGGACCAGCACGCGCTGGTAGCTGCCGCCGTCGAGGCGCGTGCGCACGATCCTGTCGATCTTCGCCAGCTCCTTCACGAGCGCCTCCTTGTTGTGCAGGCGGCCGGCGGTGTCCGCGATGACGAGCTCCGTCCCCCGCGCCGTCGCGCTCGCGATCCCGTCGTAGATGACCGAGCCGGGATCCGAGCCGGGAGCCTGCGCGATGACCGGCAGGCCGAGCCTCTCGCCCAGGAGCGAGAGCTGGTCGATGGCGGCCGCGCGGAAAGTGTCCCCCGCCACGAGGAGGATCTTCTCGATCCCCCTCACCGTCTGGAAATGGCGCGCCAGCTTGGCGATCGTCGTGGTTTTTCCGACGCCGTTCACACCGAGGATGAGCAGCACGTTGAGCCTCCCCGGCGTCAGGGCGATCTCCTTCACGCACAGAAACCCCCGCAGGAGCGATCTCAGCTCCGCGAGGATCTCGTCGCGTGTGGCAAGCGTGCGCTCCCGCACGGTTGCGCGCAGCGCCCCCGTCATCTCGCCGGCGATCCGCACGCCCATGTCGGCCTCGATCATCGCATCTTCGAGCTCGAGGAAGAACTCCTCGTCGATCGGACGCCGCCCGAAGAGCTCGCGCAGCTTCTTGCCTATGCCCCTCCACGCTGGCACTGATGCCCCTCCTATCCGGCCGCCCTATCCGATGCGGTGATGTAGCGAACGATTGTCGTCGCGACCCAAACGAAAAGCGACACGCTGAGCGCGGCGCCCCCGACGGAGGACCAGTACAGGATATACCCTGTGTCGATCGCCTTCTGGGCTTCCGTCAGGCTATCGGCGGCGACGAGCGCCCGGACCTTGTCGGCGTAGTCGAAGGCATAGCGGTAGCAGAAGAGGGGAGCGGGAAGGGAGATCAGGAACCAGCCGAAGGCGCCGTAGAAATCCTCCCGGGCTTTCTTCTGGCGCTGCTCGCGGGACACCGCTTTGGTCTCGAGCACGAACGGGCTCTGGACGGTCGTGCCGGGCCCGAGGGAAAACGGCAGCGGGTTGAAACCGGGCTTCGAAAGAAGGACCCGGCTGCGCGCCGCCGGCATCTCCAGCTCGAGCGGGGTTTTCCCGCTCCAAAGGGAGTCGACGTAGACGTCGGCTCCGGCGGGGTCGGTTGCGAGGGCTACCGTCCCCCGTTGCTCGCGTTCCAGCGCAAGGGCAAGGGAGGTCTCGGAGCCGGGAGCCAGATCGACCGTCCGCACGAGGTCGCGGTGCCCTGCCGCCGAGGCGCGGATCTCGTGCGCACCCGGCGAGAGAAACAGCTCGCGCGGTCCGCCGGACGACGTGGGGGCGCCGTCCACGGACACCGCCGCCTCCACGGGATCGGGCGCCAGGGAGAGAACGGACCACGGCCTGCCGAGGATCGCGCCGGTGAGCCCGTTCGCGACGCCGTCGAGGGAAGCGTACAGCCCCTCTCTCCCGCCCGCGTCCCTCCACGTGTAAACCACCCTGCCCCGGGCGGCGTCGTAGGCCCAGATGTCCAGCAGGATGTAGGAGTCGACCTCGCGAATCGTGCCGCCCACCAGCATGTCGAAGTCCTGACGCTCGCAGAACTCTCCCGGGGAGTAGGGAGGCGGATCGAAAAGCTTCCCCGCGCCCTGGCCATCCCTGATCGCGACCGGCTTCTCCGCCGCCACCTCGACGGCGGACGGATCGAGGGATTCGAGAAAGGCCCTGCGCGCGAGGGCGGCGTCGAGCCTGCTCTGGACGCTGGAAGAGCCCTTGTTCTCCGCGGAAGCTGCGGCCGGCGCGCCGACGAACAACGCCTCGTCGCGCTCCTTCCTGATCTGGGCGATGGAGGCTGCCAGCGATGTGAGCTCCCGCGCAATGACGGCCTTCCCCCGCAGGCCGCGCTCGTCCTCGGAGATGGTGTGCGAGGGAAGGCGGGCGACCCCGTCGCGGATCAGGAGCACCACGCTGGAGGCGAGATATGAGTTTTCCGCCGAGAGACCCCGGGCCCACAGCGCGGAGAAGGCGATGGTCCACGTGTCCCGGGTGTCGCGGGGGGCGGCCTCCTCCGCGTGGCCCAGGGCCGCGAGCAGCGACAGGAGAAGAAGGAGGCGCGGGGCTGCTCTCATCAGGATATGTTGAGGGCCTTCTTGAGCGCCGAGACGACCCTCTGGGGCTGGAATGGCTTGACGATGAAGTCCTTGGCTCCGAGCTGGATGGCCTGGACGATGAGGCGCTGCTGGCCGAGGGCGGAACAGATGATGACGCGGGCCTGGGGGTCGATCGCGCGGATCTTCTTCAGGGCGGTCAGCCCGTCCATGCCCGGCATCGTGATGTCCATGAGCACGACGTCGGGGCGCGTGTCCTGGTACTGCGTGATCGCCTCTTCGCCGTTGGAAGCCTCGCCCACGACCCGGAAGCCCGATTTCTCGAGGATGTCGCGCAGGACGATCTTGATGAAGGCAAGATCGTCAACGATCAGGACGTTGATCGCCATCGTCGTCTTCCACGGCGGCCGGGCGCCCGCCGCGCACGCGCATCTTTAGATACTCCTCGATGAAGGAGTCGATCTCGCCGTCCATGACGGCCTGGATGTTGCCCACTTCGTGCTTGGTCCTGTGGTCCTTCACCAGGGTGTAGGGCTGGAAGGTGTAAGAGCGGATCTGGTTGCCCCACGAGATGTCCTTCTTCTCCTGCGCGATCTTCGCATTCTCCTTTTCCTGCTCGCCCTTGTAGTGCTCGTACAGCCGGGAGCGCAGCACCTTCATGGCGAAGGACTTGTTCTTGAACTGGCTCCTCTCGTTCTGGCACTGCACGACGATGCCGGTCGGGAGGTGGGTGATCCGAACGGCCGAGTCGGTCTTGTTCACGTGCTGGCCCCCTGCTCCCCCCGCCCGGTAGGTGTCGATGCGGAGGTCCTCGGGCCGGATGTCGACGTCGATCGTGTCGTCGAGGACCGGGAAGCAGAAAACGGAGGCGAAGGAGGTATGGCGGCGGGCGTTCGAGTCGAAGGGCGAGATGCGGACCAGGCGGTGGATGCCCGTTTCCGCCTTGAGGTAGCCGTGAGCGTTGGGGCCATTCACCTGGGTGGTGACGCTCTTGATGCCGCCCTCGGCCTCCAGGATGTCGAGGATGTCGACCGTGTAGCCGCGCCGCTCGGCCCAGCGTGTGTACATCCGCAGGAGCATGCTGACCCAGTCGCAGGCCTCGGTCCCACCGGCTCCCGAGTGGATCGTGAGGAACGCCGAGGAGGCGTCGTTCTCTTCAGAGAGCAGCTGGAGTGACTTCAGCTCGCCGTAGCGCTTCTCGAGACCCTCCCAGGTGCTCCGCAGCTCGCCCTCGAGGGACTCGTCGTTCTCCTCCGAGGCGAGGCGCCAGATGCCGTTGAGATCCCCGAAATCGGCGCGCAGCTTCTCCCAGGGCTCGTATCGTCTCTTCAGCGTCTTCAACCGCGAGAGCGCCTCCCCCGCCCTCTCCTTGTCCTGCCAGAAACCGGGCTCGGCGGTCTGCTTTTCGATCTGCGTGATCTCCCTCTTCAGCGCGTCCGGGTCAAAGACCCCTCCAGGTCTCTTGGATCTGCGACCCAAGGGACTGGAGTTTCTGTTCGAGCTCTCCTAACACGGGACTCTCCTTGCAGATGCGGCGCTCATGCCTTGACGATCAACCTGCGCCACTTCTTCTCTTTCAGGATCGTGATGGCGAGGGTGCCTTCCACGGGGTACTGGTAGAAACGGACACTATCATAGGAGTCCGCGATCCTGTCAATGTCCTTCTTCAGCCGGCCCAGGACGGTCTCGGAGAGCGCCGTGCTCTCGAAGGCGTCCTTCTGCACCCTCTGCAGACCGTACTGCAGCAGCGTGTCGTAGGCCGACTTGCGGTGGTCATCGGAGGCGAACTCGCAGGCGACCGCGACGAACATCACATTCAGTGTAGGGCATTCCCGCGCGGATGTAAAGCGCCGCAACCCTTCGCGCACCTGCGGGTATGGCATGGGGCTCTCGCCTCCGCGTCCCTTCGGGCCGCTAGGGCTGCCGCCCTCAGCGCGCCTGCGGCGCGCTGGGCTGACTACTGGACACGCCAGCAAAAAGCCGACAACAATGGCATGGAGGAGATCCGCATGCTGGGAAGAGGAATCTCCGCCGCGCTCGCGGGCGGCGTTCTCGCTGCATCACTCGCCCTCGCTCCCTGCCCGGCCTTTTGCCAGGAAACGAAGGGAGTCTTCGCGCCGTATGTCTCCCGGCTGGCCGCGGAGCCCGCCGGGCGCCAGGTGAAGCTGACATGGAAGGACTCCGTCGACGCCGCGGGCACCTGCGTGGTCTACAGGCACACCGCGGAGATCACCACGCAGACGGTGGACGGCGCGAGCGTCGTCGGCCGAGTCCCCTCCGGGGTGGAGTACTTCCTGGAGACCCCCCCCGACGGCAAGGAATACTTCTACGCGGTCCTCATCGAGGACCTCTCGAAGAAGCTCTACAGGATCCTCGTTCCCTTCAGGAACACCACCTCTGCCGGGATTGCCGTGGCGCAAGCCTTCCTGGAGGAGCAGCCCGCGGCGCGCGTCACGGGCATCCGCGCAGCTCTCAGCGCGGACGGCCAGGCGATCGATGTGAGCTTCCTCTCATCCAACCCGAGGCGCGACCTGCTCGTGTTCTGGGGCACTTCGCCCATGACCTCCGCGGAGGACCTGCTTCGATCCACCTCCACGTCCCAGCTCGACGCGGGGGTGATGCGCTACAGCGTTCCCACCCTCGCGGGGGTCGACTCCTACTTCGCCGTGCTCGACGCGGGTCTGTACAAGCTCGGCCAGATGCCGCTCGTCGCGGGGGAGAACTCGACCACGACCCCGGTGCAGGTCCCCCTCGGCTCGGGGCCCGCGGGCATCGCGCCGCTCGCTCCCCGTCGCCCCATGCCTCTGCCCGGGCTGGACATCGAATCCAGCGTGCAGACAGGACTGGCCCTGCAGGGCGCCCGCCAGCTCGCGCTGCCGGCGGAGAAGCCGGTGTCCGCCGAAACCTCACGGGCGATCTCAGAGCTCATGCGCAGCCTCGGAGACACGGCTCCCGGCCCACGCGGGCAGCAGATCCTCGCCTCCGAGGCCACACCGGCGGCGAGCAGCGAGCTTTCGGGCCTGCAGGCCATCGTGAAGGGGCCATTCACCGGCGGCGACCTGCCGGAGGCGGAGCGGCAGCTGCGGAACTTCCTCAGCGTGACACGGCCGCCGGATGTCGATGCGCGCGCGCGGTTCTACCTCGGCCAGACCTACTACCTGCAGGATCGCCCCCGGGAGGCTTTCCTGGAGTTCCTGCTGGCCGAAGATTTCCTCTCCCATGAGGTCGCAGCGTGGAAGGAGGCGTGCTACCTTCGCCTCGGCGCCCTCGCTCCATAGCCCGCCTCCGGTGGGCTATGGAGCTGGCGTCTTTTCGAAGCCCACGCTGAGGTGGTTCTGCCAGGTCTCCCCAGGAACGAGAGCGATCCGCCACTGCCCGACGAAGCAGTGGGACTGGAAGATCCTCTCCTCGCCGCCGGGGCAGCGGCTGAGCGTCTCGATCGGCAGGCTCCAGAAGAGGAACTCCTTCACGGATGACAGGGTGATGGACACCTCATTCATCACGTCGCGGACCAGCAGCCCCTTCACCCCCTCGATCTCCGACCTCTCCAGCCCGATCTCGGACTTCCTGTCCTCATCGAGGATGAAAATGCGGCCGCTCTCCGGGGTGCGGGTCGCGAGGGAGACGTTCATCTCCACGCCGAATGCCGCCGCGAGCGCCTCTGCGCCGCTGTTGGCGACCTCGTAGTACACATCGATCGACCGGGGCCGAAACACGTAGCGCTTGTCGATCCGAACGGGCTGGGAGAGACCGTCGGCTGTCCTGACGCTCCCCGTCCTCCTCAGCAGCACTTCGGGAAGCGAGCGGTTGAGCTCCACCACCTCGTAGAGCCCGCCGACGAAGTCTCCGGCCTCGACGGAGCGGCCGGCGTCGAACGCGCCGATCGTGCAGCCGTCGGGCAGGAAATGATCGAGGAAGGCCTTGCGCGAGAAGGAGCGCTCCTGCGCCTGCCCGTCCCTCTGCGTCATGGTGTCGAGGTAGTTCGT
>Ga0315274_10010709_pt1 | contig 13209 bp, 8 predicted proteins | sample YL17G02_20_MG_FD_203700 | JGI IMG/M metagenome (GOLD analysis project Ga0315274, IMG submission 203700) | Sediment microbial communities from Yellowstone Lake, YNP, Wyoming, USA - YL17G02_20 | ecosystem: Environmental > Aquatic > Freshwater > Lake > Sediment | place: USA: Wyoming | collected... | reverse complement strand
CGCTCTGGAGCGGGCAATGGGACACGATCAAGTGGGATTTGCACTACAACGACACCGATGCCATCGCCGAGCCGGTCAATGCCACTCTCCGGGCGCTGGTGCGAATCGGGGTGCCCCAGAAAAACATTTCGCTGTGCGACCCGAGCTGGTCGGAAGGATTTCCCGATTCGGCCAAGCGCACGCCGCGCCTGATCCCCAACCGCCTGGCCAAAAAGATCAAAGCGGCGTTTCCCTCGGTCGTCCTCCACCGCTCGTCGTTCATGCCGGATGGGAACGGCATCACGTGGTCGAGCAACGACCCGCAGGCCATCGTAAAGTTCCGCGACCCTCTCATTGACCAGAGGAAAGAGCGCGTCACGAGCCACCGCCTTCCCGATCAGCTGATCGCCGCCGCCCACGTCATCAACCTCCCGATCATGAAACGCCACGATCAGGGCGGGGTTACCGGCGCCTTGAAAAACAATTTCGGCACGGTCGCCAGCTGCGCCTATTTCCACGAACCGCGCTATGCGGGAGAGGGCAAGCGCGGCGCGATGTTCAGCGCCGACGCCAACCCCACCGTGGACATCTGGCTCAACCCGCACGTCGGCGGCAAGACGCGGCTGATTGTCTGTGACGGCATTTTCGCCGGATGGAACTGGGGCATTGATCCGCCAACGGGCTGGAAGAATTTTGGCGGCCGCTCTCCCAATTGCCTTCTGCTGGGGACCGATCCGATAGCCATGGACAGCGTCGTTTACGACCACGTCACCGAATCGCTGCCGGACAAGGTCAAGGACTACCCCGCACCGAGCATGCTGGTGGACGGAGCAAAGACTGGACTGGGTCGCCACGAATCGCGCAAGAGCCCTCAAGCCGGCTACAAGACCATTGACTACGTGGAGATGAACCAGGCGGTTGACGACGCAAAGATTCGGAAGATCGCGGACCTACAGAAGAAGTACAAGACCGGCGGCAAAACCGCCGGCGAGATCAGAGACCTCGTGGAATCGTGCAGGACGCTCTCCCAGTAGTCGGTCACGCGCCGGATGACGAAGGGGCGCAATGAACGTGCGCGTCTTCGCCGCCTGGATTCAAATCCCGATCATCCTATCGTCCCGGCGAAAACAGGCCCTTCCTGCAGGACACGCATCTGCAGGCTTATGATTTGATGCACTATGGAGCCTCTTGCAAAATAAGGCATACGTCGGAGCGCCAGCGGCCTCGCCGGTCTCTTGAGCCAGGATTCCGCCGCAAACCGACGGAAAAACACCGGCGCGGCCGCCGGCGCTCCGACTTCCGCAAGAGCCTCTATGGTCTGCTGCGGCCTTTTTCGCGGAGTTGCTCGAGAAGCGCGGTCAGTTCCTTGACCACTTCCAGATTTTGCGCAGCTACATTATTCTTCTCGCCGATGTCGGCGGCAAGGTCATACAGCTCGGGGCCGGCGGGCGCCGCCTTGGCGCCGGCTTTTGCCTTCGCCTTCGCGCCGGCTTTGGCCGGGGCCGCGCCTCCCGCAGACACGAGCTTCCATTGCCCTTTGCGAATGGCGAGACGTCCGGCGTGTTCGACCAGATGATCGCGGCCTTGCTTGGACTCGCCTAACAGCGCGGGCAGAATGTTGAAGCTGTCCGGCCCCGCCTCGGTCGAGAGCGTCTGTCCGGTCAGCGCCGCGAACGAAGCCAGAAGGTCCCATTGTCCGATGAGGGCGTCCGAGACACCCGCTTTGACACGCGCCGGCCAGCGCACGATGAACGGCTCGCGCGTGCCGCCCTCATAGAAGCTATATTTGCCGCCGCGCAGCGGGCCGGCGGGCGTGTGACCCTTGAGATCCTCCGTCGCGCCGTCGGCGTAGCCGTCGTCCACGACGGGGCCATTGTCGCTGGTGACAATCAGCAGCGTGTTCTCGGCCAGATTGAGCCGGTCGAGCGCGGACACGATCTCGCCGACGCTCCAGTCGAATTCCTGAACCACGTCGCCGCGTACGCCGCACTGGCTTCCGCTCTTGAAGCGCTGATGGGGCACGCGCGGCACGTGAATGTCGTGTGTGGCGAAGTAGAGAAAGAACGGCTTGTCCTTGCTGCGCTCGATGAACTGCACGGCCTTGCGCGTGATCGTGTCGGCCATGTCTTCGTCCACCCAACGGGCGGCCTTGCCGCCGCTCATATAGCCGATGCGGCTGATCCCGTTGACGATCGTCTGATCGTGGCCCTGGCTGAGTTTGACCTTGAGGAGTTCGGGATTCTGCCGGCCGGTCGGATCGTTTCCAACGGGCTGGCTGTAGCTCACTGTAATCGGGTCTTTGGGGTCCAGCCCCGCGACACGATGGTCCTCGACATAGACGCACGGGACGCGGTCGCCCGTCGCAGGGATGATAAAGCAGTAGTCGAAGCCGACTTCCAGAGGCCCCGGCGTGATCTCGCCGTTCCAGTCCACGTTGCCGCGGCCAAGGCCGAGGTGCCACTTGCCGACGCAGCCGGTGGTGTAGCCGGCTTGCTTCATCACCGAAGGCAGAGTCGTTCGGCCCGGCTCGATGATGAGCGAGGCGTCGCCGGGCAGAATGCCCGTGCCCTTCTTTCGCCAGGCGTATTCGCCGGTCAGCAACGAATAACGCGTGGGCGTACACGTGGCCGAGGAAGCATGGGCGTCGGTAAAGCGCACGCCCTGTGACGCCAGTTTGTCCATGTTCGGCGTTTTGACCCTGGTCGCTCCATAGCAGCCGACGTCGCCGTAGCCAAGGTCGTCGGCAAGGATAAAAACGATGTTGGGGTTCTTGCCTTGTTTGCCTTCCTGTGCGGTGCCAAGTCCGATTCGCGAAAGCGCCGCCGCCGCGGCGGACGAGCCCATCAATCGGATGAAGTTCCGTCGGTCAACCATCTTCCTTCCTCCTTTGTCCTCTGGATCCTGTGCGATAAGTCCGCAATCTTTCATGACGCTTCCGGCTTCCCCCGGAAAGGGATGAGAGGTTCGTAGTAGCGCCGCAAGGCGCGTTTTCGCGTACACGGCATTGTTGCCTGAGGCCCCATCTTTCAACGCGCCTTGCGGCGCTACTACGAACTCATTTCACTGCGTTTCCCAAGGCGCGCGCTGGAAACCGGGCGCGCCGTCGCGGCCAAACCGAAGCGGCGGGTTGCCGTTCTCAAAGGCGCCGATGTCCGGGGCCGCCCCCTGAAAGTCGTCATTGAATCCCGGAATCTTCACCCCCTTGTCGAGCGCCGGGTTGGGCACAGACACCATTGGATCGGTAATCGCGACGTTCTTGCCGCCGCGCGAGGATTCAATCAGCCCCCACTTGATCGTGTTCATTGTCGGGGCCAGAAACCATTCCAGCCGGTTGGACGGCAGAAACATGGATTGGACAAACCCGCCGCCGAGGTAGCCTGTGGTCAGGTCATTGCGGAAATCATTGGGCGGACCGTTGCCGCGAGGGGAGGGATACGTTCGCCCGCGCACACGAAAAATGTTGTTCCGCGTCACCGCATTGGACAGATCGTGGCTGCTGAAAACGTCCAGAGCGCCGTTGGGCTGCAGGGCGGTGTTGTGAAAGATATATCGGCGCCCAAGCCCCGTGCTGACCTTCTGGCCGTCGAGTTCGACGTCCTTGCCGCCGGTCTTGATGATCATTCCGCCGGTGCGGTCCTTGTGAGAGACGCGGCTCTCGCCGAACACGTTCCGAAAAATGTAGAGCGGCCCCATCGCCGTCGAGGCCGTGGCCACAAAGACAAACGTCTTGTCAATGTAGTTGCTCCAGATGCGGACGTTCCGATTGGCGCCCTCGCTTTCGATCGCATCGTCCCAGCAATTGGTGATGATGTTCCCGTAAATGTCCGAGTCGCAATTGGGGCTTCCCTCGAAGCTGAAGTTCGATCCGCCGCCGAAGCCGTCGTTGAAGCCGTGGTCTTCGGTCGAGCGAATCTCATTATAGCGGATGACGTTGGCGCCCGAGGAATTGGTCAGACTGATGCCCTGCGGGCCGGAGGGATGGCCGGATTCCCAGTCGTTCGCGCCGCCGCGAGGATGCTCGATCAGGTTGCGCTGAATAATCAAACCGCCCGCGCCTCTGTCGGCGTACACCCCGCTGTCGGATCCGGATGTCGCGCCCCAAACCCGCGCCCCGCCAATGCGTCCCCACCGAATCATGTGGCAGTCTTCGACGACCACGTTTTGGACGCCTCGGCGAATCAGCACCGCATGCTGGCCGGCGTTGACCAGTTCGAGGCCGCGGACGATTACGAAGTTGGCGGCCACCTCAACGCAATAGTCGCTCAGGCCGAACACATCAATCGCGGCCTTCGTTCCGGGGGCCGGCGACACCAGATGCCACGCCTGCGACGTGCCGGACTCGGTGATCCGCAGCGGCTGACCCGACTCGCCGGCGGGGACGGTTGTGGTTTTGCCGACCGGGAACTTCTCGCTGCGTGTGCGCGCCTTGAAGACGATTGACTCGCCGCCGCACGTCAGCCGGACCTCGTATTCCGTGTCCGGCGTCAGTCCCACGAGGCTTCCGCGATATTGGCCGAGACGCGCGTCATGAACCAGCGGCAAGCCCTCGCGCCAGTCCGAAGTGGACGGCATGGACGCAGTGGACGAAGTGGACGGGGAACGGCCCGCGCCTCCCGCCTTGCGATACTGCACGCGACATTCCGCCGGCTCGCCCTCGCGGTTGTAGTACAACCCCAAACACTCAAACGTCCCCACCGCCCACGCCCGCGGCTCAGCCTTTTCGGTTGCGGATGGTGCCGCCGCCGCTCCGGTAGTTGTCGCCATGATGCTCCATGCGGTCAGAACAAGTAACCTCCGGCACTGCGCCACAATTGCCATGATTACCTCTCTTGTGTTCGTATTGGCAAGATTCGTCCCTGGAGGATGTTATTACGAATACCAGACTGCCCATTTCGAACCAAGCGTGTCGAAAGTCGAATGTCGAACGTCGAAGGTCGAGTGTCGAGAGCCTAATAGCTCGTGCGGTCTTTCGAGCGCGGGTCGCTCACGGCCTCACCGCTGTTCCACGTGCCGTTGATGCTGCGGAGGCGATACGAGCCGCTGGCGTCGTAGTATTTCTTCTTCAAGTCCACCACATTGACCATCACGCCCGGCTGATCGAGCGTCAGTCGCTTCTCGATCAATCCGTCGGGGGTGATAAACAGGCTTTCCCAGCTGCGGGGAGCGCACGAGTTGTTCATCGAGATGAACATATTGTTCATGCCCGCGTGGGCTTGGCCTGTCGGCGGCATGATTTTGGGGTGAATCGAACCTTCCTTCTGGCGTGCGTTGTAGAAGGAATGAAACATCAACCGCACGCCGCGCTTGCAGTACTGGCGATAGAGCTCGGGGAACCGAATGTCGTAGCAGATCAGCAACCCGCAGCGAACGCCGTTGACCTCGAACGTGACGAAGTGGCCGCCGGGCGAATAGTACTTCAGGTCGTCGCCCGTGCAGAATCGCTTGTCGTAACGATCCACGACCTTCCCTTCGGGACTGATCACGTAGAGAGAATTGTGTGGGCTGTGACGTCCAGTGAGGCGATGGGCCGCGCCAAGAACGACCCACACGCGCAACTCGCGGGCGAGCGCCAGAATGCTCTCCAACTGGTCGCGCTGCTGCGTCCAGGGGAAATCCTCGAACGATTTCAGGTCCACGCCGGCGTAACCCGAAAGGGCGCATTCGGGGAAATGGACGATGTCGGCGTTCTGCGCGGCGGCCTCGCGCATCTGCTTGCAGATCCATTCGGCGTTCGCCGCCACGTCGCCCGAAACGGGAAACTGGCACGTGGCCACGCGAAGCGTCCCCGTGGATTGCTCCGAAGCGGCGCGGGCGGTTCCGTTTAGAAGGCAGATCGCGCAAAACATGAGCGCCGCCGGCCGGCAGCCTCTGCGCAATGCGATGCCGATGGATTCGATCATGACGTCAATCTCAGAGCGAGCGTGGTTTGCCGAGCCAAGGCTGTTGCAGCCGACTCGTCCACAAGGGCGAGCGGCTTTCACGAACATTCTTTTCCAACCTCTGACCTCTCGCCTCCGATTTCTATTCGCGCAGCAGTTCCTCGACCATCCCCTCGGGCACGCTCGCGGCGTGGATGTGCGGCCAGCCGCTGCGGTCGGAATTGAAGATCACCCATTTCAGGTCGGGCGTGAGGTAGGGGTGGGCGTGCGTGTTCTGCGCCCGGCCCATCGAGGTTCGCGCCTCGCAGACGACCGCCGACTTGCCCGTCCGGATCGAACCGATGACCACTTTGCATTGCCCCTGAACGTCGTCGCACGAGAAGAGCCGTCCGCATCGCGAAACGCCGACGTGGCCGAACCGGTATCCCTTGGCGACGACGCGCGCCGGGCGACCCGCCGCCTCCGCCAGAAGGTTGCCTTTGTCCGCCGCAAAGTCGCCGCTGGCCGAAACCGTCAGCAGAATCTCCTTGCTTGCGCCGATCCACGCTTCGTGTCCGGTGGCCGGGGTCGTGTAGGGCTTGCCGACCTGCAACTCCGTCCGCTTTCCGTCGGCGATCGAGAGGAGGTAGAGCGTGGCGCCTTCGGGGCCGACGAGGCGCTCGAGCGTGCCGTCGGGCTTGTAGCTGCCGCCGCGGTTGTGCTGGATCATCAATTGCGCGCCTTCGCCCGGTTCGAACTGCGGGTGCGGATTGAGAATGAACGGATCGCGGTCAATGATTTTCTGGTTGCCGTCGGGAAGAGCGACCAACAGAACGCCGAACATCTTGTACTGATCGTCAAGCCCGACGCCGCAGGCATAGAACCGCCCGTCCGTCGTCACGGTGCCCAGGCTCTTGAATCGGTCGGTTCCCTCGAGGCGGCAGACCTTCGCCGGTTCTCGTTTTGCGAGGTCGGCTCGCATCAAGTTCACCGACCCGTCGTCCGAGCGCTTGAGGTAGTACAGGATTCCGGCCGGCGAGATCGCACCGCCCGTCATCCCGGCGCACAAGTCCAGTCGGCGTTGCTCCCACGTACCCAGTTCGACAACCATCAATTCGGTCCGGTTTTTTGCGGTCCGGTCGGCGAGCCGTCTTTCGTAAACGAAGTAGCGCGAGTCGCCGGAGCAATACGGCACTTCGCAATAGATGTTGGACTGGCCGACCTTCTCGGTGGTCACTTGCCAGACCTCCGACCCGGTTGCCTGTCGCTCCAGACGGATTGCCCCGCCGCCGGACGTGCGCACCGTATCGCTCGAAGCCGGTTGGCTCTTTGCGGGTTCGGCGTGACCGCCTCGAATGAGGCTTGCGCCGCCGATCGCTGCCACGGCGTCCGCCGCGACTGCACGAATCGCGTCCCGCCTCGTCATTGTCCGATTCCACTTTCTGCGATGGGGCATGGCCCGTTCTCCTTTCGCTCGTTCAGAGCGACCATCCCTGACGGCGCTCAGGGCGAAGCATCTTGTCCGCTTCGCCGTTGTTGACGATCTTCATGGCCACAGGATCGTATTCCAGTTTCTCACCAACCAGGGTGGCAATGTTGCCCAACAAGAGCAGTTCGATCGCCGGCCCGGAGTGGTCGAAATTGGACAGCGGCGCAGGGCCGCCCTTGCAAGCCCGAAACCATTCCTCGCTGTGGCCCTGAACACGGGGCAGCTGGCGCGGCGGCCCGCCGGAATTGGGGAAGTCGCGCTCGGGCAACAGGGCGCAGAGTGAATTGTGGGCGTTGGTATGGACGATGCCCTTGCTGCCCACCAGCAACGCGCCGGAGCGCGGAGTCCAGCCTTCCGACCACTCCAGCGACCGCCCGGCAATTTTCGCGAGCTTCTGCCAGACGCCTCGTCGTTGGAGCTCCGGTTCCGCGGCGTCGTACCAGTGAATTCGCACCGGCGGCAGCGAGCCTCGGGCCGGCAGATCGAAACGCACGTTTTCCCAGCGTGGGAAGGACTCGACGGCCCGTTCCGGCGTCTCCGCCTCGACACGGATGGCGGCGCTGGCCTCGGCGTTGCCCCCGGCCTTCCACAAGTCGCCAAAACGGAGCGCCTTGAACGCCAGGTTGATCGAGTGCGACCCGCCGCCTCCCAAAACGCCCGTACCGAAATCGCGCCACGCGCCCCAGCCCGTCGCATATCGCGGGTGATATGGCCGCAAGGGGGCCGGGCCGACGAAGAGCTCCCAGTTCAGAGAGTCCGGCGCGGGAGGGGTGTCCTTGGGCCGCTGAAGCGGTCCGGGTCCGCCGAACACATACCACACGTGCACCTCGCGAATCTCGCCGACCGCTCCCTCCTCGATCAGCTCGACCGTGCGGCGAAACGCATCCGAGGCCATCCCCTGATTGCCCATCTGGGTGGCCACCTTGCGCTCTCGGGCGATCTGACGCAGGGCGCGGGCCTCGGCAACGTCGTGCGCAATGGGTTTTTCGCAATAGACGTGCTTGCCTCGCTTCATGGCGGCCGCCGTGATCGCGGCATGCGTATGGTCGGGCGTGGCCACAACGACGGCCTCGATCTGACGATCCATCTCGTCGAGCATTTTGCGGAAGTCTTGATACGCGGACGCGCCGGGGGTGTTCTTGGACGCCTCCGCCGCGCGATTTCGGTCCACGTCGCAGACGGCCACGAGGTTCTGCCCGAGCCGGGGGATGGTTCTGGCGTGCCACGATCCCCGCGCGCCGACGCCCACCAGGGCAATGCCGAGTTTCTCGTTGGCCTGATAGCTGCGCGCCGAGCGGCTGTTGCAGAGTACGAGAAAAGAAGTTCCTGCACACGTCGCCGTGCGTACAAAAAGACGCCGGTTCATTCGTGAAGTCATGGTCAGGCCCCCTTCCTTGACTTCCTCTTGTTCGTTCACAGCGACCGGCCTTTCCGCGGCGAAGAAGCGCCGTTTGCGGAAACGCCGACGGTGGCGCTACTTGTGCCGAAGTGCGACCTCAACGCCTCTCCAATCCCGTTCCATCCATCTCCACGTCTTTCTCATACGCTCCCAGATCGGGCAATCCAATCATTCTGCGCGGAGTCAGTCGGAGGTGCGGGCGATAGCACTGGTCCACGATCAAGGTGTGGTTCGCGCCCTCGCCATCCACATACTCCAGGCTGGCCAGACCGCGATCCACACACGGCGAATCCGGCTTGAGGCGGAAGTCGCGATGCGCCGCCTCGACAAAGCCGGGATCAGGCCCGGCGATTGTCCCGGCAAACTCCGCCGGGACACTGGCGTCCGCGTGAACCCAGTTGTTGCTCCCGGCGATGGACACGGCCTTTTTCGCCGCGCGGAAAATCTGCCGGCTGCCGACAAAAATGTTGTTGCTGATGACCGCTCGCGCCTTGGGATCATCCAGTTGCACGAAGACAATCCGCGGGCTTCCGGCCACCAGCGTGTTGTGGAACATCTCGAGCGCGCCGTCGTGGGAGCCGCCCAGCTCGGAGCCGAAGAGAACGAACTTCGACGCATTGCCCGTGCGGTTCGGTTTGCTCACGACGACGTTGCCCACCATCAGGACGTTGCTGTTCGGTCGGTCGGTTTCTCCCTTGCCGTCCACGGGACCGACCTCGCCCTGGTTCGAGTCGGCGATCCAGTTGTACCAGAGCTCGTTGTAGTGAGCGCGGGTCTTATAGTTCTGGCCATAGAGGCTGTCGTGAATGTGACAGGCGCGCACGACGACTCGGTTGCCGTGCATGTAGAAATTGTGCGAGTAGCCGTTGAATTTTTCGGTCCCGTTGAACGCCACTTCGCATCCTTCGATGGTTGCCGTTTCCTTGTCGCCGCCGAAAATGCCCATGTCGCAATAGGTCGCTTTGCAGTCGCGGATCACCGCGTTGGTGCTGCCGAGCAGGCGAATCCCCGCCCCGTTGTTCCCGTTTCGGGCGTTCTTGAACTCCAGATGCTCGATGACCACGTAGGCGCCCGCGATCTCGAAGATGCCGCGCGGTGTCGAGCCGCGGCCCGAAACGTTCAGCCCCTCTGCGTCGAAAAGCGGCCGCGACTCGCCCACTCCGCGGATCACAATCGGCGCATCCTTTCGACCGCTGGCGGTCAAGCGCAGCGCCTCGCGATAAACGCCGGGAGCGATCTCGACGACGTCGCCCGGTTGGAGTTTTGCCGCGATGCTCGTGAGACTCTTGTTCTCCTCCGTCGGCCCGATCCGATGGACCGCCGCATCGGCTCGGCTCGCCACCACGACCACGGCGATTGAGAGTATGACTCCGATCCATGCGCGCATTTCGCCCGGCCTCCTTGTGGACTATAGACTCTGGACTTTGGACTTTCGACCAAGAGCCAAAAAGAAAGCCGTTCCGGGGTGTCTCCGCGGGAACAGGTTACTATGCAGAAGACTCCACGGCGGTTTTGCCGACGGCCAAATCGAAGGCGGCGAAAGTCCTGTTTCCCTCGACGAGAAACGTTCCGCTGCGAAGATCGCGCCGCGATTGAACCTGACGCAAATCGCGCTGGGCCACCTGGATGCGTTTCGCCGCAACATTGAGCGACACGGTGAAGTCGGCCGTCGGAAACTGGGTCGTAATCTCCAGACGGCACTGCGGCGGTTTCTCGTTCTGTTGCACCGTCAGTTCGCTCAACTCGCGCGCCATCCAGTAGCACCCGATTTCGCTGTTCTTCATCCAGATGGTCTTGGTCCGATCGGGGTCATAGGCGTCGAGCCGCTTCTTGACCTCTTTGAGCACCTTGAACCCGATTTGGTCGTTCGCATAGAAGCAGGGCCAGTGGCCCACGAGAACGCAGGGCAGTTCGCGTTCGAGCACCGCCGCGACGCGCCCCTTCTTCAGGTCTTCGGTGATGAACAGGTCGGGGTTGGATTCGTCCCACCCCGTTGCGCCGAACCAATCGCCCGCGCAGGCGACGATGCTGGCAATGGCGACGCCTTTGTCTTTCTCGACGTGCCGGAGCGGGATGCCGGGCATCTCGTCGTGGATGAGATGGAGGAAGTAGAAAGGGCGCGGGTTGTCGTTGACGCGCCGCGCGGCGTCGAGAACCGCCTTGGCGTAGGCCTCTTCCTTGCGCTTGCCGAACACGCCGGGACTGGTCACGCCTTCGCAGGCGATCCCCGCGTTTTTCAGCAGCTGCATGGCCGCCGTGACGTAGTCGGTCAGCAGCTCGACGGGCGGGTCCACCCACTCGCCCTGTTCCCACGCGTCGGTCAGTTTCCACGTCTTCAAATCCACGACGTGGGTGTGCGTGAGCATCTCCGGCGTCAGGTCGAAGTTCTTCCAGATGATGTCCTTGGTGACGCGCAGCCACTCGGCCAGCTCGCGTTTGGGAAAATCGGGAAAATCCCGATCAATGCGTCCGACGCCGGCGGGAAAGGGAACCATGCTGAACTTGCCGCGGATGCCTTGCTCGCCGCACCAGTTCCCCCACTCGGCGGCAAACGCGGCGGGAATCGCGCGCGGCATCGAAGCCAACTTGTCGTAGTGCCTTTCCCAGCCCGACGGCTTGCTGTCGGGGCGGTGTTTCAACCGCCACGTGTGCTGCTGGTCAATCCAGAAGTAGGCCATGTTGATGACGGGGCACGAATCGTCAATGATCAGCGACAGGGGCGTGCGAAGAAGCGGATTGCAGACGACCGCCCCGACCGTGGATTGCGCCGCGTTCCGTCCGGCCTCGCCGGCTTGCCCGGGACTTGGTTTCGGAGCGACTGCCGCCTGGGCAAATGCCGGCAGGCCAAATCCCAGCGCGGTGCTCGTCAAAAATGCGCGTCGGGTGGTTCGGTGGGTGCTCATGACTCTGTCTCCCTCTGATCGGTCAAATCGCCTTGTCGCGCCAAGAGTATTCTCTAAGACGACAGGCCCTGTCCAGATTCTTCTCTCGGTATATCATCTCATTCGGCAAGATCATTCCGCTCCCCCCAGACCTGAACTGGTCCCGCATTTTCGAGCGGGCTTTCTTGGGTCGCCGAACCGGCGACGGTATGAAGGCGCATTTCCGAACGGGTTGCTCATGAGACTGCTTGACATCTGCCGGGCGTGTGGCGATCATTCAGCGATCAAAAGAGGAAGTGCAGGGCCATCGTAGATGGGAGAGTGAGCGCGATGGAGGCCAAAGAGGACCTGTTTCACCACCGCATGGAAGGGATCATTGCGGAGCTGTCGAGCTACTTCGAGATTCGCTATCAGCAGATCACGCGCATCAAGCTGGGATTGAAGTCCATGTATGCCGACCTGTTGTGGCAGCAGATGGCCAAGGTGCGCGAGGTGATTTCGGGCGAGAAAATGTTCGGGCCCGTCCGCGTGCGCGTGGCCGACATCCTGGGTTCGCGCGACGAGGCCAAGCGCCACGCCGTCATGGGGCCGATTGACCAATCTTCGATTCTCAATGAGTTGATTCCCGAGCAGGAGGAAGGGGCGGCGCGACGGCCCGGATTCCTTTCGGTTCGCACCATGCGCGCGCTCTATACGTCGGTGGACCCGTCGCTGGGACCGGTCATCGAACTGACCGACATCTGGCTGTGGTGGGACATTCTCGACGCCGCCGATGTTTTCAATTCCAAGGAACAGAAGAAACTGATCGAGCGACTGAAAGGCGCCGAGATCACGGCGAGCGTTCAGAACTTCTATCACGGAGCCATGGGGTGGCGCGATGATCGGCCGCTGACGCGCGAGGAGATCCTCAGCTTCGAATTCGTCTATCTGGAGTCGCTCTGGAAGAACTTCATGCAGCGGCGGGCCGAAGACAAATCGTACATGATGGTCATCAAGCGCGAGCCCATCGGCGGCGAAGACAGCGTGGACGAACTGATCGTGACGCTCAGCCGCCACATCACGGCCCGCCAGCGCCTGGGACACGAAGGCGGACTCGATGATCGTTTGCGCGAGTACTACGCCAAGGTCCTCAAGTGCGAAGCCGCGCAGGTGAAGGGCGAACAAGCCATTGCGCACGAGGATCTGGCGATTATACAGCTGCGCGACGACCTTCGCATGGGCCTGGAGCGCGGCGAGGTGCTGGGAGCGCCGTACGATTACAAGCAACGGCAGGGCGAGGAGATGGCGCGCGACGTCGAGGCCTATCGCCAGAGCCTTCCGTTGGTCAAAGCGGTTGTCGAAAGCGCTCAGCAGCGGGCGGCGGTCAAGGTCGGCTCGGCGACGCCGAGTGCGCCGACGGCCACGCCTTCGGGCGCCGTCGAAACTCGCCGGGTGGAACCGAAGCCCGCCCCCAAGCCGGAACTCGCGATGCAGGAAGCGCCAAGCGAGGAAGGGCCGATTTACTTCTGAGCCTTTTGCAGAACTCAGAGTGGCGTGGGCTGTCAGCCCGCGAAGAGTCGTAAACTGGCCACGAATCCTGTATTCTGAGCCCTTTTCACAGGC
>Ga0315274_10010708_pt1 | contig 13209 bp, 11 predicted proteins | sample YL17G02_20_MG_FD_203700 | JGI IMG/M metagenome (GOLD analysis project Ga0315274, IMG submission 203700) | Sediment microbial communities from Yellowstone Lake, YNP, Wyoming, USA - YL17G02_20 | ecosystem: Environmental > Aquatic > Freshwater > Lake > Sediment | place: USA: Wyoming | collected... | reverse complement strand
AACGATGGAGGTAACGGGAGGTCGCCTGAAGGGAGGGGAGGTTACCTCCCATCAAGACCATCGCATCGCCATGGCCTGCGCCGTGGCCGGGCTTGGCTCCGAGAAGGGGGTGGCCATCCGGGACTGGGCCTGCGTGGCGAAATCCTATCCGCAGTTCTTCGATGATTTAGAAGCCTTGAGGAGAAAGGGACGATGAATACTTTGGGAAGGATTTATCGAGCGAGCATCTTGGGGGAGTCGCACGGCGAGGCGGTCGGAGTCCTCATCGACGGTGCCCCTGCCGGGCTTCCCCTCTGTGCGGAGGACTTCCGGCCCGACCTCGCCCGGCGAAAAGGCGGGATGCGGGGGACGACGGCCCGAAAGGAACGCGACCTTCCGTTCCTCAAGAGCGGGGTCTTTCAGGGCCAGACCACCGGGGCGCCCATCCTCATCCTTTTCGAGAACAAGGACATCGATTCCGAAGCCTACCTGAAGCTCCTGGATACGCCGCGTCCGGGGCATGCGGACCTGGTCGCCAGGCAGAAGTTCGGAGGATTCAACGACTTCCGGGGAGGGGGGCACTTCTCCGGGAGGCTGACCGCAGGGCTCGTGGCCGCAGGCGTGATTGCGAAGAAACTGCTTAAGGAGGTGGATATCCAGGCCAGGCTCACGGAAGCGGGGGGTTGCAAGGATATCGAGAAGGCCATCGTCACGGCCCTTGAGCGAGGCGATTCAGTGGGCGGAGTCGTGGAATGCCGGGTCAGAGGCCTGCCTGCAGGGTTGGGCGAGCCGTTCTTCGATTCCGCGGAATCGCTGCTCGGCCATGCCGCGTTCGCCATCCCGGCGGTCAAAGGGATCGAGTTCGGGGACGGGTTCGCCGCAAGCCGGATGCGGGGGAGCGAGTGCAACGACGAGATCCTGACTCCGGAGGGCAGGACGAAGACCAACCACGCCGGGGGGATCCACGGGGGGATCACCAACGGCAACGAGCTGGTCTTCCGGGTCGCGGTGAAGCCCACCTCCAGCATCAGGATGACTCAAAGGACCGTGAGCCTCAAGACCGGCAAGGCGGTGAAGGTCACGGTGGAGGGCCGGCACGACGCCTGCATCGCTCTGCGCGTGCCCGTGGTCCTGGAGGCGGTCACGGCCATGGTCCTGGCCGACCTGATGCTCCAGGAACAGCGAATACCCAGGGTGTGGAGAGGATGATATGAACCTCGCCGAGCTGCGCGGGGAGATCGATCGGGTGGATTCCGAGATCCTCAAACTCCTGTCCCGGCGCATGGAGCTGGCGGTGCGGACCGGGAAGTTCAAAGCCGACCCGGCGGACCCCCCAAGGGAGCGGGCCGTGATCGAAGGCATCCGAAATCAGTCCCGGGGCCTGGTCAGGCCGGAGTTCACGGAAGGGATCTTCCAGTCGGTGGTTGGTGAAGCGAGGAAACTCCAGGAGGAAGGCCTGTCCCTGGTCGGGTTCCAGGGAGAGCACGGGGCGCACAGCGAGGTGGCCATCCGGAGCCTTAATCCCGGCTGGATTCCCATCCCTTGTGCGGAATTTGCAGAGGTGTTCGAGGGCGTCCAGCGGGGAGAGCTGGATCTGGGAGTCGTTCCCGTGGAGAACTCGCTGGAGGGGGCCGTCACAGCGGTCAACGACCTTTCGGTGGAGGGGGAGCTCAAGATCAGGGGCGAGGTCAGGGTGCCGATCCATCACGCCCTTCTTGCCCTGCCGGACACGGATATCAGGGAGCTGCGGGCGGCCTATTCCCATCCCCAGGCCCTGGCCCAATGCCGGGGGTTCCTGTCCCGGAACAAGTTAGAGCCGCGGCCGTTCTACGATACCGCCGGAGCGGCGATGATGCTGGCCCGCGAGAGGCTGAAGGGTGCGGCGGCCATCGCCAGCGAACTGTGCGCGGAAATATACGGCCTGGAGGTGCTCAAGGAGGCGGTGGAAGACCACGAGTCCAATTCCACCCGGTTCATCGTCCTCTCTAAGGAGGGGAGCGGGAAGGATGGCGGCAAGTGCTCCCTGGTTTTCTCCACCGAGCACAGGGCGGGAGCGCTTTACGATGCGCTGAGGATCTTCTCCGAGGCCGGAATCAACCTGGCCCGGATCGAGTCCCGGCCGATCCGCAAAGACCCGGGGAGGTACGCCTTTCTGCTCGATTTCCTGGGCTCGGACAGCGACCCCAAGGTCAGGGAAGCCCTCGGAAGGGTCGAGAAAGAGACGCTAATGTTCAAATTCTTAGGATGCTACAAGGAGGCGGGGTCATGAGAGTGGGAATACTGGGAGCCGGGAAGATGGGGTCCTGGCTGGGAAGGGTGCTTTCGGAGGACCATGAGGTGGCGCTCTACGACCTGGACCCGGGAAAGGCTCAGGCCGTGAAAGGGGTCAAGGCACTGAGAGATCTCGCCGAGCTTGCGGCCTTTGCCCCGCAGATGGTGATAAACGCGGTCAGCTTAGAGAGCACGGTGGATGCCTACGAAGCGGCGGCGCCTTTCCTTCCCAAGGAGTGCCTGTTAGCGGACCTGGCCTCGATCAAGGGGGACATCCCGCGCTACTACGAGCGGTGCAGGTTCCGGTTCACCTCGGTGCACCCGATGTTCGGGCCGACCTTCACGGACATGGCCTCCCTCAAGGGACAGAACGCCGTGATCATCACGGAAAGCGACCCTGAAGGGACCGCGTTCTTCGATGAGCTCTTCAAGAGGCTGGGCGTGACCGTGTTCCGCTACAGCTTCCGGGAGCACGACGAAATGATGGCCTACTCCCTGACCACGCCGTTCGTTTCCACCCTGGTGTTCGCGGCCTGCGTCATCCATAAGACGGTGCCGGGGACCACTTTCGCCAGGCACCGGGAGATCGCCCGCGGGCTCCTCTCGGAAAGCGACCCCCTCCTGACCGAGGTCCTGTTCAATCCTCAGTCCCTGAAGCAGTTGGATAAAATAACCTCACGCCTGGAATTCCTGAAACACGTGATCCGGGACAGGGATCACGAGGAGGCCAAGCGGTTCTTCGGCCAGCTCAGGGCCAACGTGGGCTGACCCGAGAGCGGAAAGAATCCCAGAACGGGTGATTCCGTTCACAAGCTTCCTTGCCGGAGGGAGAGGGTTCCTCTACACAGCCCCCAGTTCTTGAATAAAGCCCCATCCTGCGCGGGCCGGGGTAGGGGGAAGGGATTTACCCCTCCTGACGAGAAACCCGCCCCCTGAGTATGGTTTGGGGTATAATAGTATGTTTTATATCGTTATCGTTTCCCCCCTGCCCCATGCTCCCATGCAGTTCTTTGAGGGGCGGGTGGGCGGGGGTTGGGGGTGGGTCAAGCCCTTGACTTTTTCCCTCCTTTGGTTGTATGATATTGGCGTTAAAGGCAGTATGGTTTCAGAGGTTCGCGGGGCCTCGACCCCGTTTACGCCGAGGCCCTGAGGGATCGGCAGTTGTTTTTTCCCTTATTTCTTGCTCCTTCTACTATCCGTTAAGACCTAGTTGGTGGTCAGGTTCGCGAGTATCCGCCGGGGAAGCCGAATCTTTACATTAATGTTAAAAAGTCTTTTAGCAATAAAAGGAGGGGCATGAGCAGAAAGCCAAGATCAGATTCGATTCAGAAGATTTCAGTGATCGTTCCAATAAATCCCTTCGCACCTGAGAATCTTCGTGAACGGAAGCACTGTTTGTGCGCTCTCGATGTGGAAAAACTCATGGAATGGTGGCCTGGCCAGCCTCATTCTCCGCACCGTGTTTCTAACAAGGTGAAGGCAATACAGCGATCACTTGACTGGAAACGGGTTGCTCAGATTGCCTCATACCTACTTCAGGAAGAAATCATCGATGCTCCGGAGAAACTCGACACTTATTTTCGGAAAATCTACGAACCTAAAAAACACGAACCAGGGCGTGAATGGCCGCCTAAGATAAATAGAGTCATCGGCTTTCAAAGGAGCGAGTTCCCAACTTTTTCAAATGTATTGCTCCATGTCAACGGCGCAGAGATTCATGAGCTTGAGCTTCGCAATGGTTCTGGTGCCGCAAAGTTAATCTTTGATGAAAAGAATCCGAAGCTTTACTTCTCAGTTATTGATGGACAACATCGAATCAATGGCGCCTTTTTTGCAATCAAGTTACGCCAAGAGAAAGAACCTAAAACAAAATGGGAAATTCCTTCAGAAATCTTCCTCGACCTAGATAATTTGGGGGAACCTCCCAGAAGGCAAGCACAAGTCTTTATTGATGTTAACTTTTACCAGAAAAAAGTTGATAGGTCGCTGGTTGCGGATTTGTTCCCCACAGCCCGTGGAGTTCGAGATCCAATAGGCGACAAAGAAAGATCTCAAGATATTGGCAGGAAATTAATGCTTGAGACGGGTCCGCTCGTCGGGATGATACAAATTCCTGGCATTAAGTATGGAGTAAAAGACGTAATTACCCTGGCGACTCTGAATAGCGCCATAGAGGACGTTCTCGAGACTCTTCGGGATAACGGTATCGAAGGATTAGAAAACCAGACGGATTTTCTGGCTCAGTGTTTGACTGCATGGTTTGAAGCATCGGGCCGTTTTGTGACTTTGATTAAGGCTGGAGGAATTGAACTGGACCCCCAGAATGTTGCCTATCAAGGTCGCGTTCTGGTTTCTGTGCTTGCCTTAATACCTGCCATGATTTGGAGACTCAAACGGAAGAAGGTTTCCTTGCTTTCAGAGAAGGCAACTTCCATTTTAACTATGTCGCTAAAAGTGGTCGCAGAACGAGCTAATCTACTGGACAATGGGGTTTTCATTAGTAAGAGCAAGTTCAAGGAACGGGGCTATTTGGGAAGCGGCGGCATTGGGCGATTCAGGGATTCTCTTTGGGCCGCTGTATTTGGTAAGCATCGTCTGCTCGGGTTGAATAATGAAAAAATTGCTATCCTAGCCGAGAAAAACCGCAAAAGGGTATTTTCTGGATTGGCAACGTAGCTATGCCTACCGATCTACCTTTAGACCAGCATATCAGAATAATATTTGATCCTTTTAAAAGGAGGGGAACAGGTGATGTCTTTCCGAAACCAGGCAGTTTGGCCATGGAATTACAGAAAGTCGTCGAAAAAGCTGTCAAAGAAAACGCGGAGACTGTGAGAGTTATACCCCAAACAACTTCTTTGTTTGCTACTGCTGCTGTGGAAATGTGGATGCGAGGTGTTCACAGCTTTCTCATCTCGGCTGCCCTAACGCAGGTAAGCCCTGTTTGGTCGTCCATAAGTGGCTATTATGCCAGCCATTATGTAGTTCGCGGATTTGCTCATCTTCTCGGCTTCTTCCTGCTGTATCGCAAGAAACGGATCATTCAGATTGAGATTGTCAAAGGTGGGCACGTTTGTCGGATTATCAAGAAAAACGCTGGCGATCGTGAGCATAAGTTTTACTGGAAGACAGTGAAACAACACGCCCAGTTTAAGAATGACCCATTCTTTACCATTAACCCAGACGACAATGATGTATCGGACTCAGAGCACAGGAATAAGGCTAGCTATTTAGATCACATTGGTCAGTTCCCCAACTTCAACCCACTTGTCGAGAAATACCTCAAGGAACGACTACATTATTTGGCAGCCATGGAGCTATCTTCTGTCCCTGTTCCGAATAGAAAGAGATTTCCCGACGTAGTGGCTGTCCAGCTTATTGCGCTTCATAGAATCGTCAAATTCCGGGAGCTTATTGATAATGTTTTGGGAGGCAAAAACCGATTCTGGACTGCCCACCGAAACCCAGGATGGTGTGCAGGTTTTATTGACTTTAACGTCGTGCCCCCAAGATTTTTAGAGGCATACGGGAGTCAAGCATGAAATACATGGGCTCCAAGCGGTGGATGCTTCGGGATGGCTTGGGGTTTCTTTTGGAAGAAAAAGTGTCGACAGCCAAGCGATTTGTTGATCTATTCACAGGTTCTGGCGCAGTAGCAACATTTGTTGCTCAAAGGGTAGCTGTGCCAGTCGCGGCATTCGATCTTCAATTATTTTCCGTTACTCTGGCTCGTGCTGTTGTTGGGCGCACTGCTCTTTTGGAATCTGGACCGCTTTGGGTAGCATGGCACGATCGAGCTATGAAGTTTTTAGAGGAATCGAGTCGTTTGAAGCTCGCAAATGCACCGTTTCCGCGGTTATCTAAGTTTACACAGAGGTTCGTTAGGGAGATGCGTGATGCCTGCGCTTCTGAGAAAGGCTTCACACTCACTAAAGCTTATGGTGGTCATTACTTCAGCCTAAAACAGGCTTTATGGCTTGATGCTTTGCGGAGCTCTCTACCGGAAGGCGTGGAGGAACGCACGTCTTCGTTGGCGGCCCTCATACAGGGAGCCAGCCGTTGTGCTGCTTCTCCAGGACATACTGCACAGCCGCTACAGCCCACACGTTCGGCAAAAAAATATTTATACGAAGCTTGGGCCAAAGATATCGTATCAATAACAAGGACTTCTTTTGGGTTGATTTGCAAACAATATGCGCTCTGTAAAGGTTCCGCCGAGGTTCGCGATGCAAATATGGCTGTCGAAGAGTTGAGTGAGGATGATTTGGTCTTTATCGATCCACCGTATTCGGGAGTTCATTATAGCCGGTTTTATCATGTTCTTGAGACCATTGCCCGGGGCGTATGCAGCGATGTTTCAGGCGTGGGACGCTACCCTCCGCCTGTTGAGCGACCGTGGTCACGATTCAGTGTTCCTTCCGAGTCGCGCAAGGCTGTCTCGAGTCTTATAGAGAAGGTTGCGGAAAGAGGAGCGAGGGCCATTGTGACCTTTCCCGATAAGAGATGTACAAACGGCATTTCTAGTTATCTTCTTCGTAAACTAGGCAAAGTGCATTTTAAAAAAATGAGCGAAATGGTGGTTCGCGGTAAATTTAGCACGCTCGGCGGTAATGGCAACCATAGGGAGGCACGCCAGCCTTCTGCCGAAATGGTTCTGGTCCTTGAGCCTTGATACCCTCCACTCTTGATTTTATCTATAAATTCGGGTATAATGCGAATAGATTTATGGATATATTAGGTTATGATAGATAGACATAAGATAGCTGACCGATTTTCCTTTTCTGAACGTATCGTTGTTTATCCGGGCGATTGTCTTGAATTGCTTGGGGCGATCCCGGACGAGTCCATGCGCCTCATCGTCACTTCCCCCCCCTACAATATCGGTAAGGAATACGAGACAAAGCTCAAGCTTGAAACCTACCTGGATCAGCAGGCACAGGTTATTCGCGAGTGTATCCGTGCTTTATCTCCCAAGGGAAGCATCTGTTGGCAAGTTGGTAATTATGTCCATAATGGTTATATTATCCCTCTCGATACGGTGTTGTATCCTATCTTCACGAGGTATAAACTTAAGATGCGGAATCGCATCGTCTGGCATTTCGGGCATGGCCTCCATTGTAGTAAGCGGTTCTCCGGTCGTTACGAGACTATTGTGTGGTTTACCAAGTCGGATGATTATGTCTTTAACTTAGATCCTATCAGGGTTCCGCAAAAGTATCCAGGGAAGAAGCACTTCAAAGGTCCGAACATAGGGAAATACTCCAGCAACCCTTTGGGTAAAAACCCAAGTGATGTGTGGGTCATTCCGAATGTTAAAAGCAATCATGTGGAAAAGACGGAGCATCCCTGTCAATTCCCGGTTGAGTTGATCGAAAGGCTTGTCCTTTCTTTGACTAATGAGGGCGATTGGGTCTTTGATCCCTTCCTCGGAACAGGCACAACAATCATTGCTGCCCTTCGTCATAATAGACGTGCTGCAGGTGCCGAGGTAGTTTCGCGTTATCTTAAGATCGCCCATAATAGAATCCAACAAGAGTTGGCTGGCACCCTTCGCACAAGGCCCCTGAACAAGCCGGTTTACGATCCTCAATTAGCAGGGAATAAACTGACCGTTTCCCCGTGGACAACCGGTAAGAGTAAAGCTCAGTTGGCCATGCTGGAGAAACCTAACAAGAGACAAAGGTACGTGACGAGATGAAAATCTGCGAAACCTATTCCCATTTGAACGGTCTGGAGTTCTTGCTCGTTCACAAGCCGAAGCTCTGGAAAGAGGTTCAGGACGTGATCGGTAAGGTGGATGCCGAAAAGTGTAAGACCAAGGTGTCGAAGGAGAAACGGACGAAGGGCGTGGTCTTTTATAGCCCTATTGATATGAACAACAACTTTAAGAGCCTGCTTAGGGCTAAAGACTGGCAGGAAAGCCGGGTAAGTTATTGGGTTACGAAAAGCGAAAAGCTGATCAGGAAAACCCTTTCGATGTCGCCCGGGGAGCAAAAGAAGGAGATAGTAACGGCAGGTGAAGTGCCGATCTTCAGCTACAACCAGACCGATTTCGTTAAAGACCGCGTGGCGATAGAAGTTCAGTTCGGCAAGTATTCTTTCGTTGCTTATGACCTCTTCGTGAAGCATCTGGCCTTCTTCATTGGTGATCACATTGACGTGGGGATCGAAATCTTGCCGATGAAAAAACTTCAAACCCAAATGAGCTCGGGTGTTGCCTACTACGAAGGCGAGTTCTACAACGTTGTAAGGCAAGGACGGGGTGTTCCTGCTGTGCCCTTGGTCATAATCGGGATTGAACCTTAACAATACCTACATTAAATTTCAGGAAAAGCGGTCTTCGGGCCGCTTTTTTGATGATGTAGCAATTGCTGCACACTATGTCAAAATGACATACTTTTGGCTATTTTCAAAATTCTTTGGTTCGAAAAGTGGGGGATCGGGAGGGGAGGGCGTGAATACGGCGTGAGTACGGCGTGAATACCTCGGAAACCCCTTCCGGTTTTCGTAGGCCTTTCGGCCCTCCCCTTATGGGGAGGGTTTTGCGTTCAGGGGCCATAACTGCGCGTTGTCGGCCATCGTTAGGTCTATTTAGTGGAAATTGAGCCCTTAAAGGGGTGCGTCTAAATGGCCCTTTTCCGCCCTTTCTATGGTTTTTGTTGCTTAAGTGTCGTTAAGGCAGTTACTTATTCTTCCCTACGCCCTATTGGGGCGTAGCGGAAATCCCGATCTATCGGGACCCCTGACACCCTACACCCTCCCTTTTCCTGCCCGTTCAATTAGCGTGAAGTTAGAGTTAAATTAGTGTTAAATTAGAGTTAAATTAGTGTTAAATTAGACATAACTTAGAGAGAAATTGGCGGGAAGCCTTCCTGTAGTGTGCTTATAACCCTGCCCTAAAGCGGGGACAAAAATAGCCTCCCCCCGCGCCACTCCAACAAATATAGGCTAATAGGTTCTTGACTACGAGGGGCGCGGAAGGGGGGTTGGGGGAAAAGTTCCCCCATGTCCGGGGGGTGCTCAGTGAGTCCGCTGGTTAGGGACGAGCGCCGAAGGGGGGCTTGCTCCCATAGCGGAATTGCCGACTGGCAATTTATCCGGGGTCGAAAAAAGGGCGTTTACGATTCCACCGTTTCCACCGATTCTATCGTTTCTACCGGTCGTCCGGTGTGGGGTGGGTGTGAGGTGGGTGTGAGGTGGGTGTGTGGTGGTAGGTTCGCTCGGGATTTTGGTGGCCCACAGGTGGACCACCCCTGAAATCTTGTTTCCTCCGACGTTTGCTCCGTAACCCCTGTAAGGTGGCCCATCTTATGCGAAAAGGGGCCTTGGGCTGGCTGCGGCGCTACAATCTGACCAGACGTTTAGCTTTGGCGAGCTGGGCTCGCAGGGCGCGGGGGCCGGTCCCTCCGGGAAGGTCGCGCCGGGCCAGGGAGGCGCGGACGTCGAAGACCTTATAAACGTCCTTTCCGAACAGGCGGGAATGCTGGCGAAGCTCCTCAAGCGTCCATTGGCTCAGGGGCCTTCTCTTCAGAACGGAAAGACGGGAAAGCTCGGAGGTCAGGGCATGGCTTTCCCGGAAGGGCAATCCCTTGCGCACCAGGTAATCCGCCAGGTCGGTTGCCAAAAGAGACTCATCCACGGCTTCCCTCATCCGGCGGGGATGGACCTTGAGGGCCCGCAGGAGCGGGGCCAGAACGCCGAGAGCGAAGTTAAACGTATCCAGGGAATCGAAAAACGGCTCCTTGTCCTCCTGCAAATCCTTGTTGTAGGAAGAGGGAAGGCCCTTCAGGGTGGCCAGGAACCCCACGAGGTTCCCGATAACCCTCCCGGACTTGCCCCGGATGAGCTCCAGCGAATCCGGGTTCTTCTTCTGGGGCATGAGGCTCGAGCCGGTGGCGAACTCGTCCGCGACCTCCACGAACCCAAACTCGGACGTGGACCAGAGGATGAGGTCCTCGGCCAGGCGCGAAAGGTGGACCATGCCCAGAGCGGCAAAGGCCATGAACTCCACGAGAGGGTCGCGGTCGGACACCGCATCCAGGCTGTTCTCGGAGATCCGGGTGAAGCCGAGGTCCTTGGCCAGGGCCATGCGGTCAATCCCGAACGCATTCCCAGCCAAAGCCCCGGAGCCCAAGGGCAGAACATCGGCACGACGGGCGAGGTCGGCCAGCCGCTCCTTGTCCCTTTCCAGCATCCAGAAATAGGAGAGGAAGACATGGGCCAGGGAAATCGGCTGGGCGCGCTGAAGATGGGTGTAGCCGGGAAGGAGGGTATCCAGGTGCTTCCCGGCCATTCCGACCAGGGCCTGCTGAACCTCAAGCAGGCCGGAACGCACCCCGGGAATCTCAGCCAACAGAAACAGCCGCTCATCCGTGGCCACCTGGTCGTTCCGGCTCCGCCCGGTGTGAAGCTTTCCGGCCAGAGCCCCTATTTTCTGAAAAAGCAACCGCTCCACGGCCATGTGGATGTCCTCATCCCGGACAGAGACCTTCGCCCTTCCCTGGTCGAAATCCCTCCGAACAGAGTCCAGCCCCTGCTCGATCCGCCTTAATTCGTTCCGGGTCAAAATCCCGGCCTTGGAAAGGGCCCGGGCATAGGCCCGGCTTCCCGCGATGTCGGCCGAGGCCAATCGTCGGTCGAATCCGATGGAGGCCTGAAAGGCTTCCATCCGGGGGTCCATCTTTCCGGTGAACCGCTTCCGCTGCATCCCCATCCCTCCTATAAATAAAAATCGCTCTCAGGAAGCATTATACCAGAACCCCCCCACCCTGTCAAGGGGCGGAGGGCCCACTGAAAAGTGATAAATAATGAATAATTATTAAATAGCGCTTGACATAAACAGGCCACATTTTGTATAATTATGCAAATTTATTAAATATATATTCAAAAGGAGAACCACGTGGAGGCGACGAGCCAGCGCAGAAAGCGCATCGCCGGGCTGTTGGAAAGCAAGGGCATCGGCACCCAGAACGGGCTCCTGGCCGAGCTGCGCCGGATGGGGGAGCGGGTCACCCAGGGCACCCTGTCCCGCGACCTGCGGGAGATGGGCGTCACCAAATGGGTGGACGCCGAGGGTCTGCAGCGCTATGTCCTGCCCGGGAGCCTGCACACCCTGCCCCGGGCCGTGAACCTGGAGCGGGAGTTCCTGAACTTCGTCCTGGGCTTCAAGCACACCGGGAACCTTCTCCTCGTCAAGACCACGCCCGGAACCGCCTCGGCCGTGGCCTCCACCCTGGACCACTTGAGCTGGGTGGAGATCCTGGGGACCGTGGCCGGCGACGACACCATCCTGGTGATCCTGCGCAAGGCCGAGGACGTGCAGGCGGTACTGAAACGGTTCGACAAGATATTGGAATGAATTCATCTTCAGCAATCGCTACACTAATGGGAGCGGATCATTTCCTTCGGTGCACTCAGAACAAGCTCGGGACAAGGGCTCACATCTTTAAATCCCGCCCGCCCACCCTAAAAAACAGACAGGGAGCAGGGGAGAAAGGGAGAGGGGGAGAAACGGCTCAAAAGCACAAGAAAGAAGCATTGCAGTTCCAGCCCACCCACCCTAAATATCTGAAGGAGAGGGGTGCCCCCGATCCATCGGGCGAATGGGCAACATGGCTTGTTCCCCTTAATATCTGCAACGATGTTGCCCCGGCCTACCCGCGATGCGCTCAATGAAAAAGGCCAAAGTCGGAATCCTGGGAGCCAGCGGATACACCGGGTACGAGCTCATCCGCCTGTTGGGACAGCACCCCCAGGCAGAGATAACCTATCTTTCGGCGGGAAGCTCCGCCGGACAGAAGCTCGGGGAGGTCTTCCCGGACCTCGTGGCCCAAGAGGAGATGCGGCTCATCCCTCTAAGCGAGGCGCTTGAAATCCCGGCGGACGTCGTGTTCTCTTGCCTGCCGCATCACGAAGCCATGGAGGTCGTGCCCAAGTTCCTGAATGGAGGAAGGGTTCAAGGGTTCAAGGGTCCAAGGGTCCAAGGGAAAAGAACACGGGAAAGAGACGGCGTGAAGGTCATTGACCTGTCAGCGGATTACAGAATGAAGGACCCCAAGGACTACGAACAATGGTACGGCAAGGCCCATTCCAGCCCGGGCCTCCTGAAGGAAGCCGTATACGGCCTGCCGGAATTGAACCGGGAAGCCATCCGGCAAGCCCGGCTCGTGGCCAACCCGGGATGCTATCCCACGAGCGTTCTCCTGGGCCTGGCTCCGCTCCTCAAGGAAGGATGGGCCGCCGACGCCCCCATCCTTGCCGACTCCAAGTCCGGGTTGAGCGGGGCCGGCCGGACCCCGTCGCTCAAGACCCATCTCGTGGAAGCGGAGGGAAGTGTGGCGCCCTATTCCATCGGCCGCGCGCACCGGCACTTGGGGGAGATGGAGCAGGAGATGAAAAAACTGGGGGGCCAGGGATGCCGTCTCATCTTTTCCCCGCACCTGATCCCCATGTCCCGCGGCATCCTGAGCACCCTTTACGTCAAAACCAAGAAGCCTGTGGGGAAGGATGATCTGCAGGAGCTTTATGAGAAAGCCTATGCCGGGGAGCCGTTCGTTCGCATCCTGAAAAACGGAAAGACGCCGGAGACGAAGGCCGTGAAGTATTCCAACCGCTGTGATATCGGGCTTACGCCCTTAGAGGAGGATGCCCTGATCCTCATCACCTCGGCCATAGACAACCTGGTCAAGGGAGCCTCGGGACAGGCCATCCAGAACATGAACCTGATGCTGGGGTACGAGGAGACCCTGGGCCTGCCCTTTCAGGGGTGCGCGAACTGAGCATGAGAATCGTCATCAAATTGGGAGGAAAGGCTCTGGCGGCAGAGGGCGCCCTGGAGGAGCTGGCCCGGGAGCTCCTCAGGCTCGCCGGTCACCAGGTCTGCCTGGTTCACGGAGGGGGGGACGAGGTCAATGCCCTCCTGGAGCGGCTGGGCATCGCGCCCAAGTTCGTGAACGGCCT
>Ga0315274_10010706_pt1 | contig 13210 bp, 16 predicted proteins | sample YL17G02_20_MG_FD_203700 | JGI IMG/M metagenome (GOLD analysis project Ga0315274, IMG submission 203700) | Sediment microbial communities from Yellowstone Lake, YNP, Wyoming, USA - YL17G02_20 | ecosystem: Environmental > Aquatic > Freshwater > Lake > Sediment | place: USA: Wyoming | collected... | reverse complement strand
GGGGCGGGTTTTGTTTTTTCACCCGCTCACCACGGGTTCCGTTCGCCTTTGGCGAACTCCACCCGTGGCTACAACCCTCCGCCCCGCCGGGGCGGTGTGCCTTTGCCGCCTAAACTGTCACGGACCCGCGATCGCCCCCTCCTGCGGCGAAGAGGCGGCGGCGTAGCGTTTTTTGGGGATTCGACCCGCAAGGAAGGCGAGCCGTCCGGCCTTGACCCCGTGGGCCATGGCGGCGGCCATCCGCACCGGGTCGGCGGCGCCGGCGATGCCCGTATTGAGCAGAACGCCGTCGGCACCGAGCTCCATGGCGACGGTCACATCGGAAGCGGTTCCCACGCCGGCGTCCACGATCACCGGATAATCCGGGTCGCCCTCCTTGAGGTATTCGATGCAAAGCCGAATGTTCGCGGGGTTGAGGATGCCCTGCCCGCTTCCGATGGGCGATCCGAGGGGCATCACGCTTTTCGCCCCCGCGTCCTTCAAGCGTTTGGCGAGAATGGGGTCATCGTTGGTGTAGGCGAGCACCTCGAAGCCGTCGGCCACCAGCTCCCTCGTCGCCTCCAATGTGCCGATCGGGTCGGGCAACAGCGTTTTGGTGTCGGCGAGGACTTCGATCTTGACCCATTTCGCGCCGGGGTTGCCCAAGCCCTCCAGCAGTTCGCGGCTGAGCCTGGCCGATCGAATCGCGTCCTTGGCGTTGAAACATCCGGCGGTGTTGGGCAGGACCGTGTAACGGGTGAGGTCGAGGTAATCGAGGATGGTCTCGCGCTTCTTGCCGCCGTCTGGGGCGAGGACGTCGCGGCGGACGGCGACGGTGACGACCTCGCACTCCGCGGCGGCCAGAGCGGCCTGCATGATGTCGAAGTTCTTGTACTTGCCCGTCCCCGCGAACAGCCGCGAGCCGAACTCAAACGACCCGACGCGATACCGGTCCGCGCCCATTATCCGCCTCCGACGAGGGTGACGATCTCGACCCGGTCGCCGTCGCGGATCGGCGTTTGCGCGAAGCTCCTCCGAGGAATCAAACCCTCGTTGATTTCGACCGCGACGCGGATCGGCTCAAGCTCCAGGCGGGAGAGCAATTGCCCGAGCGTGGTCGCGGAGTCGAGCGTTTCCGGTTGTCCGTTGAGCGTGAACTGCATGGTGCACCGGGGCGTAGTCTGAAACCGTCGTTCCCCTCGGCGGGGGATTATACGCGGTCGGCGGGCGACTTGCCAGCGCGAGCATGGGTCGTTACCCGTTGAGGACCGGGGCGTTGGAGACGGCGAAGTATTTTCGCTGAAACCAGAGCGCTACGCTGACCAAACTCACCAGGACCGGCACTTCGACGAGCGGACCGATGACGGCCGCGAACGCGGCGCCGTGCTGGATGCCGAACACGGCGACCGCCACGGCGATGGCCAACTCGAAGTTGTTGCTGGCCGCCGTGAAGGCGATGGTCGTCGTCTTCGCATAGTCCGCACCGATTCTCCTGCCCATCCAGAACGAGACCAGAAACATCACCACGAAGTAGATGCACAGCGGAATGGCGATGCGGATCACGTCCAGCGGAAGCTGGATGATCTTCTCGCCCTTCAGCGAGAACATCACGACGATGGTGAAGAGCAACGAAATCAGCGTGATCGGGGAGATCTTCGGAATGAACTTCGTCTCGTACCACTCGCGGTTCTTCACCTTCAACAGGACGAATCGCGTCAACAGGCCCGCGATAAACGGGATGCCCAGGTAAATGAACACGCTCTCGGCGATTTGCCCGATCGTCACGTTCACGGCCGTGCCTTGCAGGCCGAACAGTGGCGGCAGGACCGTGATGAAGAACCACGCATAGACTGAAAAGAAAAGCACCTGGAAGATGGAGTTGAACGCGACGAGTCCGGCCGCGTATTCCGTGTCGCCCTTGGCAAGATCATTCCAAACGATCACCATGGCGATGCAGCGAGCCAGGCCGATCATAATCAGGCCGACCATGTACTCGGGATAGCCGCGAAGGAATAGCACAGCCAGGACGAACATAAGGATCGGGCCGATGACCCAGTTCTGAACGAGTGAAAGTCCGAGCACCTTGACGTCTCGGAAGATATCGCCCAACTCTTCGTACTTCACCTTCGCCAGCGGCGGATACATCATCAGAATGAGGCCGATGGCGATGGGGATGTTCGTCGTGCCGACTTGGAAGCGGTTCAGGAATCCTTCGACGGCCGGGTAGAGCCACCCGCCCAACACCCCCGCGGCCATGGCCAGGAAAATCCACAGCGTGAGAAAGCGGTCGAGGGAGGACAATCGTTTGGGGCATTCCCCTTGCATGCCTGTGCGCTCCTTGCTTTAACCTGGAATTCCAGCCGTTCTTTCAGTGGGATCGCGCTGCGGCGTGCGACCCGTGCCCGTTCGACTGAGGTTCAAACGCAACCGTCGCCACGGCGTGCTTGCCGTCATCCGGATTGGGCCCTTGGGGGAGAATACGTCCCGCGTTTAGGTGCAGGATTCGTCCGGCGCGCGCCGCCGCACGCGGGTCGTGGGTGACCATCACGATCGTGCGCCCTTCCCGGTTCAATTCATCCAGTTGACGCAGGATTTGCTCGCTTGCATCCGGGTCAAGGTTCCCCGTCGGCTCGTCCGCGAGGACGACCTCCGGATCATTCGCCAGCACGCGAGCCAGCGCCACGCGCTGCTGCTGGCCGACGCTCAGTTCCGCCGGCTTGTGGTCCAGCCGGTCGCCCAGGCCGACGCGATGGAGCAGGTTGGTCGCCCGCTCGCGCTGGTCCGCGGGTGCCATCCCCGCCAGGTACAGCGGAATCTGCACGTTCTCAAGCGCCGTTAGGTACGGTATGAGGTTGAAGGTCTGAAAGACGAAGCCGATCTTCTCGCGCCGGATTTCCGCCCGCTGGTTCGGAGATAGGTCATACAACGAGTGGCCGTTCAGGAAAACGCGTCCGCTGGACGGCGAGAGCATTCCCCCGAGCATCAGAAGCAGCGTACTCTTCCCGCTCCCGCTCGCACCGACCACCGCGACGAATTCGCCGCGGTTGATTTCCAGGGAGGCATTGTCCAAGGCCGTAACAAGGCGGCCTCGGTGTTTATAGCTCTTTGAAACGCCTTCGAGTTTCATTCTTCGTCAAACCTCCTGGAGCGTTGCACAGGGATCAAGCAGCGCTGCCCGCCGCGCGGGAAAATAGCTCGCGGCCAGTGCAATCAGGACGGAAATGCCCACAGCCCAAACCAGCAGAATAGGCATCGGCATTACGATGATGCCGGCCAGGCGCGGGCCGAGCGTAACGGCCAGAAGCGTGCCCAGAACGTAGCCCGCGACGCCGCCCGCCAAGCCGAGCAGCAGCGCCTTCAACAGAAACATCCGCAGGATCAGACCCGAGCCGGCCCCGAGGGCCATGAGCGAGCCGATCTCACGCCGCCGTTCGAACACGTTCGCGTACATGTAGTTCGCGATACTCGCCCCGCCGACCAGCACGATGATGCCCAGAAAGACAAGCGAAAGCCGGGCCATCATGCGATTGGTCTTGATCTGCGTGTCCACGACCTGCGTGACCGTCACGACCTTGGCGTCCGGCAGCAACTTGTTGATTTTTTGCACAAGCCCGCCCGCGATCGCGTTGCAGCAGCCGACGATCTCGATCGCGTTGACCACATGGCCCTTACCGGTCAGCTCTTGCACGGTGTGCAGGTGCGCGAAGATGCGTGAATCGTCCACCGTCCCCGTCTGCGGAAGTACGGCGGTTACGCGAAACTTCTTGCCGAGAACCTCAAGATCGGCGCTCTCTTGTAGGTGTAGAATCCCCGCGACCTCGGCCCCGATCAGGGCCTCGTTATCACCCAGATCATCGATGACTCGTTTGCGCATCAGGGTTTCCTGCACCGGCGGTCTGAAGGCGTCCGGCACGACTGCAACACTGCCACATCCTTCAGCCGGGAGCGAGAAAACACCGGCCCCCGCCCACATCGCCTTGACCTGGAATTCACTCTTGGGCAGTATGCCGGTCAGCGTCACCTTCTTTCCTCTTACCTCTATCGGGATAGACAATTTCGGCGAGAGGTTGTCCAAGCCCTGAAGGTCGGACATCGTCAGCACGGTAACGTATTCCTCTGGGAAATCATCGTCTTGCATGTCCGCGCTGTAGTAGTCCTGCACCGACGCGGATTTCGGGAGGACCAGAATGTTGGCCCCAAGAGCATCGAGTTCCCTGGCGACCGCCTTCTCCGAGTAGAAGGTGATGCTCTTGATGGACACAATTGCGGCAATGCCGAGGAAGATCGCGAAGAAGCTTGTCGCCAGTTGATTCTTCCGCTCAAAGGCTTCGCGCCACACGAGTTGTCTAAGCTGCACCTGCTCGTCTCCTAATCGCTTCCCTTTTTCCCACAGGTACTACTACCGCCACCGCAGCAGCCACCGGCCTTGGGTGGTGCCGCCGCCGCCAGGAGCGTGTTCTTGTCGGTCGCTCCCATGAACGTGCCCATGACCCTTCCAGGTGGCGCTAGCAAGAGCGTGACCGCCTCCTGACGGCTCACACTAAGTCCAAACCGCGCTAGAAAATCCACTTCTCTCGCATCACTCGGATCAACGGTGACGATTTCTACGGATCGGGCGTACCGGGGATCCGCCACAAAATCACGAACGCCCTGCATCGCCTGGTCATTGAACTGAGTCTCCCCGTTCTGAACACATAACAGCACATACTTGCGGTCTTGAAGCGCCTTCAGACTCTTCTCGGTGCCCGGGCTGACGAACGCGGTGCGAAGTTGCTGCTCATCGAAGTTCTGGGTGAAGTTTTGGGTGACGGCGCCGGTGGGTCCGATGGCCAGCACGAGCGGCATCGGCGCCTGTCGGAGCCCGAACCGATTCACCACGCCCAACTCCGCTCGATCGCCGGCGTTCACTACGACCGCTTCGGCTTTCTCCGCCAGCTTCGGCGTCGCCTCCTCGAAGGTCTTCCGGGCCGATTTCGTGGCGTCATCCTCTGCCTTGTAGAAGAAGATAAACAGGTACTTCTCGGCGTCCGCCGCGTGCTGGATCGCCTGGGCGGCCACGCCCGCAGGGATGCTATTCGCAGCGGGTAACGTCGCCGGTGGGACTTGCCGGGCAGCGGGCTGCGACGACGGATTCGTCTGAACCGGATCCGCGTTCGCGCGCGCGACGCCGACGAGTACGACAAGAACGAGTGCTTGTGCCATTCTCAACATCATTTCTTCTCTCCTGGTTTTCCAACTCCATTGACTGGTTTGAATCCCGACGTCTTCCGGGAATCCTCGATGCCGACGCGCGGCATCAAACAAAAACAATCCCTTCCGTATTAGGTGCATAGCCGCCGAAACGGTGGGCCCGGACGCGAACTGCCCACACGCCCCGTTCCCTCGGCTTTACTTTCCGCCGGCCGTCACCGATTCAGCCGATGAATCAATCGCCGTGTCGGCCGGACACGCGGCGCAGCCCGCGCCCTGGGCGCGAGATCGGTCGAGAATACCCAGGTCTTCGGCCGCACTCGGAATCGCCTCCTCCGCTCTTGCGAGCCATTCGAGGATGAGGTCACGCGTGAAGTCGTCCGAGCTTGCCAGCGAATAGTAGACCCACACGCCGTGCCGCCGGTCGGTCACGAACCCCGCGTTACGGAGCACAGCCAAATGCCGCGAGGCCTTGGATTGCCCCACGCCGAGCACCGTGGTCAACTCACAGACGCAAAGCTCGCCGCGCGTAAGCAGAGCCAGAATGCGGAGCCGGGTCTCGTCCGCGAGGGCCTTGAAGAGTTCGGCGGTCTTTCTCACTACGACGCTCGCAATAACATACGCTTATGCGTATAAGCAGATATACCGGGCAGATATCCGGCTGTCAAGCCCGAGGCGAACGAATTACGGAGCTTCATGACGTCCTATAAAGCATGGCTGTGGCGGTCTGTGGAAGCAAAGGCTTGGTCGACTCCGTGCCTCTAGGGTCCAAGCCGCCAGCCGCATGATCTTCGGACGCCTCGACGGCGTCCCCATCCCCGAACGCCGCCGCCACAAGACCGAAAAGGCCTGATTCGCCCCGTCCCGCCCCAGCGGAGGGTCCGGCGTCCTTGGGCAAATACGCAGCGATCCGATTCCAGCGGATGCGCGTTGCGGTCTGCGATGGCTGCACGGCCGCGGAGGTCGGACTTGTGGCCATCATTTCACCCCGAGTTCCGCGAACTTGGCAACGAAGTCGGCCTTGGGAAGGAAGCCCTCATGCCGCCACACCTCATTGCCGTCGGCATCACAAAACACCTGGGTTGGAATGGTGCGAATGTTGTACGGCTCGCCCGCCCGGGGGTCTTTCCACACGTCAACGAACTCCACTATGACGCGCCCCTCGTACTCTTTGCGCAACTCAACGAGAATCGGAGCCATCTTCTTGCAGGGAATGCACTTGTCGGCGCCCACATCAATCACGCGCGGAAGCTTCTTGGTCACAACGGCAGTTCGCGTACCGCTTAAGGTCCGTTCGTCGTCCTGTGTGGCAGACCCGGCGGCAGGATGTACGCCGGTCGGCGAGGCGGGCGCCGTTTCACTCGATGTAGAGTCCGAGGCTGCTGGCTGAGATTCGCCCGGCTCCCGATTGTCAACCGTCGTCGTCTGGAATGTTGCAGACCCAGCGTCCCCTGCCATAGCATGGGATGAGTGTGCTAACCCTGTCATTACGCGGGCAACTACCCCAAAGATGAGGAGCAGCCCAAAGACTACCACTACGTTCCAAAAAGTTTTGCCCTTGCCCATGATCCCTCTCCGAAACAGCATGTAAAGGGTCATGATGAACGACACCGCCACTAAGGCCACGAGCGTATCGACCTGACAGGATGGACACATGTGAATGCAGTCCTCACAATTAACCCGCGTCACAGCACATGAAAGATGAAAACCAGGCAGAAGTACACACCCACCGCGACGAAGATCACGCCCGTCCCCGCCCGCGCCCAGCGCTCGAACACGCCAACCTGCTGGAACGCGCGCGCCACGGCACCCGCGCCCGCGGCGATCGCCAGCGCGAAAAGGATCACTGGCAAAGCGGTTCCGACTCCATACGCCAGCGGCAGCAGCAGTCGCGACTCGTACTTGATCGAGATCGGTAGGAGGCTTCCGAAGAACAGGGCCGCCGACGCGGGGCAGAACGCCAAGGCAAAGACGACTCCGAGCAGCAACCCGCCCCAGATGCCCCAACGCTCAGCTCGCGCTCCGACGCGCTGCCCGACACCCGACCCACGCGTGTGGATTTCAATCAACCCCAGCAGAATCATCCCGACGAGAATCAGCAGCGGCCCCATGATCTTGTTCATGTACTTTTGAAGCGCATGCGATACCGTCGGCGCGCTCAGGAGGCTCGAAACGAGCAACGCCGCCAGCGCGACATAGACGATGGTCCTTCCGCAGGCGTACAAGATCCCCGTGCCCAGCACGGCGTGGGGCCGGTCGACGCGCCGCCCGATGAACGAGATCGCGGCGATGTTGGTGGCTAGAGGGCATGGGCTGATCGAAGTCAGAAGCCCGAACCACAAAGCCGAGCCCAGGCCAATGAGCAAGTCGGTATTCACGATTCGCCTCGCAGCATCGCGGTCACCGCCTCGACGACATACGCCTTGAACGCAGCCTCATCGTTCACCAAGTCCCAGATCCGGTCGAGATTCCGCCACTGTCCCGGACCACCGGAGGACGCCCCAACGACAACCAAAGCACTGGCGGTCAGCCCGTACTCCTTGAGGAAATGTTCGTTCGCCGGCTCGTCATAATTCACCCCGTGCCACTCGATTAGGCCTGCGTCCATTTCCGCGGCGAAAGCCTCTTCAATGGCCTCTCGGGCGTATTGCTCCATCTTCAGGCACGTGGGACACCGCATCGTGCCGTGGAAGTAATAGGCAACCGTTCCTGCGCGCCGCGCGGCCGCGGAATTCGCCGAAACGTTTGCCGTCTTCGAACTTTCCTGTCCCGGCAACGCCTGGGAGGCCCCTGTCGGCGGCGGGCTCGCGCTATCGGCAGGCTTTCGCGTTTCGCTCACCACGAGAAACACGATGCTTCCCGCCACGAACAGCAACAAGATTGCGGTCACTGCACTTTTCATAGTCGTTCTTCTCCTTCCCCAGCCCACCGCACGACCTATTTTCAGTCGGGTTGCGACAGGAAACTCGTCAGGATCGTCGTGATCTCGGCTTCGCGCGGCACCTTGCCGGCCATGACTACTTTTCCGTTCACGGCCAGCGCCGGCGTCATCATTACGCCCCGCTTCATGATCTCGTTGATGTCCCGGACGTGGTCGATTTCGTACGCGACACCGAGTTTGTCCGCGGCGGTCTTGGCCGTCGCCTCCAGCAGGTTACACTTCGGGCAACCCGTTCCCAGAATCTCGATTTTCATAGCACACCTCCCGCGCTCGCAACCAGGTTCTCGCTGCCGGGCTGCATCCAACCAAAGATCATCCCTACAACCGTCGCCGCCACCACGATCATGGAGCAGAACGCGACCGTCTTTTTGGCGCCCATAATTTTGACCAGCACAAGCATGTTGGGAAGCGAGAGCGCCGGGCCGGCCAGCAGAAGCGCCAGCGCGGGCCCCTTGGCCATGCCGTGCTCCATCAGTGCTTGGGTGATGGGCACTTCCGTTAGTGTCGCGAAGTAGAAGAGCGCTCCAACGAGCGACGCGACGAAGTTCGAGAGTAACCCGTTGTCGCCGACCAGTTGCCCGATCTGCTTGTCAGGCAGCAACGCCGAGATGAATCCCACAACGAACACGCCGCCGAACAGCAGTGGGATCAGCAGCTTGGCGAAGTCCCAGGTGTTGCGCATCCACAGCGTGAATTCGTCCCGCGCAACCCATCGCCAGGTCATCCACGCCACGGCCAGCAGCATCGCGCCCGCGAGATGCCAGCGGACGTGATACACGTCCATGACCCACGACTTGGCCTCGACTACCTCCACAATCTCCAGCTTGGGGAGCGTAAGCCTTTCGCCTGCGCGGATCGCGCCGATGCTCTCCTGCACTTGGATCATCACCTCGTCGTGCATTTCCTGCAGCACCACGCCGCGGATTTCCGTACCGTCCGTGCGCTTGACAATCGCGTCGCCGGGATTGAACCAGTCGGAGAAGACGAGAAACCCGATCATGCACGCGAGGAACAATCCGTTCTGCCACGCGCGGCGGGTCGGCGTCGGTGGATCGATTGCCAGTGCGGCCGCCTCGACCTTGCGGCGTTCCTCCCGACGGAACAGTCCGGCCATGCCCAGCCCGACCAGGAAGGCGAACGCGACCGCGCCGACCGCCCGCCACAAGCCGATGTCAAAGCCGAGCACGCGCGCCGTGAGAAAGATCGCTAGAATGTTGATCGCCGGACCGGAGTAGAGAAACGCCGACGCCGGACCGAGGCCGGCGCCCATTTTCCAGATGCCCGCGAACATAGGGAGAACGCTGCACGAGCAGACCGCGAGGACCGTCCCCGACACCGCCGCCACCGTATAGGCGACCGGCTGATTGGCGTTCGGACCCAGGTAGCGCATGACGGAGGCCTGCGACAGGAACGTGATGATTCCCCCGGCGATGAACAGGGCCGGAACCACACAGGCCAGCGTGTGGTTTCGCGCGTACCATTGCAGGAGCTTGAAGGCCTCGACGATCGCGCCCTCGACCTTCGGATTGGCAAGGGGCAGATAAAACGCGACAAGAAAAACCGCCAGGAACGCCGCGAAAATCTTGAGTTGCTTCGCGTCCATGTTGGTCACCGCCTTTCGACGGTTTCCCTTGCAAGATTCATGCCGCTATGGCCCTTTAGCCATATATCTTACAAAGACGAACCACCCAGCCCCGGTTTCATCGCAACGCCGCCTGCTGGGCCTTGAGGTTCTCGGCCAGTACGCCCTCAATGCAGTCCCAGAACCCCTGAAGGCAACACACTTTGACGCGATAGTAGACCATGACGCCTTCTTTGCGGTCCTCCACGAGACCCGCCTGTTTGAGCACGGCCAGGTGCTTCGACACGGTGGACTGGTCCGCGCCGACCAACTCGGTCAGCTCGCAAACGCACCGCTCCCTCCCTTCCATCGCCTCCAGCATCAGGAGCCGGCTCGGATGCGCCATGGCCTTGGCGATCCGCGCCCGCGCCGCATAGCGTTCCCGGCTGTGTTTGGGGCTTGTTTTCATGGTTCTATGGTAATTATACCATAAAGCCCCCCCGCGTCAAGCCGCCTCCCGGTTGGCCCTGCGCACCTGCGCACTGCGCACCGGCCGGGTGGCCTGGGGCGGTTGCCCGCCCAAGGCCACCCGGCCGTCATGCACCCTGTGGGGTCGTTCCGCTTGCCTCGACCGGGCCCCCCGGTTAACCTTCGCGGTTCGTTAGGACGCCGTCGGGCCTCCGCCGCAGCGGCTGGAGGAGGATCGATATCCGCGGCAGGAACACTCTTGCATTGGAAAGGATCGGAAATGACCCGTTTGCTGACCGTGACCACGATACTGCTGGCCGGGCTGAACACGCTCACGGCCGCCGCCCAGAACCCCGGCGAAGCCAAGCCCGCCGCCGCTGGACTGCACCCCCGCGTGAAGATGGAGACCAGCCTCGGAGACATCGTCCTTGAACTGGACGGCGAGAAGGCGCCGGTCTCCACCCTCAACTTCATCCGCTACGCCCAGGACAAGTTCTACGACGGTACGATCTTCCACCGAGTGATGAAGACTTTCATGATTCAGGGGGGTGGTTTCACGCCCGAGGTGGACGAGAAGAAGGAGGGGGTGCGTCCGGGGATCAAGAACGAGTGGAAGAACGGCCTGAAGAACAACAAGGGCACGATCTCGATGGCCCGCCTGGGCGGTCAGCCTGACTCGGCCAGCGCTCAATTCTTCATCAACGTCGTCGATAACGGACGACTCGACCAAGCCCAACCGGACGGCGCGGGCTATGCCGTATTCGGCAAAGTGGTCGAAGGTATGGAGACGGTGGACAAGATCAAGGACACGGCGGTCAAGGCCCACCCGAAGTATCAAGGCGGAGAGGTTGTGCCGGCGGAGCCGGTGGTCATCAAGTCGGTCAAAGTCGTTGGCGAGTTCGACAAGACCAAGATCGAAGCGACCATTGCGGCGAGTGAAGCTGCGGAAAAGGAGGCCGAGGCGAAGGCCAGGGCCGAGCGGGAAACGAAGCTGGCTGATGTCATCAAAAAGGCCGAGGAGGAGAGCAAGTCCAAGATCGTCAAGACCGAATCCGGGCTGATGTACGTCGATCTGAAGGTCGGCGAGGGTGAGACGCCCAAAACCACCGACAAGGTCGACGTCCATTACACCGGTTGGCTGGTCGATGGCACCAAGTTCGACAGTTCGGTGGACCGTGGCACGCCCTTTACGTTCAGCCTTCAGGGGGGCGTGATCAAGGGTTGGCTGGAGGGAGTCGCTACCATGAAGGTCGGCGGCAAACGAAAGTTGATCATTCCGCCCGATCTTGCCTATGGAAAGCAGGTGAAGCCGAAGATTCCGCCCGATTCCACGTTGGTGTTCGATGTCGAACTCCTCGGGATCAGCAAATAGGACTCCGACGGCCATGAAACGTTACGGTTGCATCATCGCCTTGGCGATTGGGTCGGTGCTCGCGTTTTGCGGCGGTTCCGCCGCGGCGCTTGACCCGCCCGAAGCGGCTCCGGCGACGCTCAAGCCCAAGGTCAAGATCGAGACCACGCTGGGCGACATCGTCGTCGAGCTTGATACCGAGAAGACGCCGAGTACGGCCTTGAACTTCCTGGACTACGTTGCCGAGGGGTTCTACGACGGCACGGTATTCCACCGTGTGGTCCAGCGTTCGGTGATCCAGGGCGGCGGATACACCCCGGACATGACGGAGAAGAAGGCGGGATTGCGGCCCCCGGTGGCCGACGAATCCTACAGCGGGCTGAAGAACGAACGCGGGACCGTCGCCATGTATCGCGAACCCGGCAACTTCAACTCCGCCCAGTCCCAGTTTTTCATCAACGTCACGGACAACCCCCCGCTCGACCGGCTGCGCGACGGGGCCGGCTATACCGTCTTCGGTCGCGTCGTCGATGGGTTGGACACGGTGGAGCGGATTCGCGGCACGCCCGTCGGTACGCACCCCAAGTACGCCGCCGGGAAAAACCCGGTCGTTCCCGTTGAACCGGTGGTCATTCGGTCGATCCGGCTGGTCACTCCGTTCGATCGACCGGCGACCGTCGCTCTCGCCGAGGCGGCACAGGAGTTGCGCCGCGATCGGATCAACGTGATCGTGAGACGTTTGGAGAATGAGGCGGGCACGAAGGCCGTCACGACGGAATCCGGGCTGCGCTACGTCGACTTTCGGGAGGGCCGGGGTGCGTATCCCCTGGTGGGAGAGGCCGTGGAGGTGCGTTACCGGGGCACGTTGATCGACGGGCGGGAGTTTGACAGCTCCGCGCGCCAGACGGCGGACTCGCTTACGATCAACATGGATTCGGCCATCAAGGGTCTGCGCGAGGGCCTGCAATCCATGCGCGAAGGTGGGAAGCGGACGCTCATCGTTCCGCCGGAACTGGCCTACGGCGCCGACGGCATCCCCGGCAAGATTCCGCCGAGTTCGACGCTGGTTTATGACATCGAACTGCTCGCCGTCAGGCCGCCCGTTAAAAAGCAGGAAGTCAAGCCGACGCCCGACGATGAGAAATGATCCAGCGTCTCGCGGAAATCCAACCCCGCGTCGGGGACACGCCTGCGTCGCGGCCGGAGGCGGCCAAGACCGGTCACCGGGTTCGATTGGCCCGCGACTTCACCTTCGAGGCCGCTCACCGTCTGCCCAACGCGCCGCCGGGCCACAAGTGCACCCGCCTGCACGGCCACAGCTTTCGCATCGAGCTGCTCTGCGAGGGCGAGATCGATCCTCACGCGGGTTGGCTGCTCGATTTCGCGGAGATCAAGCGGGCGTTTACGCCACTCTACGAACAACTCGACCACCGTTATCTCAACGAAGTCGCGGGCCTCGAAAACCCCACCGCCGAAAACCTCGCTCGCTGGATTTGGACTCGCCTCAAGCCCGAGTTGCCGTTGCTGACCCAGGTAACGGTGGCCGAGACGTGCACCGCACGGTGCGAATACCGCGGGTAGTGGGTACGTCGATTAACCCGGATTATTCATACCTCGGTGCGTTATTGGAGTTGAAGAGTTGTTCGTTGATCGGGACGACCTTTGTACCTGGCGGCGTTGCGATGCGCGCAGAAAACCCCCTTACCCCCATCGAAAATCA
>Ga0315274_10010702_pt1 | contig 13210 bp, 9 predicted proteins | sample YL17G02_20_MG_FD_203700 | JGI IMG/M metagenome (GOLD analysis project Ga0315274, IMG submission 203700) | Sediment microbial communities from Yellowstone Lake, YNP, Wyoming, USA - YL17G02_20 | ecosystem: Environmental > Aquatic > Freshwater > Lake > Sediment | place: USA: Wyoming | collected... | reverse complement strand
GGCTGACGGTGCGCCGCGCGTCGTCGAGCGAGACGGGCGTTTTCGGCCGGATGCATTCGCGCTTGAGCGACTGGTGGAAGCGCTCGATCTTTCCGTTGCTTTGCGGATAGAACGGCGACGTTCGCACGTGCGTCATGCCGCACAGCCGGATGTACTCCTTGAAGTCGCGCGCGATGAACTGAGGGCCGTTGTCGGAGATGACGCGCGGGTGCAGGTCCGGGAATTTTCCGCGCGCCCGCTCGATGATGATTTCCACGTCGTTCTCGGTCATCGCCTCGCGGATCTCCCAGTGAACCATGTAACGGCTGAAGCCGTCGAGCAGGCCGCAGAAGTAGTAAAACGTCCCGCAGATGTTCAAGTACGACACGTCCGTATGCCAGTGTTCATGCGGTCGCAACGGCTGTTGGAACCCCGTGCCCTTTTTCGATTCCGTGCGGTTCCACGCTCGCAAAAGCCCCGCTTCTTTCAGCACCCGATAGGTGGAACTGGGACTCACTGCCACGACGTCGCGGTCGAGCATCATATACGTCAGACGCCGATAGCCCTCGAGCGGATGCTGGTGATAAAAGTCCACGATGGCTTTCTTCTCCCACTCTTCCAACCAGAAGTCGCGCGGCACCCAGGCGTTGTGCGCGTTGCCGCGCCCGAATCGTTCGCGCCACTGGTAGAATTTGTCGCGACCGATCCCGATCCATCGCACCAAAGTCGCCATCGCCAGACCCGTCAGCGCCGCATAGCGCAGAACAAACGCAATCACATCGTCGCGCACGGCCGGCGAGACCCAGGCGCGCCTCAGTCCTCCCCAAGCGTTTTTTTTACCGCGACAAACTCCTCCATGATCTCGGCGATGATCGCATCCTTGCGCACCAGTTTCTCGCGAAGGACCTCGACCTGCCCTTCGAGTGCGCCGGCCTTCGATTCCCGTCCGCGACGCTCGAACAGCCCGACCAGATTCTCCATCATCTCCTTTTGCCAGCGGTAAAACTGCGTCGGCTGCAACGAGTGCTTGTCACACAAATCCGCGACCGGCACCTTCTCGATCAGATGCTCCCGCAGGATGGCCGCCTTCTGCTCCGCCGTGAACTTCCTCCGACTCTTGCCCATGGTTCCGTCCTCCATTCGACCAAGACTCTATGTGTCTTAATCGAACCGGGCAACTGTCGGATTTCAGGAGAAGCACTACACCTTTGCTCAATCGCCTTTGGCCGTCTTTGGCGAAAGACCACGGTCGCTTGCTGAAACGCCTGCTGGGCCGTTTTCTTCATACAGCAACATACCCCAATCCCGCGGTCCTGGCCCTTGCAAAGGGATTTGGATTTGATTCTGAAATCCAAGCGTCCGCCTACTGGCGTCTCCCCCTCTGGATTTACTGGATACCGATGCTACAGTTTCTGCATGGACACAAAGACGAAGCGATACGTCTCTGCCCACCTACAGTTGCAGAAGTGTGCGAGACTTGGCTTCGCGCTACTCCTAAAAACACAGTGTTACGCAAGGAAGCTGCGGATCTCGCGCTGGCGATCGGAGAATGGGTTTTCTCGCTCAGGCATGGTGAGGAGCAATGCTATTTCGAGGAGGAAATTGCTCGAAAAGCCTACCGAGCGGCTCTGCAAGCAGCTCCCGACGCGCCGGGACATGTCGAGAGATTCCTCCGGCGTGCGTGCTGTCGCGAGTGGAAACAGGATTCTTCCAAAATTCGAACTGCAGTCAAAAGCGGTCTAATCACGGGCGCACCCATACCACAGACATGGCCGGATGGACCGTCGGACCGTGTAGACGACGACCTCCGGGCCGTTTGCATTCGGGAAGGTGCCCTCGTCCCACTAATCAATTCGAATCCGATGCTCGCCCAAGAGGCCATTCTGGCTCTATTGATAAAACCACCACACCCTGAGGACCCCTTTCATGCAGACCTTTTTGAAGGGGTAAGGCTTGAGATGGCCGACGATCACGGTTTTTTCCCGCCATTCTACGACAAGGGACCTTTTATGGTCTTTTTGTCATTAAACCCTGAACAGGGGGCAGATACGATCGTAACCCTTGTGAACTTCGCTACAGAGCGGCAGGCCGATCACTGGCGAAACGAGGGATACCAATCCCTGAATTCGAGATGCCGTTTCCAGATGGCACGAGAACCTGGATTGGCGACGGGAATGTGTTCTGCTGGTATCGGGGAACCACGACTGCACCAAGCACGATAACGTCAGCACTCATGGCATTGGAGCAGTACCTTTATTGTTCATTTGAGGACGATAAAGAAAACGCTCGAAAGGTCATTTCCTTTGTTCTCCGCAAGTCCTCATCATTGGCGTTCGCCGGTGTCCTGCTGGCCGTCGGCAAACGCTTTCCCGGCCTTCTTTTTGAGGACCTCCGCGTTTTGCTGAACGAACCCTTGTTCCACTCCTGGGACACATCTACGACTCTTCCAACGGGCGTTGAACTGATAGGTTGGACGTTTCAGGGAGAAGCAGCGCGAAAGGCGGCGGAAAAGTGGCACGCTATGCCCCACAGACAACTGCAACTTCGACAGGTCGTTGGAGCGCACTTGGTAGTCAATCCCAGCACCAGAGAGAAAATCGCACCCGTTAGAAAAGCAATAGAAAGCAGGCTTGAAGGAACTGGTGCCGATGACCCTTCTCGCTACGATTTGGAGAAATTGCTCGCGGAACTCGACGCAGAAAACTGGTCTGTTTCCGAGCTCGAAGAAGCTCTCCGAGTAGAATGCAGGCTGCCCGACTACTTTCAAAAAGTCGGTGAGCAGCAATTGGCTCCGATTCGACAAAACCTGTTCTTAATGGAGCTACCATTCAGCGCAAGGCGGGCCTTGGACAGTCAGACATCCCTGACCGAAGGTGCTTGTGAGGAGTGGTGGGCAGCCATCGATAAAGTGAATTCCATGGAAGTCGCCTTGGAGCACAACGATACCCGGATCCATGCTCTCTGCGGGTGTGCTTCAGTTCTTTTCTGTCGCGGCCGAGACTGGCTCCGGCGTTTCCCGGATCGCGAAAGGTGGTGCCACGAACAAGTAACCACAACCATTCAGAATCCGCCGCCGTCGAAATACCCTCGCACGGGGATAGTTCGCACGGATTGGGAATGGGACAGTTTTTGTGCCCAAGCCCTGCCGCACATGTGGGCCGAGGAGCCAAGTAATGCTGAATTGCGGGAATGTGTGGCGTACCTGGCAACGTGCTCATGGTATCGTACCGTGAGTTATTTATTCTTCGCTCTCGGACCGTATCGCGCACAATTGGGTTGCCACTACGAGCAGCTTTATCACTTGGCGATGCGGTGGGCCCGTGTCCGGTTCACAACGGGCGCCTATCTGCATGATGACGCCAACAATGGCAATGCTCAGTGGTGGCTTCGCCTTGCGAGAGCGACGTTTGTTGCGGGGCATTTTGCCCCCGACGCACCTGCATGGGAGGACCTTGCATGTCCAGCTTCGAAGCCAGAACGCGAGGACAGGCTGCCCAGAAAGAGGCGCAAACACAATCGTCCGGGTGTTGACCTCTATCTGATCCAGGCCATTCACAGCTATGTGTGCTCCCTTGACCGGCTCGAGGATAAGTCCACACGCGAGGAATGCATCGGCTATTGGAAAAAGTGCCTCTGTTGTCTCTTATGGATGCTGGGGGAAGAAACACAAGATGGAGACAGGTTTGAACGGCCACCGGATACTTGGGACCGTTGGGTTCTCGAAGCATTGGCCCACCTGATAATTCGACTCGAGGTACGTGACAATCCCCGACAGTTCTGGGAGCCAATCATGGACCTTGGGGCGACCGCTCACAACTGGATCGAGAGCTTCCTGACCGACCTTCTGATCCACGGTCTATCAGGTGAAACGCCAACAAAATCCTTCAAGCGGGAATGGGTGAATATGCTCGACTACGCGCTCGCTTCACCGAAGTGGATCGGCGAAGGCAGAGACGTATGGGATCTGGGTGATTTGTGGTGCCATTTGTTCGGTCTGGATCAAATCGGAATTCGGTTATGGAGGCCAGAGCATCAGGACATCATTAACGAGGTCTCAGATCGTTACGCACGTTGGAGCAAGAACTGGCTTCACCAAGAGAAATGTGCAGCGCGATTTGCTCGGCTACTAACAGCACCCGTTGGGGGGCAATTGTTGCTGCCCGGAGTGGTTTGGCTCGCGGGCGAAATGTACAAATGGTCGGTGCGAGAAGATGATCATTACGGGCTGAGAGAAAATGTCACCGCCGCACTTGAATTGTGTTGGCGATCTCATGGTTCCCGACTTCGCCAGAATCAAGAAGCTCTTGAAGCGTTCAGGCGACTGCTTTCGATGATGGCTCAACTTCAATACGCTCCGGCGCTTGAGCTGCAAAGAACAGTCGCGCAATCCAGTAAATGACTTCGTGACACTTCTCCGGGTATCTTGGCCGCGATGTAGGCTGTCAGTTCAACCCATCCGTTGCGAGATTCGCCGTTTTCACCAATGTGAATAAGCGCGTTTCCCCCGCGCCACCCGACGGCCCACAAATCAGATAAAATCACTCACTCTCGCAGGCTCGCATATTCTGATTTTCGGCTCCGCCGACCGGGCGACTGGAAAGCGACAGAAAACGGGCCTCGTGAGTGCCACTTCATCGGCCCGAACCCCAGAAGCAAAGGAGCCGTCTTGTGGCGACGAGACAATCCTGTCCGAGGGCGCATCAACGATGAGATTGCTTCGTCGCCGAAGAACGGCTCCTCGCAATGACGGGAGAAGTTCTTCGTCGCCACGGAAGGGCTGGCAGTCTCAAGATGCACGGACGGAGTGTTCCGTTTGCGATAGTGCTTGACGGCGGTGTCTTGTGGGACACGAAATCGGAGGACGCCGGTTGGCGGCGCAGAGCGGCCGACAGGGCGGATCGCAAAGCCGGACATATTGAGGCGAGGAGGACGACGATGGGCAAAGCGCTTTATCTCACGGCGATGGCGGCTGTGTTTGGTTTGGCCGTGGCGGCGGCCCCGCCCGGCAAAACCCGCGCGGTGAACGAGTCGGCCCGCGCGGTCCCCGTGGCCTATCAGGTGGACGTGGTGGTGGTCGGCGGGAGCACGGGGGCGGTGGCGGCGGCGGCGGCGGCGGCCAAAGAAGGCGCGAAGGTGTTTCTGGCCGCTCCGTTTCCCTATCTGGGCGACGACGTGGCCGCGACGCTGCGGTTGTGGCTCGAAGAAGGCGAAGAACCGACGGCGCCACTGGCGAAAGCCATTTTTGCGGCATCGCCCGAAGAGTTCGGCCCGGACGAGAACCGTCTGGCGTTGACTTACGAAGCCAGTCTTGCTTCGGACAACATCCACAAGGACACCAAGCCTCCTTCGCGGCTGAACGACGGCAAATGGGGATCGGCCAGCGCCGAGAGCGTGCAGTTCGGCAACGACGTGACGATCGTGGCCGACGTGGCCAAGTCGCAGCCGATTGGAGAAGTGCGCCTGATGGCGTATCAGCGGTTGGGGGCGGCCGGATTCCGGGTGGCGAACGTCACCGTCTTTGCGAGCGACGACAAGAAGACATGGGAGAAAGTCGCGACGCTGGATGATCGTTCGGCCCGGGAGTCATCGGCGGGCGGTGGCGACCCGAGCGTCGCGTTTTCGGCCAAGGTGAAAGCCCAGGCGTGCTACGTGAAGTTCGAGGTGAAGAAAGACCCGGACGTCAGCCGAATCCTTCTCGGCGAGATCGAGGTGATTGGGCCGACGGCGGAGCAGCCAAAGCGACCGGCGGCGAAGGGCGCGCGGCTGGCCAAGCCGTTTCACATCAAGAAGACACTCGACGACGCGCTCCTCGAAGCGGGCGTAGAGTTCCTGTACTCTTCCTACGCGACGGATGTTCTGAGAGACGGCGAGGGGAACCTCTGCGGCATTGTGATGGCCAATCGCGCCGGGCGGCAGGCGGTTGTGGCCAGGGCGATCATTGACGCGACCGACCGCGCGTGGGTTGCCCGCATGGCTGGTGCGCAGTTTGCGCCGTTCCCGGCCGGGCTTCAGACGGTCAAGCGCACGGTCATCGGCGGCGAGGTCAGGCCGGGCGAGAACGTGACGGCGCGCAAAATTGCTCCAGGCTTCAAGACTCGCGACAAGTCGGGCCTGAAGACCTACGACGTGATCGAGTATGCCGTTCGGCTCTATGTGAAAGGCGGCGACTTTCCCGCGTGGGCCGAAGCCGAACAGGTCGCGCGCGATCTGACCTATCATCCTGAGCAGCAGTTCGCTTCCGATGTTCTTTTTCAGATCCCGCCCGACCCGATGAGGGGCGAGAAGCAGGGAGCGGAGAAGTGGAGCGGTGTGGAGAATCTCGATCTCGGCGCGTTCCGACCGCGCGGGGTGGCGCGATTGTTCGTCCTGAGCGGCTCGGCAGATATTCCACGATCGCACGCCGAGAAACTCATGCGGCCGACCGCGTTGATCGAAATGGGCGATAGGATTGGACGCACCGCCGCCGCCGAAGCAAAGTCGCTGCCGGCGCCAAAGGGCGTCAAGGTTGCGGGGAAGAAGGGCGAGGCGGCGGCGCCGGGCGACGTGAAGGAAATCCTCACGGGCGTTCGCCCGACCCAGAAGCTGCCGACGATCCCGCAGGACGAGCGCGCGCTTCCGGTGATTGGCGAGTATGACGTGGTCGTTGTGGGCGGCGGCACGAGCGGGGCGCCGGCAGGCATCGGCGCGGGCCGCATGAAAGCGAAGACGCTCGTGCTCGAATATCTCCACGGCCTCGGCGGCGTGGGAACGCAAGGGGCGATCAGCAAATACTATCACGGCTATCGCGGGGGCTTCACGGCCGAAGTGGCCGGAGGCGGCTCGTGGAACATCGAACCGCGCATGGAATGGTGGCGCAACGAGGCGATCAAGGCGGACGCCGACGTTTGGTTCGGCGCGATCGGCTGCGGCGCGTTTGTGGACCGTGAGCGCGTGACGGGCGTCGTCGTGGCGACGCCGCAAGGCCGGGGCGTTGTATTGGCCAAGGTGGTCATTGATGGGACCGGCAATGCCGACGTGGCGGCGGGCGCGGGCGCGCCGTGCATGTACACCGATGAGACCGACATTGCGATGCAGGGCACGGGGCTTCCGCCGCGCGAACTCGGCGCGAGCTATACGAACACCGACTTCACGATCACCGATGAGACCGACATGCTCGATGTGTCGAGCCTTTTTGTGTATGCGAAGGATAAATATCGCAAGGACACGTTCGATATGGGGCAACTGATAGACACGCGCGAGCGGCGGCGAATCGTCGGCGATTATGTATTAACGGTTTGGGACGAGGCGACCAGCCGCACCTATTCGGACACGGTCGCGCAGGCGGTTTCGAACTATGACACACACGGCTATACGATTGATCCGTTGTTCATGATTCAGCATCCCTCGACCAATGTCGAGTTCCGGGTCTTTATTCCGTATCGCTGTCTGTTGCCCAAGGGACTGGACGGATTGCTGGTGATAGGCCTGGGCGTGAGCGCCCATCGCGACGCGATTCCATTGATCCGGATGCAGCCCGATCTTCAGAATATGGGTTATGCGGCGGGCGTGGCCGCGGCGATGGCCGCCAAAGGCGACTTGGGCTTGCGCTCGATTGACATCCGCGCGCTTCAGAAGCACCTCGTCGAAACCAAGAATCTCCCGGCAAGTGTGCTGACCGACGAAGATTCGTTTCCGCTGTCCGCCGAGAAGATCGCGGCGGCGGTCGAGGGTGTTCGTGACTTGAAAAACAAGGTTCGGCACCAGGACGTCGGCGCGATTCTGGCGAACCCCGAACAAGCGCTGCCGATGTTGCGAAAGGCTTATTCGGCGGCTACATCGGACGACGATAAGCTGACTTATGCGCGGATTCTGGGACTGCTGGGCGATCCGGCGGGCGCGTCGTCGCTGATTGCCGCTATCGAAACTTCGAAAACGCTCGATCGCGGCTGGAATTTCCGCGGGATGGGACAGTTCGGCTCGAACCTGAGTCCGCTGGATACGTTGATTCTTGCGTTGGGTCGAACGCGCGACCGCCGCGCGACGCCGGTGATTGTGGAGAAGCTGAAATTGCTCGAGCCGTCGCAGGATTTTTCTCATCATCGCGCCATCGCACTGGCCCTCGAAGTGCTGGGCGATCCGGCGGCGGCCCGGCCGATTGCCGAGGCGCTCGGTCGCGAGGGGATGAGCGGCCACGCGATGACCGACATCAAGAAGGCGCAACAACTGGAAACGGAAGGTTCGACCGGCGGCTTGAACTCGCTGGAGACCCGCCGCAATTCGCTGCGCGAGATTCTGCTGGCGCGCGCTTTGTATCGTTGCGGCGACAAGGATGGCCTCGGCCGAAAGATTCTCGAGCAATATGAGAAAGACCTGCGCGGGCATTTTGCGCGCCATGCGCACGCGGTGTTGACAACGGTTGGAAAGTAGGCGGTCTTTGGTTCGTGCAACCCGCCGAGCGGAGGGAATAGGATATGGACGCACATATTCAATCTGCCCTGGACGAACTGCGCCGGGGTTTCGAAGAGACTTACGGCCAACGCTTGGCGCGTCTGGTGCTTTACGGCTCCCAGGCGCGCGGCGACGCTTCGGCGGGTTCTGATGTGGATATGTTGGTTTTGCTTCGAGGTGCGGTTGACCCGTGCGAGGAAATCGAGCGATGCGGCAAGATGACGGCTGATCTGAGCTTGAAATATGACATTGTGGTGTCCTGCGTTTTCATGGCGGAAAAGGAGTTTGAACGGCGTCAGGGGCCCTTTCTTCGGAACGTCCGCCGCGAAGGGGTGGTCGTATGACCGAGGCCTATCGAGACAACAATAACTTCTGCCAGATGATGATGACGGTGGTTGTGCAGATGTCTTTATGTGGAGTGCGGCACGCTCTGCTGCCGCTGTTCCTGAGCGAACTTGCACCGAAGAGCGCGTCCACGGGTAAATGATCGTTCAAGAACAGCGGCAGCAGAGCGTGCCGTACTCCACACAACAGGATCTACATCAAAGGAGGAACCGGCGAAATGGCAGTATCAGGAAAGAGCATCACTCGCCGTGATTTTTTGCGGCGGACCGGCGGCGCGGGACTGGCGCTCTCGCTGCCGACGATCATCACCGGCAACGCTCTCGGCGCGCCGGGTGTGCCGCCCGCCGGCGAACGCATCCTCATCGGGTGCATTGGCGTCGGCAATCAGGGCAGCGGCAATCTGAAGGCCTTCATGAAGGACGTCATTGCGGTGTGCGAGGTGGACAAGAACCGTCTCGCCGAAGCGAAAAGCAGGGTCGAGAAGGCGAACGGCACGCCGTGCGCCGCATACAGCGACTATCGCAAGCTGCTCGAAAACAAGGACGTGGACGCCGTTGTCGTCACGGTTCCCGACCACTGGCACGCGCTGATTACGGTCGCTGCGTGCGAGGCGGGCAAGGACGTCTATTGCGAGAAACCGCTTTCGCTCACGATTGCGGACGGTCGCGCGATGGTCAAGGCGGCCCGCAAGTACAATCGCATCGTGCAAACGGGCAGCCAGCAGCGGTCCGACGACAGGTTTCGCCTGGCGTGCGAGCTGGTGCGGTCGGGTCGGCTCGGCAAGATTCACACGGTGCGCGCGGGTATTTCGAAGGTGAATTTCGAGGGGCCGGCCGTGCCCGACAGCGATCCACCGCCCGAACTGGACTATGACTTCTGGCTCGGTCCCGCGCCCAAGCGGCCTTACAATAAGTTGCACGTTCATTACAACTTTCGCTTCTACTGGGATTACTCGGGCGGGCAGATGACCAACTGGGGCGCGCACCATCTCGACATCGCGCAGTGGGGACTGGGGATGGACGATAGCGGGCCGATTTCGGCGGAGGCCACCGCGCCGACCGTGTATAACAAGAACGGTTGGTTTGAGGTGCCCGAGTTCTGCGAAATTACATATAAGTATCCCAACGGCGTAACGTTGATTTGCGGCCAGGGCCAAAGGGGCGGCACGACGTTTGATGGCGAGAAAGGTACAATTTACGTTAATCGCGGCCGACTCGAATCTAAACCGGCCGAGATCGTCAAGGAACCGCTCAAGGAAAGCGACGTTCATCTCTATGTGAGCAAGAACCACCACGCCAATTGGCTTGAGTGCATCAAGACGCGAAAGACACCGATTGCCGACGTTGAGATCGGCCACCGCTCGGCGACCGTCTGCCATTTGGGTAACATCGCCGTCCGCACGAACAAGAAGGTCACGTGGGACCCGGCGAAAGAAGAGATCGTCGGCGACGCCGAACTGGCCAAGTGGGTCGGCAAGCCCTACCGCGCGCCATGGTCGCTGCGGGCGCTGTGAGAGCAGGCGGAGTGCGGAATGCGGAATGTGGAGTGCGGAATAAGCAAGCCACTGCATGCGTGGCGCGGGTGAATAAGCGTCGAGTAGCGGATCCCCCCGCTTGTGGGTGCGCGAGAATGAGTGAGCCGACTGCCGATTCTGTGGCGCAGGTTACGATAGGAGAACCCCGATGGTTCCGACTGAGGGAAGTCCTGATTATCACTGCGGGCGCCCAGGTTTTTGGCTCTCTCGTTGGTGGGGCTACGGGGGCGGGCATGGCACTGGTGGTGTGGAGCTGCGCTTCTGTGGATCTTTCACTCGCGCGCGCCGGTACAGGGGCTCTGATATTGTCTCTCGTGGTAGGGTACTTTTTGCCGCTTGGGTGCGGGAGTCTGTATATCGTGCGGCTTGTGAGAAGGCATATTCCTCGGCGCGATGAACAGGGGGCGGTTTTTATTGTTCAGTTAACTCTTCGTCCGCGGCTTTATAGGGGCGTGCGAGGATGGCTGGAAGACGCGGACGACGTGGGAGTGCTCAACCTCACTGATAATGCGGCGATTTTCACTGGAGACCATGTAGCTTTGTCTTTGCCCTATCGTAGCATCACAAGAATATCTGACCACAACGTAGGTAAACGCGGTTTGTGGGTCTGTGGGCGGCGCATACGTGTCAGCTCCCCTCAGCTGCCCCAGTACGAGTACATTGAATTCATGGAGCGAGCCGCCATGACGATCGGCGCCTGCAACAGGACATCCCGTGACATTCTCAACATATTGCGTCATTCGCAACCCGCAGAGGGAGAGTAATGTATGCCAGCGCGCATTGGTTTTGACAACGAGCGGTACCTGGAACAGCAAAGCGCAGCGATCCTCGACCGCGTGAAAGGATTCAGCAGCAAGCTGTATTTGGAATTCGGCGGCAAGTTGCTGTTCGACTATCATGCCGCGCGCGTGCTGCCGGGTTTCCACCCCAACGTCAAGATGCAGTTGCTCCAGAGACTGAAAGACCAGTCCGAAGTGCTGCTGTGCATTTACGCCGGCGACATCGAGAAGAAGAAAATGCGCGCCGACTTCGGCATCACCTACGACACCGACGCGCTCAAGACCATTGACGAACTGCGCGAATGGGACATCGTGGTGCGCGCCGTGGTGATCACGCGCTTCGACAATCAGCCGGCGGCCGTCTCGTTCAAGAGCAAACTCGAACGCCGCGGCATCCGCGTTTATACCCACACGGCGACCAAAGGCTACCCCACCAACGTGGACACGATCGTCAGCGACGAGGGCTATGGGGCCAATGAGTACATCAAGACCGACCGGCCGATCGTTGTCGTGACCGGCCCGGGGCCGGGCAGCGGCAAACTGGCCACGTGCCTTTCGCAGCTCTACCACGAGCACAAGCGAGGCGTGAGTGCGAACTTCGCGAAGTTCGAGACGTTTCCCATCTGGAACCTGCCGCTCAAACACGAGATCAACGTTGCCTACGAGGCCGCGACCGCCGAGCTCAAAGACGTCAACATGATTGACCATTTCCACCTCGAGGCGTACAATCAGCCGGCAGTGAACTACAACCGCGACGTCGAGTGCTTTCCGTTGCTGAAGCGAATCATCGAGCGGATCACGGGCCAGCCTTCCTTCTACAAATCGCCGACCGACATGGGCGTCAATCGCGCGGGCTTCGGCATCGTGGACGACGCGGCCTGTCGCGCGGCCGCCGCCCAGGAGATCATCCGCCGCTATTTCAACTACGCCTGCGAGTACGCCATGGGCCTGGTGGACAAGGACACGGTGCAGCGGATCGAACTGCTGATGGAAAACCTCGGACTGGCCGTGAAGGACCGGGTGGTGGTGCGACCCGCCCACGAGGCGGCGCGCAAGGCTCAGGCCGACGGCAAGGGCAGCGGCGGGGTCTTTTGCGGCGCGGCCATCGAGCTCAAGGACGGGCGGATTGTCACGGGCCGGAATTCGCCCCTGATGCACGCCGCGTCCAGTGTGGTCCTGAACGCCGCCAAGGCGCTGGCCAACATCCCCGACAACATCCATCTTCTGCCGCCGCTGGTGACCAAGTCGCTCGGCCATTTCAAGAAGGACGTCCTCCAGGGGAAGACGACGAGTCTCGATCTCGAGGAGATGCTGATTGCGCTCAGCATCAGCGCCATGATGAATCCCACCGCCGAAACGGCCATCGAGAAACTGAAGGAGCTCAACGGCTGCGATGTTCATCTCACGCACATTCCCACGCCGGGCGATGCGGCCGGGCTTCGAAAACTCGGCGTCAACATGACCAGCGACCCCGAATTCCCGTCGAAGTATCTGTTTGTGAGCTAATTGCTCCGTGGAGCGTAGCTGAAACTTCAACACACCATGGCCCAACACTGTCATTGCTTCGTCGCCACAGAACGGCTCCTCGCAATGACAGAGGGAGATGATGAGTGTAGCCACACGCACGCTCCGAGCAGGACACCTTAACACGACAGGGCGATCACAAGCGGCTCAGTGCTTGGGAGGCTTCGATCCATGGAAACGAACGTCGTGGCAGAGGCCGACAGAAAGTTGAACAGACCGGCGATGTTCGTCGCAGCGCTGTTGATGGTCTTCCTAAGCGCGATTGCCCTCGCCGTGTCACCCATAACAGACGATTTCGCTGACATCAAGGCGGCGATCTTCCTCGTTGCCGGCCCACTGCTCATGGTGGCCGCGCTCGCCCTGATCGCTGCGGGCCGGGCGGCGCCGCCCTCGAAAGGCGTGGCCATCGGGCTGACGGCCTATCTGGCGGCGCTGCTTCTTTCAGTCTTGAACGCGCGTTACAGGTGGGCCGGGTGGAACGAGCTGTTTCGCGTCTGGAGTGGGGCCGGGTTCTTCATGGCGGCCCTGTGCATCGGGTCCGAGCGCCGCACCAGCGAACTCCTCGTGCGCTGCTTCGTCGTGATGATCTTGACCATCAATGTCATCGGTTTCTTGATGTTCA
>Ga0315274_10010700_pt1 | contig 13211 bp, 8 predicted proteins | sample YL17G02_20_MG_FD_203700 | JGI IMG/M metagenome (GOLD analysis project Ga0315274, IMG submission 203700) | Sediment microbial communities from Yellowstone Lake, YNP, Wyoming, USA - YL17G02_20 | ecosystem: Environmental > Aquatic > Freshwater > Lake > Sediment | place: USA: Wyoming | collected... | reverse complement strand
TACGAAGAATGAGTTATTGATGAGCGTGGCGAGTGCGAGAGAACCATATATTGTAAATAATTTACTATATATATCAAGCATTTCCAAATATTTCTCATGCCTGTAAATGATTTACGAAGGGATGATAAAATGAAGCGAACAGTCGGTCTCCTTTCTAAAAACAAGAATGTACTGGACATAATAAAAAATGGTAACAAAATATATGCAGTAACAAATGAGAAACTAAAGAAAAAATCTACTGATAATCTTCAGTTTATCCCTATCTCTGAATTCTTCAACCCGGATTCTTCGCAGGCTGAAATGATCGAAGGTGGGTACAGCCTTATCAGCAACAAAAATCTATCTGAAATCCTCGGACTCAATTCCCAGATAATTTTCACTTACAATCTTCAGAATCTTTCTTCTCTAGAAAAGTCGAAATTTTCCCACGAACTGCTTGGGCGCGGCAAAAAAAGCAACGGGCTTGTCGGCGAGCTTGGCGGAAAAATACTTGGAAAGGGATGCATAACAGTACCTGCGAATAATTCTGATAAAATATCGGAAATCATGAAGAAGTGGAGCGTGAAGTTCTCCACTGAAAAAGTGATGGCGACGCAAAAGCCATTGCTTCGCAACGGAGGTTCGTTTAATGGCTGAACCAAAAACAGGATTCCTATTCAAGGGAGAGATTCTTGAGCAGCTCCAGCCTTTGATAACCGACAGCGGCATGAGCGGCGAGATTCTGGATCTGTTGATAGCAAACGGGAGTAGAAATTTTGCAGGCATTGAAGCGCATTTGAAAAATATACTGGACAAATCAATCAAGACAAAAGTTTTCGGAATCAAAGCAGAAGATGTAGAAGGAGGCGGGGTGCGCATCAATGGATTCGGGCCTTTTAAACGAGAACGAAAGCCTCCTGTTGGCCCGAAAACACTTCGCGACTACCCGATAGATAAGGTGCGGTTTCATTATCAGAAGGAGGGACCTGAAGGGATTTATCTGTATTTCTATTCTCCTGAGCTGAAGAGACCGAATTATCCTGTAACCCAAGTCCTGATAGGGGATCCTGTGTTCATACCATCGGAAACAACACTGATCACGGCTGGAAAAAAAGGTGGTGCTCTTGTTATAAAGCCCCCCAATGCTGTGGCGATATATCAAAAACCCGGTGTTCCTGCTACAAGAGGACCCCAGGCAGTGGTACCTTACAAACCTGGTGCGATAGCACCGACCGGACCGAGAGGGGTTGTTCCTGTTAAGAAACCAGTGATCGGATGGCCATTGATACGAGAACCACCACAGCCAGAGATTGTGGTGCCGCCAGAACAACAGACTACTGTGATTGTTTCTTCGAGCGAACCAACTGGCTGGACGCTCAAAGGCCCTGGGGAGATTTACGGTCTTGAACCAATGCCACCAGGAAACACGTTTAAAATGTATGCTCCTGTGAACGAGGGAGAATATATTTTGGATAATGTTCCAGCAATAGACCGGGTTAAACCAGAAATATCATGGACTAGAAGTGACGGCGACTCAGGCAATGGAAATAAGGCGAGCGTGAAGCAAGGGCAACTTTTGAAATTCAACATAGATTACAAGAGAAATTATGATCGCATTCAGGTCATAGAGGAAGGCACAAGAAAGCCGCTTGAAGGAGTGATTGTCCGGGTTTTCATGAATATTCCTGGACAAAACGTACTGCAAACCGAGTCTAGAGAACTTCTCTACGAAGAGATGGGAGAAAGGGATTCTGCCAGACTACGCGATAAGATAAGACTCCAGATGAGCAGAATAAGCAGATATCAGTATGCAGAGGGCACGACTGATGCTTATGGAGTGTTCAAGATACCAGACAAGTCTCGGACAACAGCGCAATTTGCAAATACTAGCAGAGAGGGCTACGAAGTAAGTTTGAGAAACAATCAAGTATATGATATGCTGATAGTTGCCATAGACGGTTCATACAGGTATGACGCCAGATTCATAAAATTCAGAAAGGATGCGAACAACACTGCACCTCCGTTCATTCTTGGGAGAGGTTTATCTGTTGGCAGGGTTCCGGAATTTGTTCGCAAGAATATTATTGGACCAGAGTCGACTTATAAAAGAGCGAGAGGCGCTACGCCTGCCTGGGGCAAGGCGACATACGAGGCAGGCCTGCTAAAAGGCCGGAAGGTTGGAACTGGCGAAAGCAAGGCTGCAGAGGCTATGCTGCCTGCTGTCCGTGCTGCAATAAATGCAGGACGCTCTGATCTTGGAAGAAAAGCAAGAGTGTATTACAATAAAGAAATAAAATTTCTGACTGCCAGAAATGAGGAAGCCAGAAAGAAAATGAATGAAGCGCGGACTGCCCTGGAGAAAGAAATGAGGGCGCTAGACGATGACATAAATAGAATGGCTAACTTTCACGGTTCAGATAAGGTAAACTTCACGAAAAAACTGGTTGGGGCAGAAAAGGGCGCTAACATACAGGAAATTATGGCAGCTGCCTTGGGCGAGGCTATGAAGGCTGCCTCAAGCGGAGCAGCATATCTGACAGATAAGGAACGAGTAGATGTACAACTAATTCGATCAAGAGAGGTAAAGATAGATCTTTATCTTGAAAATTTCAGGAAAGCACGCGAGGATGTCGACAAGCTAAAGGAGCTTCCGGAAAAATTTGATGAAAAATTAAAAGAGCATCTTGAAAAAGAAATCCCTGGCGTTGCATCGAAAATGGCCTACGCTTACAGGGTGAAATTCGCGCAGGCTGATATCGAAGCTGCACTTAAAGAAGAGGCCGAGTATCTGGGCGATTTCTGGTCCAGGCATTTCAGGCTGATTTCCACGCGGCTTTTCGGCAGGATCGGCGTTGCGCTTCGCGCTGTGTCGCACAGGGCGCTTGGGATTGGCGACCTGTGGCACTCGCTGACCGCGAACATATGGACGTTTCTGACAAGTCCGCTTGTTCTGGGACCACTCGTTATAATTGCGCAGATCTTTGTATTCAGCGCGTGGTTTATTGATTTTCCTGGCTACAACTTTACGCCGGCCATTCCTCTGATTTTGGCGTTCATAGGAGCGCTTGCTGTTCTGCTCATAAACTTTGCGCTGATCAAGAACCCCATGGATATCATAGGGCATATCGCTGCAGGAGCTGTGATGGCGCTTGGAATATTCATGCTACTGACAGCGCTTGGACTCCAGGGCGTTATGTCAATGACTATTTTCTGGATACTGTTTGCGGGCCTGTTATTTGTAGGAACGTTCCAGTTCTATCCAGCAGGCGGATTTCAGATGATCGCTGTGCTCGCGGTGTTCGTAATCGTCTTTGGATATTTTGCCATGGGACCGTATAATCAACAGATAAGAAGTCTGCGGGATCAGATAATTACCCCACTTGAAGGAGTATTCTATCAGGCAAGAAATGCCTTAGAGGGCGTGTGGCTGATGGTCACGAATCCAACAGAATACATGGCAAGACAGCAGCTACAGGCAGCGAGACCAGAGAGACAGATATCATATCCTGCTGCACTCGAGTTTGACAGCATGTATGCCGTGCCTTCCAGCGTGCCTTCGGGAGAAGAGATCACTGTATACGTTTCTGTTTCAAACAAGGGAGACATGACTGCAACGAACGTTACTGCAACTGCTGACTGCGCGCTCGGAGACTACAAGTGCAGCCCGCTGGCAAAACCACCTGAAGTACCGGTGAAGGACACTATAAAGAAACTTGACGGCAGCACGTTCTATTTCACTCTGACTTCGAAGGGCAAGGAGGCCAGCAAAGCAGGAGAGGTTGCAATAAACAGGGTGCGTGTCAACGTCAGCTATGATTATGCAACGAATTCATCGCTGCAGGTCGAGGTCGCCTCTCAAGACGAAATGTTCAGGAGAAATCTGAGAAAGGAGCCGACTGCATCTTACAATGAAGTTGCGAGGGCAAAGGTCGGGCCTGCGCAGCTTTCACTGAGCGTTGGTCCGCAACCAGTTGAGGGCGGAAGAAAGTGGAGGCTTGCTGCATCAATCTCGAATACAAGACCTGACGGAGAGGTTGTACTTAAACAAGGATACAAATTGAAAATTTCCATTGCTGAAATCGGAGACGGCCTTGATTGTGGAGGAGGTTCAGAAATAGTTAGCTGCACAGGAGGCGACTGCACGGTGACGAGAGACTGGCACATAAGAAGCTATGAGTTTGCAGACATTGTGCCGGTATACTGCACGTTCAATGCAAGAAGTCTATTGCCAACTCAGACGTCAGTAACAGGCCTCGTAAATGCAGAACTGCCGAGATATACATTTGTGCTATCAAGGACCGTGGACGTGAGCGTTGTATCGACCCAGATAACGCCGATATCGGGACCTAGCGGGGAGGTGACTGCTTGCGACAATCTCAATTCAAGGGTACGATCCTATTTCTCCGCTTTCCCTGGAGTGAGCACAGCAAAGGACTTGTATGACAAGAAAGCTAATGAGATTGCAACATCAGTGAGAGATAATAATCTAATAACCAAGGCAGGAGATGAAACAACTGCCGGTGCAATGGTCGCAAGTATTTTATGGACGCCGCCTATTACAACCGCTACTGGATCAGATTCGGACGAATCCGTGGTATGGTCGCAGTCGAGGGATTCCGGAAGAACACTTACGGCTGCTATTATAGACACTTACCTGAAATCAAATGCGCAGGGGACGCTGAGAAATCAGGCGCAGGTCTTTTATGATATGGGAGTAAAGTACGATATCGATCCTGCGTTTGCTGTCGCAGTTGCAATGGTAGAATCAGGCAAGGGAACATCGAGCGCTGCAATAAACAGCAATAACTATTTCGGCATAATGCAGAATGGGGCGACAAGGAGCTTTGCAACTCCACAGGAGAATATAGAATATTTCTACAACATGATAAAGACAGATTATGTGGAAAGAAATACGCACTCGCAAGACACACCAAGAAAGATAGTCTGCTTTGATTCCGGGATATACGACGGAAGTCTCGGGCACTGCTACTGCACTAGGGAACCCAATATGCCTGAGGGTACGGGATGTCCGAATTGGCTGCAAAATGTTCCTGAGTACAGGTCAGCTGTGAGAGGATCGCTCACGCTCACACAGCCGCAGCAGGATTATAGAAAAGCGATAAAGGACAGCTGTAAAGATAGCGTAGATTGCATTGTTAAAAATCTCGTGGCACTGAGTTCTGACAGATTTAATTCCATAAAAGCAGATCAGGCAACAACGCTGTGGGCTAACTGCCTGAAAATCTCTGCACAGAGTCCAATTTCAACAGGGAAGGGTGTAAGACTTGCTTCATGTGAATACATAGGATACTACAACGGTGCTTGGACAAAGGTAGCAGAAAGGACAGCTTCTCCAAAGGCATTGAATCCGCAATACGTTGCTATACCGAACGATATAAGGACGTATGGAGTTTCTGGACCAAAGCTTGAAAGCAATACACTTGAGTGCGTCAAAAAATTAAATCAAATGTCGGGAGGAAAGCTTCTGATAACATCTGCCTACAGAAACGATGCAACAAGCAGACACGGAACAGGGCAGGCGATAGATTTCCAGATAGATGGCATGAGCTTTGAAGATGCAGCCATACTAACACAGCAAACAGGATGCTTCACCTGGGTATACAATGAAAATAAGCGCGCTGGCGGCACAAACTGTCCTGGGTCAACAGGACCGCACATACATGCAAGCGTCGGCGCCAACGTCAATATAGATGTAAATGATATAGAAAACTTACAAGACTAATTACACTCCCAACCCCAATCTCGTGAAATTCCTAAGTCCTGGCGCCAAGCCGAGAATTATTATTGCGATCTTCAGGAAGTTTCTTAGATTCTCATTTTCTTTTCCTTTCAAGTATTTGTCAAGCGCCCAGAGCACAGCGAGTACGACCACAATCTTAAGGGCGAACTGCGCAATCGGCCCTACAAGCGAGATCGCTGCGCTCGACACAACGTGCTGCTCGTAGTATCCGAAGAAGCCGACTGCAACAAAAGTTGTTGTTGCATCAAAAAGGTGAACGCCAAGGATTCCTGTGTTCTCCTTTGAAAACAGCTTGAGTTTTTTTGACTTGTATATCAGGAGCAGGATTGCACACCAGACGGCTGTTATCAAAACAACGAATCCGATGCCTGGCCAGTTACTTATTCCAATCGGCGAAAGCATGATCAATCCTGCGATAACAATGATGATTCCAATTATTGCCCAGAGCTTATGGTAGTCGGAGAGAAACTTCAGAAGCCTCATGGCAGGGCGCTGCTGCAGGATCTCGGACTGCTTTCTTGACACAGCCATTCCGGAAGAATACCATTTCTCCAGCTTTCTTTCTGCAAACCTTTCCACGCCGATTGCCAAAAGAAGCGCCAGCAGGGCGACAACAAAGATGAACATGTAGATGATAGGCGATACAAAAACCCAGCTTTCGTATATCTTCGCGTCTCTTATGACCCGGAACACCGAGCCCATTATTATGAAGGGTGTTATTCCTAGGAGAAATTTCCTGTCTATATTTATCTTAAGTCTCTGCAGAAGCTTGTAGACGCCAAAAACCGCGAGTGCGAAAATTATACCATAAACCGCAGTGTTGACAATATTATAGCCTGCAACGCCCTGCTCAAGTATCGGCTGGACGAAGTTCTGTTGAAACCAGGTACCGGCAGTTATTTCAGCCATGACTAAGGATAGAATAGAAATCATTTAATTAGATTTAAACGGGTCTTAAACAATATATTAGCATGAAAATCGGAATGCTGCTTCCTGTTTTAATCGTATCCATAGTTGCCGTAGTGGCTGTATCAGGCTGCGTTGTGCAGGACTTGCTCAGCGGGATACTTCCAGGGGCTGACGTGATAAAGCCTTCAAGATCAACTCTCAACGTGGGAACATCGTCGCCTGTTTTGATAGGCAAGGTGTTCACGCTGCCGGAAAGTTCTGTGCTTCCTGACAGGGATGTCAGGCTTTTTGTCGAGTTTTCAAACGTGGACACGGATCCATTGAAAAAAGCTGAAAATGTCGTGCTTGAATTGTACGATCCATTTCTGTTCAAGGATGAGAACAAACATCTATGCGTTTCGAAAACAAGCGGTTGCGAACCTGATGTATGCAGTGTCAGCAATCCGTGCGCAACCATTGTTCCCGGGGCTACAAAACGAGCTGCATTTCATCTGATATCCCCGTCTCTGAACGAGATAGCAAGCGTTCTTACAACTGCAAAATTGTTCTACAAGATATCATATAATTATTCCGGAGACACCAATTTCGAAACTCTCGGAGTGACAGAGAACGAGATACTGAGACTGGAACAGAGCGGTGATATTCTTTCAACGTCTCTGGACGACAAGAGGTCAAGCGGACCTATTAAAATCTACATTGTTGCAGGAACAAAATACTTCATCAAAAGCCAGATGGGCGCATTTCTTGTGTTCAAGTTGAAAGACGAGGGCAACGGCGGACTGAAGGATTCCAAAATAGAACCAAGAACGCTCACAATAAAATTCCCGAAGGCTCTTGCTGAAAAGGTTACAACACCCCAGGGAGAGGCAATAAATGTTCCCCAGGGAACTATTCTGACAGCCAAGATTACTGACAGACCTTTTGTCGGCGGAGCAGACCTTGGAGTTGCCAGTGCCCAAACAAGCGGCAATGCGTGCAACACAGACTTCAGCTGCATCAACGGCGTCGGCGAAGATGCTGACAAGGTTGTTTGCGAAAACAAGAACTGCATAGAGCTTTTCAAGGGCGAGTCAGAACCGATGCAATTTCTTCTGGATAATATAGGAAGGGATCTCGGAGACAACAGGCCACACGGTTCATACCTGATATCAGCGAATGTAAAATACCGGTATGAAATAAGAGGCCAGACGCAGATCGAGATAAACCCGTATACCAGTATTGGGTAGCTTACAAAATTGGTTTCTATTTTCACAAATTCCAGATATAAATTCTAAGAAAACAAACATTAATCATGAATATAAAAATAATACTGTCGATCCTTGCCATAGCAGGAATTATAGCGATTTCCGGATGTGTGCAGCAAACAATTCTTTCTACAGGCGGTCTTGACACCAGAATGAGCTTTGATCCGCCGCAGGTTTTCTCATCTAGGGCATCGACGCTGTATATCGATATAGAAAACACGGATGACTTTGATTACAATAATCTAAGCGTTGATGTTTTCAGCACAGGCAGCCTCATCATATCCGAAGACTGCAGGAAAAGTTTTGGCACTATAAAACCGAATGAAATCAAGCATCTCGAATGCAAACTCACTGCACCATCCGCAAGCGCGCTTCCTGAGAATACCCAGACTGAAACTGTTTACGCCAGGGTAAGATTCTCGAAGCGTCTTTCAGGCATTCAGAATATAGACATGATAAACGAGGAGGAGTATACCAGGGAGATTCAGACAGGGAGATATGCTACAAAACCTTCATCATATACCTATCAGGACAGCTATTTGCAGGCAAGGGTTTCTTTCAGTAGCACGCCACCTTTGATAGAAAGACCCGGAAGCGTGTCTTACATGTATATAGATATAACTGATATTGGCAGCGGATTTATCAGCAGCATAACTCAAAGCAATTTCAACATAGTCGAGGTGCAAAACAGGGGCGTTGTAAGCTGCGATGTTCAGAACACACTGGTTCCGGTAAAGGGGTTGTATCCGAGGATAAGCTGCGAGCTCAGACTTCCGAGCCAAATAAACTATATAAACGACTATACAACAATAATAAATATTGACTACGATTATGAGCTCAGAAAGTCAGCTACGCTCACAATAGTCAGGTGAAATTCATGAAATTAAGGCCAATCCTACTTGTTTCAATAGTTCTGGTAGCCGCTGTTCTAGTTTCCGGATGCGTTGGGCAACAGCAGGTCAGCACAAGCTCAACGGACGGGGTTGTAATAACATCATTCTCGGCTTCGCCAAGCAGTCTTCTGAGCAAGGAAGATGTAACAACGCTTGAACTCGATATAGAAAATCAGGGCGCTGTTGATGCGAAAAACCTGACAGTTCTTTTTGAAGGGATACAGGATCAGTGGAGGAATGCAACATCTCCTTATAATAAAATCACGACCCAGCTGCCTAAGTATTACGTTACTCTAAAGGCTCCGCAGTCACAACTGGGTATTCCAGGGGACGCCAAGATAATAACGGTCAACATCAAGCCGCCTGTCGAGATTCCTCCTGGACAGCCGCCTACAAGATACCCGATTAGCGCAAAGGTGTTTTATGATTACAAGACAACGGGCGTCATAAGCGTTCAGACCTATGACCTGTCTTACTGGAGAAATGTCTTGAAAGGAACTGCTCCCTCGGGAAAACAGATGACCGTCATCACCAATCCGGATGCTCCTGTAAAACTTGAACTGGATTCAGCATATCTTTCAAAACCTGTTATCGTAAGTTTTGATGAGAACTCTGATGTATATGAATACAACTACAAATTTGTCCTCAAAAATGTCGGGAGCGGGTATCCTGTCCAGGAGTACGGTAAAATTACTGGAAAGATGACCACTACTGGCGCTTTCAAATTCAGGGAGTGCGCTGGCAAGGCTATAGATAGCAATACATTCACCATAACACCTGATGTAGAGGATCTAACAAGACTGAAAGAAAACAGCCAGACATCCATACCATGCACGATCTATGTTGACAAAAATGCATGGGGACAAAGATTTGAGGATACATTCACCATAAATTTTAACTTCGACTACAGGTATTTTGTCGGAGACAGCGTGGACATTTACGTCAGCACGCTGCCACGATAAATTTCAGAATAAACAGACCACGGGGTTTCTACAAAGCTTTGCAAATCCAATTTTATATATAGCCAATGAGATATATTCTAAGTGATAGTGTGAGAAAGGCAATACTTCCTATAATTCTTGTAATTGGGTTAATCTCAATAGTCATGGTATCAGGCTGCATTGGGCAACAGCAGCAATCCAGTGCCAACAACGGCCTTGCGATCAAAAATTTGCAGATAAGTCCTCCCGCGGATCAGATAAAATCACGGGCCGGAGAGTTTGTGTACATAACATTTGAAATCGAGAATGTCGGAGGATCAAAAGCGAGAAATGTAAATATAGAACTTACGGGAGTGAACTGGGTCGATGACAAGTCTATTACAACGAAAGCTCCGATACCGGTCATGAATCCTCCCACAAACATTGGATCAGGAGATGTCAGAACAATAGAATTCATTCTTCCAATGCCGGCTCTTCCTGAGGGAAGAACAGTGACCTACCCTATAACAATAAGAATTACATATGATTATGACACGGGCGGAACAATAATAATACCTGGAATGAGCGAGCAGAGATATGAAACCGATGTGCAATTGGGCAACACGGAAAGGGTTCAGGAATCCTCACAAATCACAGTGCAACAGACACAGGGAACGCCCTTGTCAATAGGAATTACTGGTCCAGACAAATTTGTAGTTGAAAGGTCGGATTTCACAGACAGGGTTTATCATATAACTGTTTCCAATGTTGGAGACGGTCTTCCTATAACAACATCGCCTATCACCGGACAACCGGACGATGGACTAGTGTTCTTCACCTCATGGGTAAACGGTCCTGGCGCGTATTTCACTGACTGCATGGGCCTGAAAGGGAGCCAGCTGGCTGGCGATCCTTTCTATACATCAGCAAACGGCATAAGAAGCGTTGGCGATATGTTCAGCTTCTTCTATTCGAACAAGAACTGGGATATAGGTCTTAGGAACGTGAACGGTGAATGGACCGGCATAGTTACGTACACCAAGGGCGGCACAACGATATCGCTTGGCGGTTCAGAGGTGGACTCCTATGTTCATTACCCGACAATTCTTTCATCGCAGTATCTCTACAGGGACTTTCCTGCAATAAAGCTTTTGCCAGAGAGCGGCGGCAAGATACAAAGACCCTGCACTGTAAGGATCGAAAACTTTCCTAGGGGATGGATGGACAGATCAGGCGACACCATAGCAATGTATTTCGATATGCTGTATACTTATTACATCGAGCAGAAATTTGATCTCACATTCACTGCACCAATAATAAGGCAATAGGAGATTTTATGAAAAACAAAAATGTTTTCGCGGTTTTCATACCAATTTTATTACTGGCTTCAATCGTGGTTGTTTCTGGCTGTGTGGTGCAGACGACCATACAATCAGGACAAAACGGCGTGTTCATAGAAAATTTCTACACTGATCCGCCAGGGAATATGATAGAGATCGGTGACGATCTAATAATTCATTATGAAATCGCGAACCGCGGCGGGGCCATAGCGCAGAATGTAAACACGCAGCTACTCGGTGTGCCCTGGGTTGCCCCGGAGAATTTGTTTCAGAAAAGTGTTGGAACGATCTATCCGCCTGATCCAATAATAAAGAGCCTTGGAGGAATATCGTCGATAGATTTCAGGGACAAGATAACTGCTGACAAGCTGCCTCTGCCTGCCGGCACATCAAAGCAGTATAATCTGAAAGCACGGGTGGAGTTCGATTACGAATCAGGAGCTGCTTTGTCGCTGAATGCTTACAGCAAAACGAGGTATGACAGGGACCTGCAACAGGGCAAGCTATCAGCGCCTGTCGAAACCACAATCCCGGTTCAGCACACCGTTGAGAAGACGCCAATAGAAATTACTGTCACAGGACCGGATAAGATAGTAGTTTATCCGGATAGGCAGACCGAGAATGTCTACAGAATAACTTTCAACAACCTAGGCGACGGGGCGCCAATAGGGAATGAGGGTATTGTTACAGGGAACATAAAAATACAGGGTGCTGGCGGCAGCGCTACGCTTACCAAGTGTATTGATGAGAGCACGACTGACCAGTTCAGCGTGAAGCTCAGGGGCGGGAAGAGCGTACAGACAACATGCACTGTCAAAATAATCGATCCGAGCAAGTGGGTGACAAGAGAATCTGATACGATTTCAATTTTCATCAACATGAAATATCGATATTTCATCGAGAAGGATTTCGCGCTAACGATAACATCGCCGATCGGTACAGTGGTTCCGGGAGGCGGGGCTGGGACCGCGATCTGCGGCAATGGCGTGTGCGAATCCGGCGAGAGCCTTTCAACGTGTCCAATTGACTGCGGAACAACACAGCCGCCGTCAACAGTCTGTCCGCAGGATTACTGCAGTGAAACTACAAAGCAGCCTGCGATATCCTCTGACAAAAACACTGCATATAATGTACGCGGATGCTACGAGGCCTGCGACGTGAAATATAATCAACCGACGACCGGAACATTCGTATGCCTGGTACAAAATGTCGGGAGCGGCGTGGAATGGGCAAACTTCGTAACATGCAGACAGCAGGGAACATTCAGCACATGCGAGCATGCAGGACTCGGCGATTCATCATGCAACACAGCTGCCGGGGCGCTTGGCGGAAATACCGGCGGGTGGCTTTGCTGCTGCGACATGCGCAATGTGAAGATATGCTGAAAAGAATTCTTTCAAAAATCTCCCAGTGATTTTTGAGGTCCCTTTTTTATGTCGGTATTTTTTTCGTCAACTATTTCATTTCCGAAGAATGGAACGCCATAGAGCCCGTCGAAGCCTGGCTTGACCTGCACCTTTCCTTCCCTATTTTTTATAATAGCATTCGCGAGCTCTTCCTTCACGATCTTCTTCATATCGGATTCTGACGCGTTCAAAAGAATATTGAATTCTGTCCCGAATCTGTTTAGAAGATTGTTGTAAATTTCCCATGTTTTCTTTGACGCAACACTGACTCCTGTGAAAGCAGAAATGATTTCGCTTAGAGGTATCAAGGACTTGAATGGTATCGCATCTTTCGGCATGTAACCTTCTTGCCTGTCAGCCAGTTGTTCTATTCTGTTTGCAACTCCTATGGTCAACGGCTTCGAGCATACTGAACAAATGCCGTTGACTTTCCTGGTATCTTCCGGTGAAAGACCGATTCCGCAGCTGCGATGCCCGTCCCAATGATATTTCCCGTAGGATGGCGATGTTTCAATAGTATAGAGAAACTTATCTTTGTCCTTTTTCTTAATTGCATCAACCATCCTGTCATAGTTGAAGCCTTCTATGTCAAAAACGCAGGCTTCTCTGCCCAGTCTCCATGGATAACCGGAATGAGAGTCGGAAAACGATACAAGCGCCACGTCATCCAGAAACGACATCCGCCAGTTCATTGCAGGATCGCTGCTCATGCCTGTTTCTATTGCGTGAATGAATTTTGTTTTTTCTCCAAAGCATTCC
>Ga0315274_10010698_pt1 | contig 13211 bp, 11 predicted proteins | sample YL17G02_20_MG_FD_203700 | JGI IMG/M metagenome (GOLD analysis project Ga0315274, IMG submission 203700) | Sediment microbial communities from Yellowstone Lake, YNP, Wyoming, USA - YL17G02_20 | ecosystem: Environmental > Aquatic > Freshwater > Lake > Sediment | place: USA: Wyoming | collected... | reverse complement strand
TGGCACATGCGAAGCCATGTCTTTCTTTTGTCCTGAACGCCGCTTCTTTGATGATCCCGCCCAACTGCATAACAGCTTCCATGTTGATGCCTGTTTTTGAAGAAGCTACGTTTATAGATGAGCAGACTCTATTAGTCTGTGATAATACTATGGGTATGGATTCTAGCAGTTTTTGATCGCCCTGTTTGATGCCCTTGTGAACGAGTGCTGAATAGCCTCCGACTAAATCTATTCCAATCTCACTGCATGTTTCATCAAGCGTGACCGCTATTTCGATCATCTGATCCATACTGGACTGCGCAGCAACGAGTGCAATAGGGCTGACAGCGATTCTTTTGTTGACTATCGGTATGCCGTATTTCTGTTCAATTCTTTCGCATAATGAAACTAAACCCGATGCGTTCCTGATTATCTTTTCTCTTATACGTCCCTTTATATCTTTTGTGCCGGTACATTCCCACAGGCTGATTCCCATAGTGACTGCACGCACGTCTAAATTCTCCAGGTGGATCATCTTTATGGTCTCTAGTATCTCTTGAAACTCTGGCATGAATACCTCCATAGATATTGATAGGTAGCGGGTATTTTTTGTATTTTACTCGCCATAATATACCGTAACTGAATTCTTTTAACCCTCTATAATATTCCAGTCAGATTATCATTGCCACCCATACCTACACGATTAATTCTATCATAGAAATGTGCATATATCAATCACATAAAAAACATTGACTCTCTGTTGAATTATATATGAAACAGCTAGGATTGTTGCAAGGGCATACGCCTATTGTTTTTAGCCCTGATGGGAAATATCTCATCTCAAGCGGGGACAATACAGTCCGTCTCTGGAATGTTGCAACACAAAAGCAAGCGGGAATATTAATGGGATATACGTGGGAAGTATGGGCTGTTGCCTTTAGTCCCGATGGTAAAACTCTGGCTTCGGGTGATATGGATGGAGTTGTCCGCCTTTGGGATGTTCAGACACAAAAGCCTATAGGTTTACTGCAAGGAATCTCAGGTCCGATAAACTCTGTTGCCTTTAGCCCTGATGGAAAATATCTTGCTTCCAGCAGTGGATGGAATGATTCTAATATTCACTCGTGGGATGTTGCCGAACAGAAACAGGTGACGGTATTGCAAGGACATACTCACTGGGTAAATTCTGTCACTTTCAGCAAGGACGGGAAATGGTTGGCTTCTGGAGGAGGGGGGAACATAAATAATATACTTCTCTGGGAAGTGAATGCATATACGGCAAGTAAGCATTAAAAATCTTATGAAAGCTAACTACGAGTTGATGATCAGATGATAACAACTGTTTATAATAAAGGGGAAAAATAGTAGAATGGCTTGAAACATTACCCATCGAACGCTTTTTATCGTTGATGGGGTTTGTCACCATAATTTCTTTAATTTGTTTTCTTAAACTTGCTTAAGATGCGATAAATAGCACAGGCTGAAACCTGCGACTATCAAACAGATTTTTCATTATAGATAAATTAAAAAACATTTCCAAATTTTTCTTAAATTATTATCATTTTTCTCTAGATTTATTAATAATATTATGGCATAATATTAGTGGGGGATCCAAAACTAAATAGAAATTCTTACAATATCGGATACTATTATTATATCTATTGATAGCATAGATACTGATATTGAAGAGTGATGTCTTTCTATATACTCGTCACATATACGAGTTTTTACACTTGTAGTGTAAGTCGTAGTAATTAGAGGTTTTTCGCTTTGCTAGGAGTGTAATTAATGCCATTCTAAGCGAAGAAAAGAATCTCGATTTCACACAAAATGCAGTTAATCGAAAGACTCGCATCACAAATTGTAGAATGATCCCGCCTGATTAAAAAACTCCTAAAGTCCAATTCAAATAACTCCGATATTATTATAAGAGCTGAATATGCTTAATCAAAATGATATGTTAAGCAGTTTGGTTATCTATTGTAATCGGCATTTGAAAAAGCGGAAAAGAAATAACTTACACAAAGCAGGATAACTGCTCTGCTGGATCACGGAGTTCAATTATGTTAAAAAAGCTTTGTCTCTTTTCTATCTCTCTGGTAATGTTATTAATAGCAAGCATAACCGATGCAGAAGTCAGAGTAGCTATTCTGGATTCTGGATGTAATATCAAATATGAGGAAGGTGTCAGTTTTGTTGGTAATACACTTGCTGATCCAAGTGGACATGGAACATCAATAGCAAAAATTATCAAAAAGATTAATCCCGATGCAAAGCTTTACATTGCCAAAGTTTTTGCTCAAAACGGACGGGGGTTGGATACAAAGCCTTTTGTGGATGGAATCTACTGGGCAATATCCCGTAAAGTTGACGTGATAAACATGTCATGGCAAATTCGTAAGGATGATAAAGCTATTCATGATGCAATAAAAAAAGCTTATCAAAATGGTATTATAATAGTTGCTGCCGCAGGAAATAAGTGTGATTTCATTGACAATTTAGTGGTTGAGTTAAGCAAACGCAATCGAAAACCTAATATCACTAACGATATGAGGTATCCTGCAAAATACGACGAAGTCATTGCAATTGGTGCTATTAATAGCTTTTGGCGTTTCAATAGATACGAGAAATACTCCCCAATATGGTTAAAAATCGAATTTGTCTGCGATGGTTCTTATGGTTCACAAAGCGGTACTTCCTTTGCATCTGCTAGGGCTACAGGTATCATATCTAAAATAAAACTGGACTATCCCAACTACAATGGTTCGCAATTAAGGGAGATGCTAAGGTCTTATACCCATGATCTGGGGGATAAGGGAAGAGACCCAAAATTTGGTTATGGGAAGCTGGATTATCAGGATATTTCGTCTTGTATTAGACTCAAAAGCAACTAGCGCAACTTTAATAATAGCCTGAATACTATGACCTTTACCATTAAGATGTATATTTCTCAATAAAGCGTTTATTTCTATACTTAGAAATTTTGAGCAATAATCTCATTACTCGCCATAGAATATCGCCAATACGTGAAAAGTATGAGTTGATTATGCCTTTACCAGAATACTTTTCTGCCATGAAATCCTTCCCGGGAAATAGCTTGCTAAACACATATCTTATTTTAGGTATAATTCCATTAATATCCAAAAAGGTTACTACCGCAGATTTAGCACTAATGTCTCCAGGAATTGCTAAAAGAGCATCAAAAATCTTATCATCAAAAGAGGATACCTTATATAAGCTTAAACTATCTAAGACAAAGTCTGGTATTGAGGTATTAAAAAACTCTTTTGTATGTGTCAGAGAATAATACATCGGGGAACAGATTTTGTAATGCAAAGCCTTTTCCAAAACCAGTTCCCAGTTAAGTATTTCACCATAATGTTGTATAACTTCTGAAATATCAACCAAACATATCAACTGAGGGTAATTATGTATTAAAGCATGAAGGCAAAGATGGATCAGAAGGTTCTCAGGAGATAAGACGGAAGCATCAATACCTTCTATATTTATTGTGACAGTATTCTTCCAAAATTCATCAATATCTATATACTTAGAATATGGCGAAGCGAATAAATGCCAATGAATTTCCAGTATTATCTCGCCCTTCTTTACTAATTTGATTGCTCTGAATTCGTTATCGGAAGGTTCTGATAATTCATATCCAAACTGTAAAAGTTTGGGCTTAAGTTTGTATAAATCTTTCTTATGGATTAAAAGATCGATATCACCGAATGGTCTAAGAGCGATGTCAGGATAAACTGTCTCAGCCAATGCCACACCTTTAAGTAAGATAACTTTTATTTGCGCTTCAGAAAAGGATTTCAGGATATGTTTGAGTTCGTTGAAAGCAATGATATTGCGTGCCAGAATAGCTTTATAGGTTTTTTGAAGCTGTTTTATGACATCGGCAGGAACTAGATCATTACCAGATTTCTGTAAATTATAATAAAGCAAAGTAGCTATGCGGTTATCATTAGCATTTTCCAGAATATAATTCCAATTCATATCAGGGGTTAAGATTTTTCTAATCTTTTCTGGATCCACTCTTAATCCGACACAATTAATTAAAAGCATATCTTCAGCGGAAGAGCCAAATTTAATTGCAGGAGGAGTTGGGAATGATGATAGTTTATACATTTTTCAATGAGTCTCGTAAAGAGAATTCCGAAAATTAAGTAGAAATTTATCTTATTCTACAGCAATTTCAAACGCTTTTTTAGTTTTTCTAAGAAAAGAAATCAATCCCAGGAGTATAAACGGAGATGTAATAGCGATAAAGTAGTTGACTAACCTCATAAAAAGGGAGTTCATTTTGACTCTTTTATCTTTTTCCAATTCAATTACTTTTCCCAGTATATTTGTATCATATACAACCCCATCTATGTATCTCAGGTTATCTCCCTTTGTAATAAAAAAATTCCTACCGTTGACTTTCTTTTTTTTGATAACTCTATGGGCTATTAATCCATCCGAATTTTTATAGAGTATAACGTCCCCGACAGATATTCCCTCGTATGGTTTAACTGTCAAAATACTTCCGCTTCTGATAAACGGATTCATACTCCCACCCAAAGCCCTGTATCGCATCGTATAGCCTTTTTTCAGGGCTTCACACAGAAGTTCCTCCTCAACTGTTTTCTTATCATTCATCTATACAATCCCAGAATGACGGTTCAGGAAGGAAATGAAGGTCATAACAAGGCAAGGAAGCCACGAGATCGTTAGCTAGATAGAATGCCTTTTGCATAAGGTTATGATCTTGCCCAAAGATGACAACGTTAGAAAGTAACTTCGCCAAAGCCGACTTATTGCTTAGTTTACAGATGTAATTCTCTTTGTCTTTGACAGGAAAATAGAGTCCTTTGACAGGAGCGCTGACGTTATCCCCGCATATTTCTAGATCACTACGAAAAGGTGTTCCATAAGCTATTGGAACACTTCCGATCCCTCTAATGATAGAAATCTCATCGGTTAAAAGGATTGCTTCGGGAGATAACCTGACTATAGTAGTTTTACCTGCTTCAGACTCTCCGGGAAACACATAAGCTTTTCCATTTCGTATAAGGCTGGAAGCATGGATGGAAAGTCCATTTTCTTTAAGGAGTATTAAAGAATATACAACACGCAGAAAGGATTCAAATGTGTTTTCGTTAAAAAGCTCAACTTCCCCTTCCAGTGTTTTAAGGTTAATATAACCCCTAAAGCCCGCTCTCTCTATCACTACCTTTTCGCCTTCGGAGTGTATGTGCAACAGGCTTGGCAAAGAAAAATCAACAGAAAGAGAACTATCGCAAGTACGGACTTTCAACTTTAGGGTAGGAAACCCCCCTCCGTTCGACAAAAAACTAGCAAATCTTCTTATCAAAAATTGCCCGTCTTTGTGAACAACTTTAATCTCTATATCGCCGATGCTTAATGATAAAGTCATTATGATCTAGTGTATGGTTGTTGTGCGTCGGTGCATTGCTTTTTTTGTTTGCAAGGAACTTCACGAGTCTCATGGCATTTCAAACTCATCTTCTCGAAAATTCCATCCACTTCATACGATGGCTTCTCATATTTTTTCTTTGTTTCTTTTTTTCCCTTACCCATTTAGTTTTCCTTTTTCGCTTGATTACGAATTTTTATGTTCCTACAGAATTCTTCAGAGGGAGCAAATAAATCTCCACTTTCAGTATAAGCCTGCCCTATGCACCTGTGACAATAATCAGGATTAGGGCAGTCTAGGCAATTCCTTAAATCCTTCCTCTTTATACCTCTCACCATAAGCATTTCCTCAGAATTCGTCCACAGATCTTTAAATGACTTTTCTCTGAGATTGCCGCAATTTATGGGAATCTCGATACAGGGTTGTATATCGCCATAAGGGGATATATAACAAGAAGAATGAGATGCACCACAAGGATTTACATCCAGTATATCATCGCATTTTGGAGCCGGTTTTTCGTTCAACTCCTTTTCCTTGTTAATTTTGATAGTCTCCATGATAAAAGAATAATACTCCTTCAATTCGTCGTCATTTATTCTGAGATTCGCAGGATTTTTATATCCATCTTTTCCAATTGTGATACCCGGATCAAGCATCCAGTCCACTCCATAAGATTCAGCCAACGGTACCAGGCTTTTGTAAGTTCTAACGTTAGTCTTCATAATAGGACATTTGATCCTTGTATTTATTTTCCTTTCTTTTAATAACTCAATTGCCTTCATTGTCTTGCTGAAAGATCCCGGAACTCTGGTTATAGATTCATGGACTTCAGGTTCTGCGCTATAAAGACTTATATCCACAGACTGTATACCAATGTCTGAAAGCTGATTTGCTGTGTTCTCGTTAAATCCAATAGTGCCAGTAATCATAAGCGATACACTAAATCTCTTACTCATTGAGTAACTCAAAATGTCCATGATGTCGGAACGAACGAAAATTTCTCCTCCACTGAAATCAAGAAATAATGTACCACAATCTGCAAGCTGGTCTAAAATATTAAATACCTCCTGAGTTGCTAGATCAGTTCTATTTTGTTCTCTTAATTCCTCTCTATAACTTGCGGAAGGATGTCGTTCCTTTTCGGGAATATAACAGTGAATACAGTGTAAATTACATCTGTAAGTAAGGTCAAAATGAACAGAAAGCGGAACGAAGGCTTCTTCCGCCCTCAGGAATATCTTGTCTATTAATGATTCCATAATACCTTCCAAATATAAAAAACATAATTTACCTCTGATGTGCAATTGTTTAAAGCTAATCAGAATGGTCTTTCACAAAATGATAGTTAAAAAATCCCTCTAAGTCTTCAGAGGGCATATTCAATATGCCCCTACGAAAAGGGAGACTTTAAGGACATTTAACATCAAAAGTAATTTCATAAGAGATTGTTTTTATTTTGTAAGTTTTTAATTTTCTACAACAACCAGAATACCTTTACTAACAAAGTCATTGATGAATTCCATGCAATCCTTCTCGGCAACTGCTCTTTCAACATCAAAATCTTCCTCTATTTTGTCTAATATTTTATCTATTGTTGTCTTTCCATCACTCATTTCCCATATCAAAGTAGCTACGGAGTTAAGGGAATATAACATGCTGTTATTCAGATCGACAATAGCGGCTTCTTCTTTGATAATTCTGTAAGCAGTTTTTCGGTTCTGAGCCAAATACATGTTAATCTCCTTTTTGTGGATTACAGATCAGCATGAAATTTTTTGATTTTATCCTGCACGGAATTCTTTGATGTTATCCCGGGATTCTTTGTAATATTTTCTTTTTCTTATTCTTTTAACTGATGCCTTTCTTTCTTCATCTTCATAAGGTGAATAGTAATAACGGTGATAGTAATCATAATATCTATCCCGTTTAACATTCACGTTATTCAATACTACCCCACATATTTTTACCCCAACTTGCTCTAACTGGTTTACTGCGATCTTAAGCGCTTTACGTGTAACCCCCTCTGTTTTTACAATCATAATCGTCACGTCGGTTTCTGTTGCTAGAACAACTCCATCAGTCATACCCAGAATTGGGGCAGAATCAAAGATCACTATGTTATAATCCTGTCGGATACTATTGATGAGTTCCTTCATACGATCTGAGCCGAGGACTTCCGAAGATTCTTTTGGCAGCGCCCCTGAGACAAGGATGTTTAAATTGGGCATAATTCCTATAACCGCATCTTTTATATCCACTTCATAATTCAAGACTGTTGAAAGACCTTTATATCTATTAACATTGAATATTCGATGCAATTTTGGACGGCGCAGATCGGCATCTACCAAAAGTACATTCTGTCCTGCATTTGCTAGTGCTATGCTAAGATTGACAGCAGTTAAGGATTTGCCTTCTTGTGGTCCAGCGCTCGTAACTGTGATTGTCCTTAAAGAATTTCCTAATATAAAGGAAAGAATATTAGTTCGTAGACTTCGATATGCTTCCACAGCCACTTCCTTTTTGCCATTATTCATGATAATAGGTGGTGTTTTTGCACGTGTTGCTTTCGAAATTCTCGGCACAATGCCAAAAACGGGTAATCCCAGATGTTCTGCCACGTCATCCGGGGTATCTATGGTATTTCTCATGTATTCTATAATTAATGCCAAACCGATTCCGAAGAATAATCCCATCACCACACCGAGTACGAGCAATAAATTTCCCTTACCCAACGGAACGCCGGGTAGTTCCGCTGGTTCCACAATGCGAATGTTATTTAGGTCTATTTCTTTGAAAAGGGTAAGTTCCTTAAATCTTGACAGTAGAGCATTATACATCTCTCTGTCAGTTGTTATTTCTCGCTCAAGGGTCAGGTATTCCATTTCCTTTTTACTTAAATTGAGCGTCTCCTGAAGGTCAGTTTTCTGCTGTGCTAGAAGTGAGTTTTCCTGAGATTTCAAAAAATCCCTTTGTCGCTCAAGTTCAGTCAGGATTTTTTGTCCTGTTAATCTAACACGGTTCTTAAGTTCTATGACTCCGGGATACGTATCTTTGAAACGCTGGCTTTTCTCCGCCAATTCAGTTTGCAATTGGCTCAATTCTATTCCAAGCTTTTGAAGTGTAGGACCGTTCAGCAGACCAACAGGTATATTCTGTTCTACTCCTTCTTCTGATTTGAGATTATCTATTATGGCTTCGATCTCTAATCTATTAGCTCTGGCTGAAAGACAATCAGAATTAAGCCTGGATATTTGATCTAAATATTCACCACGTCTCTCATCCATGGTGATCATCCCTTCTTTTTCCTTAAATCGCTGAAGTGCATCTTCGGAGTTTTTGAGCTTTATTTTCAGATCCGCTAATTGAGCACTCATCCATTTAATCGAATCTCTTCCCGACTGAATACGTGATAATTTATCTTGATCTATGTAGGCTTGAGCGACTGTATTGGCGATATCCGCTGCCATTTTCGGATCGGAATTTTTTGCAATGATATTAACTATCCTCGTATCTTTAGATGCGCTGACTCGAAGGCATCCTTTCAGGCTTTTAACTGCGTTGGAAAATTCCTGTATTCCTTCTGAAGCTGGCATCATATTTAGTTGTTTAACGGCTAATGAAAGCACTGGAGTTGTCTTGATTATTTCCATTTGAGTTTCCAGATATAGATAGTCGGATTCATCTGCTCCCGCTGATTGGGGAAGAACTGCATTCTTTGCTCGGTTTGGTTCGCTAATAATAATACTCGACTGTGTTTGATAAATCGGTTGTTGTCTTTTTGAATATAAGATCACTAATGATACGGCTATCAACAACGAAGCTATAATAATCCATTTATGTTTATAAAACACAATGATATAGTCAAGCAGATTTATTTCCTGTTCGGATGATTCAATCATAGGTTCCATAATAGGTTAAGCCTTTCTTACTTTTGCAATTAAAAAAAAGTTTCTGGTACTATAACAATGTCACCTGGCAATAGAGGAATCTCTCTGGAGCGGTTATTTTTGTCTGTTAAGTTCTCAAGGTCTGCGCTGAGGTTTTGTTGTTTATTTCCCTCGCCTCGTACAATTCTAACTTTCGAGCGAGCCGCCCCCTGGTTGAATCCACCAGACCTTAAAATCGCCTGTAATACAGTCAAGCCATCTTCATATTCGATGATGCCGGGTCGTTGTACTTTACCTAGAATTGATACGATATTTCCAGTAGAAGCCCCTAAAACTACCACCAGGTCACCTTGTTCAAGAATAGGATTGTAATCCACGACTTCTCCAGATTGTGCTTTGCTAATATTAAATGAGAAGGCTGGTTGAATTTCGCCGCTCTTTTTCATTATGCGAATTTCAGATTTTAAGGCATTGTTACCTAGTCCCCCTGACAGGAGGAGTGCCCTCACGAGTGTTATTCCTTCTTCGTAAGGTATTAACCCCGGGTTATTTACTTTGCCGGTTACCATAATATCGGATTGCAGTGTCATACCTGGCACTAAAATAATGTCTCCAGGTATGAGGGTGATGTTCTGTTTTTTATCTCCATTTTCTAAAATTGAATTCATATCTACTGGAATCTGTGTTCGTCCAAGGGGATCATCCCGTAAAATTTTGACTTTGGTTCCTATGGCTTTCTTACTCATTCCGCCTGCATCCAAAACTGCCTGCAGAACTGTCTGTCCTTCTTTAAAGGGTATAGTGCCCGGTTTATTCACTTCCCCTGCCGCATAAATAACCTGGGAATTGGCTGAAGGCAGGATTATAATGTCTTCTGGCTTGAGTGCTATATCCTTAACACCCGGATTCATTGGGTCAAAATTAAGTTGGGTAGTGATGTATTCTTCACTATCTGACTGTCCTCGAATGATAATTAAATCCAAACTTTGAGGGTCCTCTGGTGCTATTCCTGCCCGCATCAATGCTTTAAAAGCTGTTAATCCTTGTTCGTAGGGGATTGCACCAGTGCCACGACGCCCTCCTCCAGCGACATAAACATACTGCTCAACAGCGAAAAAGGAACTGACGTAAATCACATCTCCCGCTTCAATCATTATGTTTTGTGTCAAATCACCATCACGGAGAAGCTTTTGTAAATTAATTCGTGTACACTGCATTGTATCGGATAACTCACTATTTTCGGAAATGCTCGCTGCCAAAACTGGTAAAGAAGGATTACGAAGAATGATTAATTCATCTTCGTCTTTTACCTCTCGTAATCCCCCGGCTTCTGTCAATATGTCCAGTAGTGGAACCTTTTCCTTCTTTAAAATATGGTTCCCAGGTTTTTGGAACGAACCTAAAAGTAATACCTTGTGGCTGTTATATTCAATAATACTTACTGTTACTTGGGGTTCGTACATGTATTCCTTAAGAGCCTTCACCAGAAGAGCATATAACTGTTCGACATTCAAGCCCTGAACTTTTAACGTTTGTAAGAGTGTTGAAAATGTGATACTTCCTGTATCTGAAATTGTATATATTTTTGAAATTTCGGGAACAAACTCAACAGTAATACTAACAACGTCACCCGCACCTAAACGATAATCAGAAGTATCTGTCTTCAGAATTTCTTCTAAATGGGTTAAAACCTTTGTCTGATTTATTTCCTGCCCTGCTAAATTTGACGGCGTTAATCCTGATAGAGCGATTATAGATATTAGTGCAATCCCGTATGCTATATTTTTATACACTTTCTGGATCAAATTTGATTTGTGTATTACTGTAGCACTATGGCAAATCATCATGAAAACCTCAAAATCGAAAATCCACATGGTTCTTCCGACTTGAGTGTGCAGATATAAGATTTTAAATCCCCCTAGCCCCCTTTTTCAAAGGGGGAATGGCTCTAACTCCCCCTTTAGCAAAGGGGGGAAGGGGGGATTTGAACCCTACGCAAGAATTATTCCTACACCTTAGTCTGAAAAACCATCCGCATATATTACCACTAATAAACTGGACTTAAAGGTAAATGATACGGTTGAAGTTGAATCCCGGGGGGAAAAGCGCCGGGAATTACCGCCGCCGTGTTAATTGACGTTACAAGGTTAGATTCTAAAAACGGTAAATCAACGTCACCAGTTGTCATTATTCCTCGTTCTGCTAATGCTTGAACGTAGTCTTCCGATCTACCGTTCAGCCCATTAATTGCCAAAATTTTGGCAATTACAACAGCGGCATCTCCTTTAGTCAGCACTCTATCTAATTGCCAGCCACCAAGAGGTTCATACCCCAGCCTTTTCAATAGTTTAACCCTGTCTGAAAGTGTTCCCGATACGGGTAACTGATCCTCCAATCCCAATACTTTGATTAATATATCAACAAATTCAGCTTGAGTGATCTGTTTTTCTTTCTGGGTATTATTTTGGGAATATACTATGAATGATGTGAAGAACAGAATAAGCACAATTCCACATAAAAGTATTATGTTTTTATTTTTCATTCTAATCACCTATCATACAACGTTAAATGCGCTGGAACCCTTCATCACATAAGTCCCGATAACGCTTTTTTTGCTTCTATATTGTCTGGTTGTAGTTTCAAAACCTGTTGATAATGCTCCTTTGCTTTATCCTGTGTTTCGCTTTGCTGATAAATCCTTGCGAGCTGAAGATGAGCAGTGATATTATCTGACTGTAGCTTTAATACTTGCTCCCATTCACGGATGGCTTCATAAAACATCTCTTTATTACAATAGCTATTAGCTAGATGCAGGCGATACGCTATATTCTTTGGCTCTAATGCAATCGCCTGTTGAAAAGAATCTAAGGCACTTATCCATTCTCCCTGAATCTCATAGTATTTGCCCAAACAGTAATGTGCCATCGCTGATGAGTAAGGTTTTTGCTTGATCATATTTTGCCAGATTCTCAATGCTTCAGCGGATTTGCCCTGTTGCATATAAAGATCAGCGACCTTGAGAAAACAATTTGAATTTCCACGGTCTATATTTGCCGCAACCAAATACTGCTGGATCGCATCATCTAAACGATCCTGCAAGACGTAAACAGATGCTAAATTAATATGCGCCTGAGCATTTTGCGAGTGAGATTTGATAAATTCATGCCACATTACAACAGTTTCATCAAGATTTCCCTGTTGAACCAATAATTTGCTCAGTTGCTTCCATAAGTCAATCTGTTCGGGAGCCAGCGCAATAGCTTTTCGGTATTCAGAAAAGGCATCCTCATACCAGCCTTTATTCCCGTAAATTTGAGCTAGAGCTACATAATACTTAACTTCCTGAGGGCAAATCCTTCGGGCAATATCTAATAGAAGTAGTCTGTCAGAATTTATAGAACAGCAATCATTGAAAATATTAGCGAAATCATTCGGGTATACCTCAAGCGATTTTTTGTATTCCATGATTGCTCTTTGAGTTTCACCATGCCTAAGACAGAAACCACCGTATATCCTATGGTAGAATGCGTTGTTTGGATCAAGTGAGATAGCTTTTGTAAAAATGGTTTTAGCCTCTTTCGTGTTTCCCATAATCTCATTAAGGCTACCTAAAGCCAGGTGATAATCACCGTATGTCAGGCAAAGTTTAATCGCTTGATCATAAGCATCAGAGGCTAATTTATAATAACTTTTCTGCATTCCTGTATCTTTGGTTAATTTCATCCTCTTGGCGTAAACATTTCCCAGAGCGTAGAAGTAATCGCTATTACCGCTAGAAAGATTAATCGCAGATTGATATTTTCCAATCGCTTCATCCCAAAGGAGTTCCTCTTCAAGCTTCATACCGTTTTGATAATAGTTATCTGCAATACAAGGACGGGTTATTAAAATACTTGATAAACCAACAATTAAGAACA
>Ga0315274_10010694_pt1 | contig 13215 bp, 5 predicted proteins | sample YL17G02_20_MG_FD_203700 | JGI IMG/M metagenome (GOLD analysis project Ga0315274, IMG submission 203700) | Sediment microbial communities from Yellowstone Lake, YNP, Wyoming, USA - YL17G02_20 | ecosystem: Environmental > Aquatic > Freshwater > Lake > Sediment | place: USA: Wyoming | collected... | reverse complement strand
CGGTAGGGGCGAACCTCGGCGAGTCGAATGCGACAGGAGAGAAGCCAGTCACGGAAACGGCGGGCATGACCGATGCGGATAAGAAGATCGCTGTCGATAAGGACGGCGTGATCACGATACCGGCGGCAGCGTACAGCAAGCCGGTCGGCAGCACGGGTGACGTTAAGGCCATGAAGAGCTTTATGGCCGGCATGCAGATTGTGCTCCCGCGGTTCGCCCAGGAGGGACGGACGATCCTGCGGGGCGGCGCTTGGAGAGATGAGGCCGGCAGAACCAAGTCCGGGGCACGTCTTCTCAGCGGCGGTTACGGCGCCTACAACAACTGGGGATTCCGGGCGGCAATGACGCCCGCAGTGAAAGACCCTCCGTCCAACATGACGCTTGATCTAGGATCAGGCGTGACCATGGAGTTCGTCTACATCAAGCCGGGTACATTCGTGATGGGCGGCGAAAGCACGAAGGATGGAAAGTTCGAGTGCGTTGAGGTGCCGCAGCACGAGGTCACCCTCACCAAGGGTTTCTATCTGGGCAAGTACGAGGTGACGCAGGCGCAGTATCAGCTCGTCACGGGCGAGAATCCCAGCACGGCGGCCAAGGATCAGAACTGTCCGGCTGACGGAATCCACGAGGGGGCCGCTACGGCATTCTGCAAGAAGCTCGCGACGAAAACCGGACAGGCCGCCCGGCTTCCGACGGAGGCAGAGTGGGAATATGCCTGCCGTGCGGGCAGCAAGACGGCGTGGTTCTTTGGCGACGATCCCTCGAAGCTCGGCGATTATGCCTGGTACAAGGACAACGATGGCGGCAAGTCGCATCCGGTCGGCCAGAAGAAGCCGAATCCCTGGGGTCTCTACGATATGTACGGCAACGTCTTCGAGCGGGTGGCGGACACGTATGCCCGCGACTACTATGCAAACAGCCCGAAGGAGGATCCGGTCGGGCCGAGCCGGACAAGGTATTCGATCTTCGAATACACGATCAACGCTCCTAAAGCTGGAACCTATGCGCTGACGGCGCTGGTGGTGGCGAACAATTACAACCAGACGATCAACGTCTCGGCCAACGGTGAAGGGGCCGATGTCAGCATGGCGATACCCTTCACATGCGGGCAATGGAAGGACAGCGAGCCGGTTACGCTCACTCTCAAGCAGGGCGAGAACACCCTGCAGTTTTCGCGCATCAATCCTCCGCAGGCCGGGATCGCCGTCAAGTCGTTCACCTTGAAGCCCCGGAAGTAGTGCGGAGCACCCCGGTAGTAGACGAAGAACGTCACTACGGGGCACAGCAATTCGGGGCAGGCCGGTGAAGTGGAGTGAAGCTGCCGACCTGTCGTAGCCAGGTCGGTACTGGTAGCGACCCGGCTACGACGGGTCGCCATGCAGGCGTTCGGCAGCAAGGAGGAAGAGAATGGAGATCATGAACACAATATTGCGACAAAGCACCCTCATATCCATCGCCACTCTGGCGGCAGTGTCGTTGCCGGCACTCAGTGCGGCCGGTGCTGAACCCGTGAAAGGCACACTTAAGCTTGAGGTGGTGAAGACATTACCCGAGCCGGTCATTGGGAAGGACACGCCCGGAGCCGAAACGATCCCTGGGGGATTCGAAGGCGGAACAACAATCAAAGTGAAAATCGGCGGCAAGACCCAGTATCACCTGTTTTCCACCGGGATGCAGAACCTGGACTGGTCAAGATTCCACCTTGAACACTGGATCTCGGATGACGGGAACCGGTTCCAGCGCAAGGATGTCCTGATGGATGACTACACGGATAAAGACACCGGTCAGAAACACCTTTTCCTTTTTCCCTACCCGTTTCTTTTCAAGCCTGACAATCGCTGGTACATGATCTTCTTTGAATATGTTGTGCAGGGAAGTTGGAACGGCCAGTGCGGGATCATGTGGTGCGCGCCCTGCAAGCGCACCGGCATCGAGGGGATCGACGGACCATGGGAATTCGAGAAGCGTTACGTGATCGTTCCTAAGAAATGCGCCCCGATCAACAACATCGTCCCCGTAGCAACCTCTCTCAGTATTCCATTCCAAGTGAAGGATGGACGATGGGCGGTTATGGTCAGCACGGACTACTTTGAGAAGGGAAAGCAACGGTGGCCGGTCGTGCTTAACTTCTCTGACAGCCAAGAAGGTCCGTTCAATCCTCCGGATGTGGCCGTCGTTCCGCAGATGATGGAGCCCACCGACTTCACAGAAAATCCGCTGGTGCTCAAAGTCAAGGGTCCCAAGAGCGGACGCGATTACTGGGTCGCGGTGTTTGATTTTATTGCACCGGAGGTAACTGCCTACCAGCCCAAGAATGTGTTTGGCTTCTCGTATTCAGAAGATGGAATTGATTGGCCAAAGAAACATGGCCAGGCAGTCAACATCGACAAGGGCCTTGCTCCAGGGCAGACGGGCTGGTGGCGCGGGGCATGGGCGATCCGTACCCCGCATATGATGTTGGATGAGGGCGACGGCACCTACACGGTCTTCTTTACCGGATCCACAACCGATAATCACTTCGCCGGGTTCCGTGCTATGGGGAAAACGACCGTGCGGTTGATCGAAGAATGATGGTGGGGTGGAGACTGAGAATAGACGCCTGGACTTTAGATGGCTACAGACTGTAGCACGTAGAAAAGAAAAGTAATGCCGAACCAGAGCCTGCAGCGGACGCTGGGCGCCGCTGAGGCGCAGCGGTATGATCGAGGTTAAGCGATAAAACGACGGGCCGTAAGCAAAAGGGAGAAGCCATAACATGAGCAACAAGTCGATGCAGAAGAAGTCACTACGGTGGGTGTTTGGATTATCGTTGGGTCTTTGGGTGCTCTGGTCTCTGGGCGCTTCGGCCAACCCTGTGCCTGCCCAACTGCCTAAGCCGGATAATAAGCCGGTTGACACGAAGAAGCCGGTGAAGGTCTATATTCTCGCCGGTCAGTCGAACATGGTGGGCATGGGTAACATCAGTGGTGCCAGGCCACCGTACCCGACCGTGTATCTTTCGGCCGACCCTGCCGTCATTCTGGGCGCTACACCGATTGGCAGGATCTATGATGGCATAGCCCATGATTGGGTGTCGGCGGCGCGGCACGGGGTGTTCAACGCGAAGGCCGCAGTGTACGCCGGGGCGTACGATCCGGCGCAGCACCCGACGAAGACGGTTGCCGTGGCGCTGGGGACGGCCGCAGAGAAACTGCCCGCGACAGAAGGGTCTCAGACCGTCGTGGTCACGGCAGAGATCGATGTGCCGGCTACCGGCACCTACACGGTTCACGCCGGGTTCGAAGACAGCACGCACAGCGTCGTGGTTTTGGACGGCAAGGAGGTGTACCGCAAGGACATCGGCGGCAAGCCGCTGATCACGAAAGTTGCGCTGGAAGCGGGCAAGCGATACCCCGTGATGATCACGTATTTCAAAGGCGGTTCGGCCGCGTTCTGGCTGGAACAGGTGGACATCGCAGGCCAGGGCGACCTGGTGACGCTGACGCAGAAGGACGGGAAGTTCACCTATCTGCTGGACGATGCCGGCAAGTGGAGCGTGCGCAACGACGTGACTTACACCGACCCCCGGCTGTTTCCCGATCGCGCCAGTTCGCCGTTGTCCGCAACCTCGAACAACGGCGGTTCGATCGGCCCCGAACTCGGCTTTGGCCATGTCATGGGCACCTTCCACGACGAGCAGGTGTTGTTGATCAAGACGGCCATAGGTAACCGCTCGCTGAATTGGGATTTCCGTCCGCCCTCCAGCGGCAAGACCGACCGGGAAGGGGCGGCTCAGTGGGAAGGCTTGGAATACCGGCTGATGGTGGAAGGGGTGCGCAAGTCGCTCGAGCAGATCGACAAAATCGTGCCGGGATACGCGGGCCAGGGTTACGAAATCGCCGGCTTCGGCTGGTTCCAGGGGCACAAGGACAGTGGCTCGACCAAAGAGGAATACGAGAAACACCTCGTCAACCTGATCAGCGACCTGCGCAAGGAGTTCAAGGCACCGAAGATGCCGGCCGTGGTCGCCACCGTCGGCTTCAACGGCTACCGCATCAAGGAGGGGCCGTGGAAGGGAGTTTGGGAAGCGCAGATGGCGGTGGTCGATTCCAAGCAGCATCCGGAGCTGGCCGGCTCGGTGGCCTCGGTGGACACCCGCGACTTCTGGCGCGAGCGCGAGGAGTCACCGGCGGGACAGGATTATCATTACAACCGCAATGCCGAGACATACCTGCTGGTGGGCGAAGCCATGGGTCGGGCGATGGTGCGGCTGGAAGGCGGCGAGGCGGAGGCGATTCCGAAGTCGGATCGCGAAGCCCGGACGGCAGCTCGCGTGACGGCCGAGGCCGCCAAGCCGGTGCCTACGGATGAGCAGAAAGCCGCTGCGCTGGCGGCCATCAAGCCCATGGTTCTGGACGGCGCGCTGGCGTCATTCGTGAACAATCCTCGCTACCAGCCGCCGCTGCAGGCTGCACGCAAGGGCGAGCGGCCCGCACAGGTGTCCCCTTTCCTCGAGGACACCTTGGACACGTTGGCCGATTACTACCGCACGGTCTGCATTCACGATTACGATTGGAAACCATTCGGAGATGCCAGTTGGGACTATTTCAGCTTCGACCTGCCGAAAGCCCAACCCGATCCCAAGTCGAATGTCATTCCCGTGGCCCCGATGACTCTTCCCGCCGGCATGGAGAATTGGTCCGCGCCGGACTTCGATGCGAAGAAGGCCGGCTGGCAGAGCGGTGCGGCGCCGTTCGGAGTGGCGAAAGATCCGGTCACCTATCCGGAATGGTATGGCCCCAGCACACGCGGCCCCGCCAAGACGCTGTGCGAGAAGGATGTCCTGCTCATGCGCCAGACCTTCGACCTGCCGCCAGCGAAGGAAGGCCACCGCTACCGCATCCGGATCAATGGCAGCGTCCACGCCAATTCCGGCGAGGGGTACGCGATCTACGTCAATGGCAAGCTGCTGGCCGAATCGAAGGCCGGCATCACCGCCTGGCGCCGGGAGGGATGGAGGCCGCGCGGCAGCCATGTCTGGGCCGATTTCCGCGGCGAGTTCAAGGGCGGCAAGGTGACCATCGCGGTCAGCAACTTCCCGATGAACAACAAGACAGCCGAAGGGTTCCTCCCTGCCTCCCGCGACCCGTTGAGCGTCTGGGTGGAAGAACAGAAGGTGCCGGCGTTGGAATAGTGATCCACCTTTGCGAAGGCTTGTCTTCGCTAATGCTACGGCGGACAAGACGGCGGACAGGTCAGTAATCAGTGAACAGTGAACAAGACAATTTGGATTCCGGTAAGAGTGTTTCGCGCTGCGTAGCGCGGCCTTGAGCCAGGAATTAAAAGAAAAAAAGGAGACAACAAATGAACATGAAAAAACGTTTAGGCCTCGCCTGCGCGGCGACGCTGGCCTTGTTCACGGCCGGGCCGTCCATGGCCGTTGATAATATCGGCACTGGTGGCGTGATCACCTTTACGGATTCCAACGGGTTGAATCCCGTTGCCTCTCCGCCTTATATCCGCGGCTATGTGGTCCACACGTTCACCAACAGCGGCACCTATAGCAACTCCTCCGCGGTCAGCGCCGACGTGCTGGTGGTGGCGGGCGGCGGCGGTGGCGGCTGGTCGCCTAACGACTGGGAAGGCGGCGGCGGTGGCGCGGGCGGATATCTGCAATCGAACGCCACCTTGAGCGCGCAGAGCTACACGATCACGGTCGGCGCGGGCGGCGCGGTCGGCAACTCCGCATTCAATGGACAACGGTCGTCGGTGGTCGGGACCGGCGTGAATGTCGAAGCGGCCGGCGGCGGTGGGGGCGGCGCGAAATCCGCTGCGAAGTCAGGCGGTTCCGGTGGCGGGTGCGGGAACGGGGGCGGCGCTCTGGGCACTCCTGGGCAAGGGAACGCGGGCGGCAGGGATGTCGGTCAACAAGGAGCCGGCGGCGGCGGTGGCGCCGATGCGCAAGGGCAGAACGGCGTCAGTGGCTCGCAGGGCGGCAATGGCGGCGCCGGGAAGAGCAACTCCCTGAGCGGCGTGTCCACGGCCTACGCCGGTGGCGGCGGCGGTGGAAGCTGGGGGCAAGGAACAATTAGTAGCGGCGGAGTCGGTGGCGGCGGCAACGGCGGCAGCGGCAGCCTCGCGGGCACCGCGGGCGTGGATGGCACGGGCGGCGGCGGTGGTGGCGGCGGCAGTTCAGGCGCCGGCGGCAAGGGCGGCTCGGGCATCGTGATCGTCAGGTATCCCTACTTCACTCCGCCGTCCGGCACGGTCATCATGATCTTTTAACTTGACGCGAGAGACGTCTGGCGTGCGGTGCTTCGGCGCCGCACGCTGATTGCCAAACTCGCTGTGCTCCAGAAAGGCTAAGGGGCAGAACTAAAAATTCAACACATGACTTTTAGGTGGGATATCAAGACACTCAGTGGACAAAGGATAAAGAGCTCGCCACGGCGTACCGGAAGACGCTCCGAATCCCTGGAGGAAAGAAAGCATGAGATCAATTATTGAATTTTTAGCTACGGCCCCTAGTCACCGCAGAGGCTGCAGTAATTTGAAAGGAAATTGAATACACACATGAACAAACTCACATCCATCATGCTTGCCGCTTTGCTGCTGGCACCGCTGGCTGCGCTGCATGCCGCCGAGGTGCAAAACCTCCGCTGCGAGTATTTGGAAAATCCGCTTGGCATCGATGTTGCGAAGCCGCGCTTGAGTTGGAAGATAGTGATCAGTAAACAGCGAGGCGTCAGGCAGACGGCCTATCAGATCGTCGTCGATGGCGTCTGGGATTCGGGCAAGGTCGCGTCCGACCAGTCGGTGGCGGTGGAGTATGCCGGTCCGGAGTTGAAATCCCAGACACGCTACGACTGGCGCGTTCGGATTTGGGACGAGAAGGGTGTGGCCGGGGATTGGAGCCCGCGCGGCCGATTCGTGACCGGCGTGCTTGGCAAGCCCTGGCAGGGGAAATGGATCGCCGGGGAATACGGTGCGACCACCGCCAAGGGCATCGGCAGCACGCCGCCAAGCCTGCCGGTCTTCAAGCGCGACCTCATTCTCGAAAAGAAAGTCGCCGAAGCGGTGCTGAGCATTTGCGGCCTGGGACACCACGAGCTGTTCCTCAATGGCACGAAGGTCGGCGACGACCTGCTCGCGCCGGGTTGGTCGGGTTACCGCAAAACCTGCCTCTACGACACCTTCGACCTGACGGATCAACTGCGGAACGGAAAGAACGAGCTGCGGGTGATGCTCGGCAACGGCTTCTTCAATGTCACCGGCGGACGCTATGTCAAGCTGACCGGGTCGTTCGGGCAACCGATGCTGACCTTGCAGATGCGCGTCCGCTTTGACGACGGCACCGAACAAACGATCATCAGCGATGAATCGTGGAGAACCGCCAACGGTCCGATCACCTTCTCCTGCGTGTTCGGCGGCGAAGACTACGACGCACGCCTCGAAAAACGGCTCGATGACGACAGCACCTGGACGCCAGTCACATTCACCAAAGGCCCGGGCGGGGCGCTGACCGGACTGTCCCAGGCTGCCGCTCCCATTGGCGCGATCGAAACACTGAAGGCAGTGAAGGTGAACAAGATCAGCCCCAACCTCTGGGTCTGCGACTTCGGGCAGAACGCCTCGTTCATGCCTCGCCTGAACGTGAAAGGAGTGCCCGGTGCGTCGGTGAAAATGATTCCCGCCGAACTGCTCGGCGAAGACGGGCGGATTTACGATCCGATGTGCCGCGGCAATTCGTTCTACACCTACACCCTCAAAGGCGAATCCATGGGCGAGACGTGGTTTCCCCAGTTCTTCTACCGCGGCGGACGTTACCTGCAGGTCGAGCTGAGCGCGCCTGAAGGCAATCCTTTGCCGGAGATCACAGAGCTGGAAAGCGTGGTCGTGCACAGCAAGGCGAAGCCCGCCGGCGACTTCGAGTGCTCGAACGAATTGTTCAACCGCATCCGCACCCTCATCCGCTGGGCGCAGCGCAGCAACCTGATGAGCGTGATCACGGACTGCCCGCATCGGGAGAAACTCGGATGGCTCGAGCAATACCACCTCCACGGCTACGCGCTCCGCTACGAGTGGGACATGGCCGCGATGTACGTCAAGGGCATGGGCGACATGGCCCAGGCCCAGCTCGACAACGGCCTCGTGCCGGACATCGCTCCGGAATACACGGTTTTCAAGGGCGGCTTCCGCGATTCGCCGGAGTGGGGCTCGTCGTTCGTTATCGTGCCATGGCAGCAATACGAAACCACCGGAGACATCTCCCTGTTGGTCACCTACTTCGACCGGATGAAGCGCTACTGCGATTACCTCGCGTCGAAGTCGCAGGATCTGATCGTCTCGCACGGCCTCGGCGATTGGTATGACATCGGCCCCAAAAAGCCGGGCTACTCGCAATTGACCCCGATGAAAGTCACCGCCACCGCCTACTTCTTCCGCTGCGCGGACATCCTATCCCGGACCGCGGCCCTGCTCGGAAAAACCGAAGACGCGGAAAAATATGGCGCGCTGGCCGCCAAGATCCGTGAGGCGTTCAACCGGAATTTCTGGAACGAGGAAGCGGGGATTTATTCCACAGGTTCCCAATGCGCCAATGCCATGCCGCTGGTGATGGGGATAGCCGAACCGCAAATGCGGCAACGCGCGCTCGATGCCATCGTCAAGGATGTCGCGGCGAAAGGTCTCACCGCCGGCGATGTCGGATTCCACTACCTGCTCCGCGCGCTCTACGAAGGCGGACGCTCGGATGTCATCCACGCCATGACCAACCAGTCGGAAAAACCCGGCTACGGTTATCAACTCAAGAAAGGCGCGACCGCATTGACCGAGGCTTGGGACGCCTTAGCCGGTTCCTCCCACAACCACTTCATGCTCGGCCACATCACCGAATGGTTCTACGCCGGACTGGCCGGCATCCAGGCGGACCCCGCCGCGCCGGGTTGGAAGAAATTCATCATCAAACCCGCCGTGGTCGGCGACCTGACATGGGTGAAAGCACACTACGATTCTCCCTACGGCCGCATCGTCAGCCACTGGAAGCGTGATGCCGGAAAATTGCAGATGGATGTTGCCGTTCCGGTTAATACGACTGCGACCGTATACGTGCCGACGAAGGATGCCACGGACGTGACTGAGTCCGGCAAGCCCGCCACCAAAGCTGTTGGGGTGAAATTCCTGCGGATGGAAAATGGTGCCGCCGTGTATGCCGTCGGCTCGGGCACCTATCAATTCCAATCCCCGCTCACCAAGACGGCCAAATGAAACTCGTGAATAAATGAGGACACACATGAGCAAACTCACATCCATCATACTTGCCGCTTTGCTGTTAGCACCAGTGGCATTCCTGCACGCTGCCGAGGTGGCAAACCTGCGCTGCGAGTATCTGAAAGACCCGCTCGGGATCGATGTGCCAAAGCCGCGGCTGAGCTGGGAGATAGTTATCAGTGATCAGCGGGGCGTCAGGGAGACGGTCTATCAGGTATTGGTTGCTTCAACGCCGGAGTTGCTGGCCAAAGACAAGGGTGACCTGTGGGACAGCGGCAAGGTGGAGGTCGCGGCCATCGCCTTCCTCAGTCCCAGAAAGGACAAGCCGAATAACATCAACATCTGGTTCGAGGAGATGAAGGTGCCGCCATTCAGCGAAGAGCAGCTGCGTCAGTGGGCGTCGGATATCTCCCTGCTGTCGGCGGAGTGGCAGGTGCGCCAGGATCCGAACCGGAACGCCGAAGACCCCGAGGCCGGCAAGTTCAAGTGGGACGGCAAGTTTGTCGCCAACCCGGCATTGGTGGGGACGTGGACGACGGTCGCCGTGGTGCCGGCGATGGAAGCGTTTGATCCCGCCAAACCGGTGGGTGTTAATCAAGCGCCGTTCAAGGAGATCACGTTCAAGGACGGCGGCAAGACGGATGACGCGCTCCGGCTCTGGACCGGCGATATCCTGCTGGATCTCGGGTCGAGAATCTATGCGCCGCTGCAGGCATTGAAAATGGCGGGGAAAGGCGACCACCTCTTCATCGAAGCCGGTGGCTTCAGCGATAAGAATCCGGTCGGCTGGAAGTCGCCATTGGTGGTGCTGAAGAGGAAAGCTAATTGAAGAAAGCATGGATTCGTTACGACGGGATTAAACTCTAAAATATCAGAGGAAGATCAAACTTATGAACAGCACGAAAGCATTGAAATCAATCTGCCTGCTGGCAGCCACGGGAGCCGTCATGGTGTCAGCCGCTGACAAACCGGGAACGCCACCGGTGGACTGGCGAAAGATGATGACCATTGCCAATGTGAAGCGCGATGATCATGGCAACCTCCTGCCGCTCCAGTCCTATGAGGAAACCATCCGTCGCGGGATGTCGTTCCTGTTGGACGATCATCTGAAATGGTTCAAGGGACCGGCGGAAACGCTGCTGGATGAGAACGGCCGGACTCAGATGCCGTGGGTGTATTACTCGAACCTGCAGCATAACGGCGTGCCATTCCCCAAATCCGTGGACCGGTTCGTGTCGTACCCGGCCTTCCACCATGCGCTGCTGATCCGGACGTTCATCGGCTATTGGCGCTACGCTGGGGACAAGCGGGCGCTGGCCGAGGCCGTCAAGCTGGCGGACTGGGACATTGCCCACAGCACGCCGGCGGACTGGCCCTACGGCAATTTCCCGTGGAGCACCTTTCAGGAAAAGAATCCGGGCGGTTTCCGCGACAAGTCGGGACTGATGCCGGACAAGGCGGCAATCATGGGGTTAGCGTATCTCCAATTGCACGAAGCTACCGGCGAGGCGCGTTTCCTCAAGGCTGCCGAAGCGATCGCCAAAACGCTCGCCGCCCGGCAGCGTCCCGACGGCACGTGGCCATTCCGGGTTGACCCGAAGACCGAGCAGGTGATTGAGGAATACACGAGCAGTGTGATTTACGCCGTCATGCTGTTCGAGAAGCTGGACAAGTTGAACGGGAACCACGGCTACCAGGCCTGCCGCGACCGGACATGGAACTGGTTGCTCAACGGTCCGATCAAGACCAAGGAGTTCCGCGGGTTCTACGAGGACATCCCGGCCAGCAAGGATGGGCGGACCAACTACGACTGCCTCGACACTATCCGCTACCTGCTTGCCAACCGCACAGACACAAACGGCTACCTGGAAATGGCGAAAGACCTGAACGCATGGGTTGAAAAGACATTCATGGACAAGATCAAAGGGTTCGAACCGGCCGAGGGAATCCGTGAGCAGCTGCAGTGCAATGTGGTCATGGGCATCCACAGCCTGAACTGGGCCTCGATGCTGCTGGATCTTGCCAAGGCCACCGGTGATGAGAAGTTGAAGCAGCGGGCCGATCAGACTGCCAACTATATCACTTACTACCTCCAGCCCGACAACCGGATTGTTGTCGGGTTCCAGTACAACCAGTGGTGGTACAGCTGCCATGCGGGTGTGGTGATGTATCTGCTCGACTTCCTGCCGCCGTATGGATTGGGAGCGAGTGAGAAATCCATCCCAAAGGTTGGTGCGTATATGGATGGCCGCATTGTGGGAATCAGGCCCGGCGTGATGTGGAAGGATGATGCCGGCGCTGATATCACCGCCCATGGAGGGTGCGTGATCCAGATGGGGGGTGTCTTCTATTGGTATGGGGAGAACAACCGTCAGCCAGGCGGCGCTTGTGGGATATTCACCGGCGTCCGCTGTTATACATCAACGGATTTTACCAACTGGCATAATCTGGGTATTGTCCTCGCTCCGACGGAATCGGGGCCGCTCTCCGCCAAGGATGGACGGGTGGCGTATCGGCCCAAGGTTCTCTACAACCAGCGGGACGCGCAATATGTGATGATCCTGACCGAAACCGGGGCTGGCGGCGGCCATCTCCTGTTCGCAACCTCGCCAACCCCGGCCGGCCCGTTCACTTATCGGGGCTGGTCTTTCGGCGCCAACCAATCCAAGACTATGGACATGGGGGTTTATCAGGAAGGCGAGAAAGCCTATGTCGTCTATTCGGCTAACAATTGCGGAATCAGCATCGACCGCCTGAGCGACGATTACCTTTCGGTGCGTGAGCGCGTGGCGCACATCCGCAACAGCGAATGCCAATGCGGCCTGTCGCATCCGAATCCCAACTATCAGCCGGAGGGCTTGATTCTGAAAGGGAAGACTCAGGTGCTCAAAGGCGGCGAGGAAGGCCCAGCCATCGTCAAGGCCAACGGCTTCTATTTCCTGGTTACGTCGTGGTGCAGCGGCTGGACGCCAAACCAGTGTCATTACCGGGTCTCCAAGAGCCTGAATGGGCCATGGAACGCGGAGCCGGACGGCTATTTGGGCGACGAGACCTCCTTCGACAGCCAGAGCGGCTGCATCCTGACCATCACGGGGACGAAAGGTTCGACTTTCATCAACATCTCGGATCGCTGGAAAGGCGGCAATACGGAAGCGGGTTCCACCTACCCATGGTTACCGCTCCAGATCAACGGCTCGACGATGACGATGCAGTGGTATGACACTTGGCATCTCGATCTGGATGCCGGAACCTGGTCGGCAGGCAGCCAGCTCTCCCGGTTCACCCAACGAGAGCCGCCTTGTGGCATCACCCTGAGCATCATCGAGCAGCGCGAGGAACCCGTGATCGCCAAGGGGATGCCGGGCACCGAGCATAACAAGTACGGCTTTGAAGGCGGCTGCGTGCTCAAGCTCGACGGCGTCTACCACCTGTTCACCTCCGAAATGGTGGCCGTTCCCTTGTATGACAAGATGATGCTGGCGCACTGGACCAGCCAGGACGGCCTCACCTGGGAACGCCGCGACACGATGTTCGAGTCGAGTGGCAGCAGAGATCCGCAGGACATCCGCAGCGCGCTGTGGGCACCGATGCCGGTTTACAACGAGGAGGAGGGCCGGTGGAATGTTTTTCATGTCTCCTTTACTCCCGGCGACTTTGGCCGGATCTGGCGCGCCGTCTCCAGCACCAAAGGCAGGCAGGGAATCCATGGGCCATGGGTGGATGCGGAATGCATCCTGGAAGGTGATCCCAAATGGGAGGGGATCGCCGGGTGCCATTCGATCTTTCCCTATCCCGTGAACGGCAAGTGGATGGCCTTCTACGGCAGTGCCGATCATGGTACATGGTGGAGTGCCGGCCTGCTCTCGGCGGAGCGCCTCGCTGGGCCGTGGAAGCGGGAGACGACTCTGAATCCGGTAACTTTGAGTGGCGTCCTGGGAACGGAGAATCCCGTCGTGACCCGGCTTA
>Ga0315274_10010692_pt1 | contig 13216 bp, 7 predicted proteins | sample YL17G02_20_MG_FD_203700 | JGI IMG/M metagenome (GOLD analysis project Ga0315274, IMG submission 203700) | Sediment microbial communities from Yellowstone Lake, YNP, Wyoming, USA - YL17G02_20 | ecosystem: Environmental > Aquatic > Freshwater > Lake > Sediment | place: USA: Wyoming | collected... | reverse complement strand
CGAGGGAGAAAGTCGTCGTCGGCCTCGAACAGACGATCACTTTGAACGTGACGATGCAACCCGGCAAGATCGAGACCGAGATCCGGGTGGTCGGCCAGGCGCCGCTCATCGATACCAAGAGCACGGCGAAGGGCATGACCTTGACGAAGGAAATTTTTCAAAGCTTGCCCAAAGCGCGGAACGCCGACTCTCTGATCACGGCCATCCCGGGAGTCTCCGGCGAGCCTTATTTGGGCGGCACCTCGGTGGACGGGGCTTCCGGGCTGGAAAACATGTATTACGCCGATGGGATGAATGTCACCAATCTCACCGTAGGCAACCTCGGCCAGGCGATCAATTTCGATTTTGTCGATGAAGTCCAGGTCAAGGCTTCGGGCTACGCCGCCGAGTTTGGCGGCTCTCTCGGCGGCGTCGTCAACATCATCACCTCCTCCGGGGGAAACGATTTCCGTGGGAGTCTCCTCGGATATTACGAAGGATGGAATACGAGAGGGGAAAGACGGGATCTTCTTCGGCTGGACTTGACGGATTCCACGAAAGCCCTTTACTATCCTTATACGTTCTTTAACGGTGTCGATAAAGACCATCGTTTCGAATTCGGCGGCAGCCTCGGGGGATTCATCCTTCGGGATAAACTCTGGTTTTTCGCTTCTTTTCTCCCCGTTCTGAATGACAACACACGAACGGTCACCTATCTCAACGGCATCGTCACCCCCTGGAAGAGAACCCAAACTTCATATAATTTTTCGGGAAAGCTGACTTCCCAGCCTATAAAGAACCTTAGGTTGAGTGCTTCGGTCGTCAACAATTTCTATAAATACCAGGGCGACCTTTCGACGGCCCAAGGCAATTCCAGCCCCGCGATTTCCTACGACGAATATGGATACAGCTATCCCAATGTGTCAGGCAGTTTCGCGGCCGATCTGATCGCGAGGAACGACTTGTTGATAGGGGTCAGGGCCGGTTATTTCATGTATGACCAAAATAACCAGCTGGTGAAGCCGCCGGCCTATCCCTGCTATGTGTTTCAAGCCCCCCTCGGCGGTCAGGTGTCGAACATCGGACTTCTGGATGTTCCTCCGGCTTATCAGCACACCGTGGGTTGGTCCAATTACAGTTCGAGTAACGCCTTCGAGTTGAAGAGAAACCGCGATGAAAGATACAGCCTCGAGGCCGATGTGAATTACTTTTTTAAATTGGCCGGAGATCACTCCTTCAAGATCGGCGGACAATTCGTCCGTCAGGGCGAGGACCGCGATCAGAGCGCCAATAATCCGGTTGTTCAGCTGGGCTGGGGGAGCGATTTTATCGCCTACGGAAAAAATTATGGCCGCGGCACGTACGGTGTCTACGGCGTCATCGGCAACCCTCTCACCGGTCCCTACGGATACTATTATAAAGCGTATAGCAATCGCTGGGCGTTCTACATCCAGGACTCTTGGACGGTCATGAAGAAGCTGACGCTCAATCTCGGTCTGCGCACGGAATCGGAGTATATCCCCTCCTACGCGACGGGGAACCCTGAGTTTGAAAACCTGAGGCCTATCCAATTCAATTTCGGCGACAAGCTGGCCCCCCGGTTCGGCTTCATTTATGACGTCTTCGGAGATTCGAGCCTCAAGGTCTTCGGCTCGCTGGGGTGGTTCTATGACGTCATGAAGCTCAACTTGGCTGCGGACATCTTCGGCGGATACAAGTCGCAGACGGCGTTCTATTCGCTGGACATTTACGAATTCGATAAAATCGGTGTCAACGGCTACTACCCGGGGAGGCTTCTCTATACGGACACTCCCTCAGGCGTCATGAACGGGCGCATCCCGGATTTCAGCGTCATCGGCTCCGGCTTGAAGCCGATGAGCCAGCGCGAAATAAGTTTTGGCGCGGAAAAGAAGTTCGCGGACGACCTATCGGCTTCTCTCCGGGTGGTCAACAAGCATCTCCTGTGGGCCATCGAGGACATGGGCATCAAGCAACCCGAGGGCATGCGTTGGTATACCGGGAATCCCGGCGGGGACTTCATCAACGCGAAATACCGGCTCGCTCGGGAAAAAGGCTTGATTCCCGCGGACTCGTGGGATAGTCAGAAGGCCACGCGCGAGTACTGGGCCGTAAACTTCTCGCTGGAAAAGCGCTATTCCAACAATTGGGCCGGCGGCTTCTCCTACACATGGAGCCGTTTGACCGGAAACTACAACGGCCTCGCCTCCGGCGACGAATGGGGCCGGCAAAATCCGAATGCGGATCATTGTTTCGACCAGTGGTATCTCATGCACGACAGAACCGGGAAGCCTCTCGACGGTCCTCTGATGGGCGACCGTCCTCACTACCTCAAGCTCTACGGCTCATACAATTTTCCGTTCGGATTGACCGTCGGAACGGTCGTCAACGCCATGAGCGGCGTGCCCGTAACGACAGTATGGAACGCCCCTGTCGCAGGCTTACGGCCGTTCAACCGCATGGATCTGGGTCGGACGCCGTTCCTGTGGTTCACGAACCTCTATGCCGAATTCGGCATCAAGATCGGTGGTTCTCGGAGGCTCAGCGTCAACATCAACATCGACAACCTATTCAATACCGATACGGCCCAACGGATCTACGAAATTTACAACCAAGGAAATGCCGCCGTTCCTGAGACGATCCTCACCAAGGGCGCCTGGAATATCGACGACTACAAGCCCAGGCTGGATCCCCGCTATAAAATGGCCATGGACAACTATAGTCCAATCACCGCCCGGGCCGGATTCAAGCTTGCGTTCTGATTCGTCCTTGAGGAGGATAACCGTTTTTTAGGGCGCTCGCTCGCAGGCGCGATCCGGGAAAAGAATCCGGGCCTCCTCCTCGCCGAGCCCCCTCAAGCCGGCGACGCCCGGGGCCGGGTTCGCTCCGCTCAGCTCAAGCGTTTGACGTCGACGTAGAAAGCTCCGTTCACCTCGCCGTTATTGAATTCGTTGATGAGCCAAGCCTGGAGTCGAGTCCTCTGCCTCGCGAGGCGCAATGTGAACGTCACAACCCTATCGTCCTCGCGGATCGGCAGCGTCTCGTCGAAATCTCCGATCTTGAGCCGCGCGTGGGTCGCCTTGAAAGCTATTGCCCCTTCGGGCGCCTCCCGGATCGGGATGCCGGACTCTTCCGGCCAGCGCCGGACGCCGATCTCGTAGGCCCCCTCCCGGGCGACCTCGACCGTCCAGAATCCATCGCAGCGCCTGTTGTTCTTGACGTGGGTATGGAGCCAGCAGACCTGGCCGTGAACGTCATGGCTCGTCAGCCGAACGGGATTCTCGTCGTCCGTTCCAATGGGGATCCAGACGTACTGATCATAGCGGCTTGACGTCTCGGCCCACCAACGGTCATAGTCCCGGCTCAGAGCCTGGACGACTTCGGGGTGCGCCGCCGCGACGTCCCGGCGTTGCTCCGGGTCCGGGCCGATGTCATAGAGCTCCCGGCCGTTGACCAGTCGCCACCGCGAAGTCATCGCCGCCCAATCCTTCCCCTTGATCGGATGGTCTATCCGCTGGCTGTTGACGAACAGAGTCCGCTCCGGCCAGCCTTGGTCCCCGCCCGAAAGGACCGGATCGAGCGAGACGCCGTCGAACGCCCCGCCCTCTCCCTTCTTCAGGCCGCAGAGGGCGAGAAGCGTGGGAAAGACATCGACATGGGCCGCGAGCTGGGGAAGGTCCCGACCGCCCAGGATGCCCCCGCCCGGCCAGCGGATGAAGAACGGAACGCGGTGCCCGCCCTCATAGACCGAGCCTTTTTGGCCCCGCATTCCGGCGTTGAAGCCCCCGGTCAGGTATTTCTGGCTATCGGTCTGGGCGCCAAATCCGGTCCCGTTGTCGGACATGAAGATCAGGATGGTATCGTTCTCCAAGCCCCTCTCGCTCAAGAAGCGGAGCAACCGGCCGATGTTCTCGTCGAGGTTGGCGATCACGCCGTACAGCGTCGCCCGGTTATCGGGCACGCGGCCGCGATAGGGCTTCACGTACTCCTCAGCGACGTTGTGGGGCACATGCGGGACGTTGGTCGGCAGGTAGCAGAAGAAGGGCGCGCCTTGGGCATTGCCCATGAAATCCATGGCCGACTTGAAGAATACGTCCGTGCAGTAGCCGGAGTATTTCTCCCATCGTCCGTTGTGCTTATAGGTATCGTCGAAATAATCGTTGTCCCAGAAGTCCGGCGTGTTGCCGATGGCCCCGCCGCCCATGACGACGGCCTCCTGGAAGCCCCGCTCGTGGGGCCGGAAAGGAGAGTTGTCGCCCAGGTGCCACTTGCCGAAGATCCCGGTCCGATAGCCGTTCCGGGCGAACGTTTCCGCGATGGTGACCTCGTCCCGGGGGAGGATCGAGCGCCCCATGATCGTATGCCAGACGCCGACCCGCCCCGAGTACCGGCCCGTGAGGAGCGAGGACCGCGTCGGAGAGCAGGTCGGGTCCACGTGGAAATTCGTCATCCGGGCCGAGCGGCCGTAGAGCGCATCGATGTTCGGGGTCTTGACGATCGGATTGCCGTGGCAGGACAGATCGCCATAGCCCAGATCGTCGGTAAGTATCAAAAGGACGTTGGGCCTCCGGGCGGCTTGGGCTCGGCCGCGCGCCGCACTTCCGGCGAGCAGGCCGGGCAGGGCGAAAGCGATCCCGCCCGCGCCCACTGTCTTCATGAAATCTCGCCGACTCGGCGTATTGGACTTCGGCATGGCTTTACCGCCTTTCCGTCCCCAGGACGCTCCGACTCAAAAATTGTACCACAAGGACAGCTTGAAGATCCACGTCCCGGTCAGGCCGGTCACGATCATGTTGCCCGGGCTGAAGGTTCCCTCGGTCGTCCCCGCTTCGGCGGATTTTGATGGAGTCAATCCTCTTCCTCCCGAGTCAGGAGCCATATTCCCCAGAAGGGGATTTCCCTTTCCGACGAAAAACCGATTCTCTTCTATTTGTACTTCAGAAAAATTCCTTGTTTCTCGTAAGGCTCCGGATAATCACCGCCGTTGTAACTTTTCCTGCAGGACTCCACCCAGGCCCGAAGTTCCTGCTTCATCGAGGCCGCGAGCTCCGGATGCTGACGGATCAGATTATCCCTCTCTGACGGATCTTTATACAAATGGTACAGGGCATCCTCTTCGCCCGTTTCGGAAAAATCGGTGCAGAATTTGATATCACCCCGGATGATCGCCGCCCGAGGAGATGTTAGATTAGAGGCAAAAGGTATGGATTTGGTTCGTTCCTTTCTTTTCCCTTCAAGCAACGGAACCAAGCTTTCACCATCGAGCGGTCGTTCGCGGGGCAGGTCGAATCCAATGACTTCGCCCAGGGTCGGGAGATAATCGAGAGTCGAGCACGGCCGATCAACAACCCGGGCGGCGGCCAGAGTGCCCGGCCAGATGACCGTGGCCGGAACACAGACGCCGCCGTTGTAAAGGTCGCGTTTCCGCCCCCGGAATCCGCCGGTCTTTCCGTAATTGGCTCCTTGATAAGGATCGTATTGGGGAGGGGGATTTCCATCGCCTTCCGGCCCATTATCGGAACAGAACCAGATCATCGTGTTGCGATCGATTCCCAGCTCACGCAATTCTTGACGCAGACGGCCGATTTGTTCGTCCATGGCCGTGATACAGCCGAAGTAATGCTGTTCCCCTTCCTTATAATCGCCGTACATCTTCCGGTACTTTTCCCCGGCACGGACAGGAGAGTGGGGAGCGTGGAACCATATTGTTGTCATAAAGGATTTTTGTTCTTTCGCCGCCTTTCGAATAAAAGGAATGGCCCTGTCCATGATGATCTTGGAAACATCACCCTCCAGTTTTTCTGCGGCGATCTCGCCGTTGTGCCAGAAAGGAGCTGAATGCTTGGCGTCCAACCCGGTGGGATCCATCGGATTCCAGGTCGCCAAATTTATTTCGCTGACGAAGCTCTCATCATAGTCTCGCTCCCAGGGGGGGGCGCTTTCTTCGCTGCTCTCCCCGCGACGCACCGGAGAGACGCCTTTCTTCAGAGTGCCCAGGTGCCATTTACCGAAATGACCCGTGACATAGCCTTCGGCTTTACACATCCGTGCGAGCGTAATCTCCTGACGAGGCAATTTGCCGATGTTGACATTCATCATGCCGAACCGCATATAGTGGCGGCCCGTCAGACAAGAAGCCCGCGTTGGGGCACAGACAGGTCCGATGGAATAGAAGCGCGTGAAACGGATGCCTTCTTTGGCCATGGCGTCCAGGCTGGGTGTTTGAATGATGGAATTTCCATTGAAACCTGTATCCCCATAACCGAGATCATCGGCCATAAGAAAGATAATATTGGGTTTTTTCCGCGTGTCGGAGGTCATCGTTGGGTCGGGAATGAATGGCCGATTCCCGAGGCCGGAAAAAAGCGGCAGGGACCCGGTTGAGAGTGTCGCGGAACAAAGTGTTTTTAAAAAATGCCTTCGGCTTTGAATATCCATGATAAGGCCCCTTATGGATTTGGATTTCCCCTTTTGGGTTCAACGTCTTTGGCCCATGTTTCGTGAAGATTTTTCAGCCTCTGGACGATTTCCGGCTTCTCCTCGGCGTGATTTTTCAGCTCCGGCTGAGGTTCGGCAAGATTTCCGAGAAACATTTGGGGCAATTTGCGGCGCGGTTCGGGCTGGCCCTGCCATTCATCCGTTGTGTCACTCCCGTTAAATATCAACTTCCAGTCCCCTTCGCGAACGGCCCAGCTATCCTCCCACTGCCAGTGCATGACGTCGTGGTGAGTGGGAGCCTGGGCGGATTTAATGATGGGCATGAGGCTTTGACCGTCGAGCGTGCTTTCGGGCATTGATAAGCCGCAGAGATCGAGTATGGTCGGATAGAAATCAGCTAGGGTTACGGCCTGATCGCGGACAACATCGGATGGGATTTTGGAAGGATAGCTGATCATCGCCGGGACTCGTATCCCTCCTTCGAAAAAGCTGCCTTTCGCCCCGCGCCATGGGCCTGTGTTCCCTCCGCCTCCGTGAGCCCCGTAATCGTGACCTTTCGGGAGTCCGCTCGAGTGGTCCTCGACGCTGATCCTGTAGCTTTCAGAAGAATGACCGTTATCGCTCGCAAATGCGATAATCGTATTGTCTCGAAGATCCAGTTCGTCCAATTTTTTTAAGACTTGTCCCATGCAATCGTCGGTGCTTGAAACGGCCTTGGCATAGGAACGACGCGGCTCGGGCAATTTCGCGTACATTTCATCATATTTCATCAATGATTGTTCGGGATAGTGAGGGATGTTGAGCGAAACAAGCAGAAAGAATGGTTTAGACTTATTTTCTTCAACGAAGCGGTTGGCCTCCCGGACAACGAGACCTGGAAAATATTTCCCGTTTTCAAATATTTCCTGGTCGCCCCGATAGAGATCATGAAAACCCTTCCCATGAAGAAAATAGTGATTGTAATTATCGATGAATCCGTCGCGCAATCCAAAAAAATCATCGAAACCCTGTTTTGTGGGGCCATGATCGAAATCCGAGCCCAGATGCCATTTTCCAAACAAACCTGTTCTGTACCCTGCATTTTTAAGCACTTCCGCCAGGGTGATTTCCTCCAGGTCCATATTCAATCCCTTTTTCCCTTTTGCATTTCCCTGGACCCAAGTGTTTACGCCGCTGCGTTGAGGGTGTCTTCCCGTCAACAGAAGAGCGCGTGCGGGACAACACACCGCGTGGGCATAGGCCTGGGTAAAACGTACGCCGGAAGAGGCGAGAGCATCCATATTTGGCGTGAATAAATCCTTTGATCCATAGCAATTGACATCGAGAGTACCCTGGTCATCGGTAAGAAAGACGACAATGTTGGGTGGTTTTTGGGTTTCTCGGCCTCCGGGGTTACATCCCCAAAACATCAGTGACCCCATACTCAAGCCCATTGTTTTCAGATAGTCGCGACGAGTCCATGTCTTTTGGTCCATTCTATTTTTCTCCATAAAATCTTTTTTACATTAAGAAATTAGCCGAGTCAAGTTTTAAAAGTCTTTTCGCCTGATATTTAATTAGGCCTGTCTTTGCAGACAATCTCCCGCAAGAATAAGGCGGTTTATCCACAGCAAGCCTACGGATCTTTTCCCAGATCAAAGAGTTCCCACTCGGGCGGGGTGGGTTCAGGCTGGGCGCCTTTTGCCTTAAGCGGAAGACCATAATAACAAATCAGCTTATGTTTTGGGGTGCGGATCCCGAAATGGGCGGCGACATTGAAGTGCGCGCCATGCATCCAGTAGCGATAATACATGCCCTGGCGCCAGTCTATCGGGTTTTCACCGCGGAACAAGGGCTTCAGGCTTCTCCCTTGCATATCTTTCGGGATCGAGAGCCCAGCGTAATCCAGCAAAGTCTCAGCAAAATCGATGTTCAGAATGATATCATTATTTACACTTCCCGCCTTGATGTCCTTCGGATATCGGACCAGAAAGGGCATTCTGATCGACTCTTCATACATGAAGCGTTTGTCGAATAGCCCGTGTTCTCCCAGAAAAACGCCCTGGTCGGAAGTATAAATCACGATCGTATTGCCGGCTAGGCCGGACTCATCAAGATAATTCAGCACCCGGCCAACGTTTTCATCTAATGATGCCACGCAGCGCAGATAGGCTTTTATAAAATATTGGTAGGCCTTTCTTTTCCGCTCAACGGGATCCAATTTCTCGATTTTGGCCCGGACATCCGAAAACTGATTGCCTTGGGTATTATGCAGGAATAAGGTTTCCTCCATTCCGATTTTTTGGGAGGCCCGTTTTATGGCTTCTCCGCGATTCCGGTAATCATCAAAAAGATTAGCCGGCTCGGGCATATCAACATCCTCATAAAGATGCTCGTGTCTTTGATCATACTCCCACATATCATGCGGCGCCTTGTGGTGGTACAGCAAGCAAAAGGGATTCCCTCCGGGTCGGTTAGCCACAAATTCAAGGGCGAGGTCGGTGACAACATCCGACACATATCCCGGATAAACTCTCCCGCCTTCCGCACTATCCTGCCACGGGTTTCCCTTCTCCTTCAGGATGGGATTAAAATACTTACCCTGACCGGGCAGCACACTGAAATAGTCAAATCCGGCCGGTTCGGTTTTCAAATGCCATTTCCCAACCACCCCGGTATAATACCCGGCCTTTTGCATGAGTCTGGGAAAGGTCTGCTGGGACCGGTCAAAACTATCATCCAGCGTCAGAACGCCATTCTTATGGCTGTACTTTCCGGTAAGAATGGATGCCCGACTGGGTGTACAGATGGAATTTGTACAGAAGCAGTTATTGAAGCGCATGCCTTCTTTAGCCAGACGGTCAATATGGGGGGTTTTTACCGGGCCCGATAAAAATCCGCCATAGGCGCTGATAGACGGTGCGGCATGATCGTCCGACATGATAAAAAGGATATTTGGCCGGCTGTCGACGTTGCCGGCAGACCGACAGGCCCATGACAGGAAAAAGGGCAACGACGCCGCCGTACTTCCCATACCCGCTTTTTTAAGAAAATCCCGGCGTTTTATTACGTCACCTTGATTTGTTTTATTTTCCTTGGTCCTTATGGATTTCATGTTCAATCCTCTTCCTCCCGGGTCAGGAGCCATTCGTAGACGGGTTGGATGACGAGCTCGGCCTGAGCGAAAGGCAACGTTTGGTCCCGAGTGGCCACGAGCAGCTTTTTCCGTGCTTTCGGATACGATTCGGCGGCCGTCGTTAACGCTCGCAGTTCGCGTATTCGGGTTCGAGGCTCCGACGTATCGGCGCAAACCTGGATCAACTCCGGATGTCCGCCCGGATATCGCACAAGAAAATCCACCTCCTGGCCGTCGGAGGTCTTCACGTATCCGACGTCGCCGCGGCGCCGTTCGATCTCGTTCAATACCGCCGTTTCGAGCGCATGCCCCAGATTCGCGCGACCGCTGGCGTCAAAGGCGCGGATCAGTCCCGGATCGACAGGATAGATCTTTCGCGGATTCGAATTGCGTTGGCGCTCCGATTCGGTTGCGAGTGAAACCGCGGACAGCAAAAAGGCATCCAACAGATGTCCGAGTAGGGCATGCACCAAGTCCTTGGCGACCCCAAGCCCCTGCATTCTCAAGTCCTTATGAAGCCGATGGACACTCAGACTTCCGGCCGGGTTTCGCAGGCAGTGGCGGACCAGCCAGCGCAAAGCGGCCACCTGAGTGATGCCGTGGCGTTCGACCACGTCTCGAAACAGCACTGTATCCACGTATCCTTGAAGAAGATCGAGCTGAAGCGGGGCCGTCAGCCCTTGCGCCTCGGGAAATCCTCCTTCGGCCAGAAACTCGAAGAACCGCTTTTCCACCATCGATCGTTCGGCAGGCGTCCAACGCTCGGGTTCCGTTTCGGGTTCTTCCCCCCGATGACGCAGGAACTCGCGGAAACTGAACGGACGGATGATCGTTTCCATCCCGCGTCCCCTCAGCGAGGTATGCACCTCGCGCGACAGCATTCGGGCCGAAGATCCGGAGACAACGATCTCAACCCGTTCGGAGTCCTTTACGCGTCGCACGAACCGCTCCCAACCGGGTACGAGCTGGATCTCGTCGAGGAACCAATGCACCGTCTCGCGTCCTCGCAGTTCGGGAAAGCGCCGATAATATTCTTCGAGCATCGAAGCCAACTGGTCGGACTCGAGTCCGGCCAGCCGGTCGTCATCGAAGCTCAAGAATAAAGCCTGTTCGTGTCTGAGCGTCCTCCTCCGTTCGGCGAGAAGCTGACGGAGAAAAAACGTCTTTCCCGCGCGCCGCATTCCGGTCACCGCATGGACTTTGCCGGGCACGGCCGGCAGATGGGCATCGCGTCGCGTCATCGGCGTATCGGGACTCGGCTCCAACGTCGAGCTGAGTTTCTCGGCTAAAACAGGATGAAGATTCATGAATATAAGATCGCTTAATTGTGTCCTTATGTCAAGGACACTTTAACGATTATCCGGCCTTGATATAAGGCCACTTGATTTCATTTCCGCCGCAGCAGCCACCAATCCCGTGGACGTGGTGCTTCTTCACCAGCGTTGACTTTCCCTGATTCTCTTCAGGCTCCGATTTTTGGGAGCGGACCATTGATCTCTGTTTAATATTGCCATAACATTCTGAATATCATGTCATCCAAAATTTTTGTAAATTTGCCCGTGAAAGATCAGGCTATTTTTTAAAGAGCAAAGACGAAGGAGGGACACGAATGACCAACCAACGACGCGTCACCCGCAGGGGATTTCTCCGATCGGGGATGGCGGGCCTCGGGGCGGTGGCCGCGGCCGGAACCGGAGCAACGGCCTTCGGCCAGAGCCCGGCGACCGGGGCGAAATCCGGTTTTCCGGTTCTCGATACGACCGACATCCTCGTCGTGGGAGGCGGCCCGGCGGGCATCGGGGCGGCGCTCGGCGCGGCCCGGACCGGGGCCAAGACGCTGGTCGTCGAAAACCACTCGTTTTTCGGCGGCGTCGCAGCCTGGATGATGGGGATGGAGATCAACCAGGTCCGACCGGGCCGCAAGCCTCGTTCGGCCGTCCATGAATTGCTCATCGAAAAACTCGTCGCCTATGGCGACCAGGCCGTCAACATCACGACCATCCTCGGTCATGAAATCTGGGTCAACGTCGAGTATTTGAAAGTCGCCATCCTGGACGCGTTCGACGCCGTCGGAGCGCGGTATCTTGTGTACGTCCGGGCGGTGGATGCGGTCATGGAGGGAAACCGGATCGCCGGGGTCGTGGTCGGGACCAAACGCGGCCTGATGGCCATCAAGGCCAAAATGGTCGTGGACTGCACAGGAGACGCCGATGTGGCGTTCGTTTCCGGCGCCGAAACCATGACCGAGGCCAAAGGCCTCATGCCCATGACCCTTGGCGTGGCCCTGACGAACATCGACAAGTCCAAGGTCAAAGCCGCGGATATCTCGGCCGTCCTCCGCGCGGCCCGAAAGAAATATCCTCTGATCACTTCGGGCTTCCTCGAGATCCGGCCGATCGTCCAGAGCAGCAGTTGGTTCATCAACCATGCCGGGACGGCCGATCTGGGCCGGATCGACGCCACGGATCCCGTGGAGCGGACCAAGGCCGAATGCGCGAGCCGCCGTCAGGCTCTCCAGATGGCGACGGCCTTGCGCGAATCGGACAATCCCGACATCAACCGAATAGAATGGGTGGCGGCCGGTCCCCAGGTCAGCGTCCGGGAGAGCCGCCAGGTCAAGGGCGTCTACGTCCTTAACGAGGAGGATGTTCGGAGCGGCCGGAAATTCGAGGATGTCATCGCCTGGCGGAGCGGATACATGGACCCCGGCGGGGAAAAGGGAGGTCCCGGCGGGCCCATGAAAACCCACGATGTTCCCTACCGATGCATCGTCCCCGAGAAGATCGACGGACTGTTCATGGCCGGCCGGTGCATCTCCACGACCCACGTGGCGGCCGCGGCCGCCAAGAGCATGGGCAACTGCATGGCCACCGGCCATGCGGCCGGGGTCGCGGCCTCCCTGGCCGTCAAGAAGGGCCTCCAGCCCCGCGAGCTGAAGGTCGCGGAGATCCAGGACCGGCTGCGCGCGGACGGCGTGGATTTGGAGTTCGCCGGGCGAGTGACCTGAAAACCTATTCCGGCGATTTATCTCGGGAGATTTTCAGGACATAGGCGTATTCGCCAGGCTTCTTTTCCGGAAGTTCGACCTTCAGCCCTTCCGGTCCTCTTTCCCATTTCAGGGAATCCGCGAATCCCGGGAGGCGCAAGGAACCGATTTTATCCGGGGCTTGCCCGGCCGAAAAAGACGGGACGAGGATCGTCTTTTTTTGCGAATAATTCAGGTTCTGTGATTCAGGACGTATCCTTTGCCGCCCTGCGACCAGGACCGGCTGCGGCCTCCCAGTGTCTGAATCACAGTTCAGGTTAAAAGTTCTTGACATTTATTTTTTTTTGTTTTATTTCTTATCTTAAATAAGAAAGTAAATGACATGTCATCCAGGCTGAGGTTCCGGCCGAAAACATTATGGCCTGGCGGGAGACTCTTCAAACCGATGGCTGCTATTGAGAAAGATCGGCGGAGAGGTTCCTGTATGGCAAACGACTGCGGGCTATAGGAGGGAATAACGGAGAATACAAATTCAGAGGCCCCATGAACTTGGATTTGGGTTTTCAATACGTTCGACGGCGCCAAACCCCGATTTTAAAATCGGGGTAAAAGCGCCGCTCAGTATTAACCCTGAGCATACCCCGGCCTTGCCACCGCCCTTGGCAGTGCTGGCAAAGCCG
>Ga0315274_10010691_pt1 | contig 13218 bp, 10 predicted proteins | sample YL17G02_20_MG_FD_203700 | JGI IMG/M metagenome (GOLD analysis project Ga0315274, IMG submission 203700) | Sediment microbial communities from Yellowstone Lake, YNP, Wyoming, USA - YL17G02_20 | ecosystem: Environmental > Aquatic > Freshwater > Lake > Sediment | place: USA: Wyoming | collected... | reverse complement strand
CTCGAGGCGCGCCTGTTGATGCTGTCGACGACGAACATCTTCTCGCCGTCGGACGGGCGTCCGATTGTGACGCCCAGCCAGGACATCGTGTTGGGCATTTCGTGGATGACGAAACAGCGCACAGGCGCCAAGGGCGAGTGGAAGCCCCAATGGAGCGGCAAGAATGGTGAGATTCTCCAGCCCGGGCGCGTCCACGACGGCATTCCTTCCGTGATCATAGCGTATGAGCAGGGCAAACTCGCCATTCACGCGGGTGTGAAGGTCCGGCACGAGAACAAGATCGTGGACACGACCGGCGGACGGTGCATCCTGGCCGACGCACTTTCCCCGGAAGTCACGCTTGATGACGTCAATAAAGAACAGAACCAGAGCGGAATTGGCGACATTATCGCGCGCGTGTACGCGAGACATGGCCACAACCGCACCGTCGACCTGCTGGACAAACTGAAGGCGATAGGGTTCAAGTACGCGACGCTGGCGGGCATCTCGATCGCGGTGTCCGACATGATCATCCCGTCAACCAAGCAGGTGCTGATCGAGGTGGCCCAGAAGGAGGTCACGCGCATCGACGAGATGTACCAGAACGGTCTCATCACGGAAGGTGAGCGTTACAATATGATCATCGACCAGTGGACCGGCACGACGGAGCAAGTCGCCGCAGCGATGCTCGAGGAAATGGCCAAGAACGATCAGGGATTCAGCGGGATCTATCTGATGTTCTCTTCGCAGGCCCGCGGCACCAAACAGCAAATCCGCCAGTTGGCCGCTATGCGCGGCCTGATGGCGAAACCGTCCGGCGACATTATTGAATCGCCCATCACTTCGAACTTCCGTGAAGGGCTGACGGTGATCGAGTACTTCATCTCGTCGCACGGCGCCCGTAAGGGCCTTGCCGATACGGCTTTGAAGACGGCCGACGCCGGTTACCTGACGCGACGCCTGGTGGATGTGTCGCAGGACGTGACCATCGAAGAAGAGGACTGCGGCACGCTCAACGGCGTTTGGGCGGAGGCGCTGATGGACGGCGAAACGGAGGTGGCCTCACTCGAGGAACGGGTCGTCGGCCGTTACACACTGGACGATATTGTCGTTCCCGGCCAGACGGAAGCGATCGTGCGCGCCAGCGATGAAATCACCGAAGAGAAGGCCGCGAAGATCAAGACGTCGGGCCTGCCGGGCATCCGAATCAGATCGGTCATGACGTGCCAGTCGAAGCGTGGCCTTTGCCAGAAGTGTTACGGCCGCAACCTTGCCACGGGGCAACTGGTCGAGCTCGGCGAAGCCGTCGGAATCATCGCGGCACAGTCCATCGGCGAACCGGGCACACAGTTGACCATGCGCACATTCCACATCGGCGGCGCGGCAAGCCGGCAGGTCGAGGCCACGGAGATCCGGGCCATTGATTCGGGCGTGGTCGAGTACAGGAACGTTCGCACAGCGGTCAACCGCGAAGGCAAGACCGTGGTCGTAAACCGCGGCGGCGAGATTGTCATCCTGGGCGCGGAAGGCAAGGAAACCCAGCGCACGTTGACGCCTCCGGGATCGGTGCTTCACGCTGAAGACAGACAGAAACTGCGCAAGGGGCAAGTGATCCTCGAGCGCGACCCGTACAACGACTCGATCGTGGCGGAATCGTCAGGCGTCGTGCGGCTTGAAGGCATGATGGAAGGCATCACGATGCGCGTGGACATCAACCCCGACACCGGGCTCGAGGAACGCGTGATCACGGAACACAAACAGGACCTCCACCCGCAGATCACGATTGTGGGCAAGCAGAGCGAGGTGCTCGCATTTGCGACGGTGCCCGCTCAGACGCACGTCATGGTCAAGGACGGTGACAAGGTAAAGGCGGGCGACCTCCTCGCGAAGGCGCCGCGTCAGTTGAGCAAGACGAAGGACATCACCGGCGGTCTTCCGCGCGTCGCCGAACTGTTTGAAGCGAGGCAGCCAAAGGATCCGGCGGTCATCAGCCACATCGACGGAATCATCGAACTCGGCACCGCATCGAAAGGAATGCGCCGCGTAAAGGTGGTTCCGCCCGTGGGCAAGGAGCGCATCTACACGATCCCGCCGGGCAAGCATTTGAACGTGCAGGCGGGCGACCGCGTTTACGCGGGCCAGCGGCTCACCGATGGCCCTGTGATCCTGAACGACATCCTCGAGGTCCAGGGCGAAGACGCGCTGCGCAAGTACCTCCTCGACGAGGTGCAGCTCGTGTACCGCATGCAGGGCGTGCGCATCAATGACAAACACATCGAAGTGATCGTCCGGCAAATGTTGCGCAAAGTCCGCATCAAGGATGACCCGGGCGACACGGCGTTCCTCGCCCACGAAGAAGTGGACAAGATGCGTTTCCGCGAGATGAACGAGCAGACGCAGCGCCGCAATGGCCGACCGGCCGAAGCCGAGCCATTGTTGCAGGGGGTGACCAAAGCGGCATTGAGCACTGAGAGCTTCGTCGCGGCGGCATCATTCCAGCAGACGACGCGTGTGTTGACCGACGCCGCGCTGGCAGGAAAGCGAGATCTACTGCGCGGTCTCAAAGAAAACGTGATCATCGGACACCTCATCCCGGCCGGCACGGGAAGCCGCCACTATCAGGACACCCAGATCACGCTCAACGAGATTGCGGCGCAAGACTTCTCGGCGGAACTCGAAGTCGGCGTGGGTACCGAAGCCGAACAGGAGCAGGAAGAGGAACGCGCGTAGCCGGCGCGCCTCCACAGACGACAAACACCACAAGGCGGCCCACATCGGGCCGCCTTGCTCTTGTCCGCAAGGGTAGGGTGGGTTAAGCGAAGCGGAACCCACCCTGCGGCTATGCAGATAATACCTCGACGGACAGGACTTCCTTGACCGCATGGTCACTGGCGATAACCGGGAACAGTCAAGAGTGCTGTTTCCTGCTTAACTACGTCCTTCCCGGACGTTGAACTTCCTGCCTGAGACCGTCGCTCAGAGAGTCCCATAGGTGGGGGTGAGCTTCCACCAGACGGACAATATCCGCAAGGTCCTTGATGCGTTTACTCTGTCTTCGAGCAGGCTCCGACCATGCTTTCATCTTACCGCTGAGCGTGTCTTCCAGCGAAGCCACTCGCAGCAGAATGCCATGCACATCAGCCGGGACGGCGCGGGAGGGAAAGTCCCGATAGAAATCCTCCGTGCTGAGCTGGATGCTGACGGCAGATCGTCCCTTGAAGTTCACCGACCACTCGAATCTCTCGGAACGGAACCCTGCCTCACTGAGCAATGTGACCGTGCGTTCCACATCGGCGGATGCAACGACGATGTCCACATCCTGAGTCACCATGGGGTATTCTGCCCAATGGTTGACCGCCATCCCGCCGATGGCACACCACGCCACGTCCGCTCGTTCAAGACAGTCAACGAGCCTCATTACGTCGTCCGTTCCGCCGGACGTCTGCCAGTCGTAGAATTGCTTTGCCGTCATGTCTGAAGGTTACCAAAGGGAGACAGCCGCTGTCATCTTCATCGGCGGAATGGCTCAGCGGCAGGGTGGGTGCAGCGAAGCGGAACCCACCCTACAAGGTACGCGTTGCTGTCTCTGCCCAAATTGGTGGGTTCCGCTTCGCTGCACCCACGCTACCACTGTGGCGGAACGCAAACCAGCACGCTTTGTTACGGCTATCTCTTCGAGCGCTGCTCGAGGAGCCATTTGATCGTTTCAGGGTTGTCGTAGGCGGCGTCCCAGGAATTGTGGCCCGTATTCGGAACCACTGTGTATTGGACGTTTCCGTTTGCTTTCCTGATTGCGTCCACCATCTCTTCCGATTTGGCCGGAGGCACAGTTTGATCGTCCGCACCGTGGAAGGCCCAAATGGGGAGCCGGGCGAGCTTCTCGGCGTCCGCGGGATTGCCGCCGCCGCAAATCGGCATCAGCGCCGCGAACCGGTCCGCATGGAGGGCGCCATACGTCCACGTCCCGAACCCGCCCAAGGAAAGCCCGGTCAGATAGACCCGCTTCGGATCAATCGCGTACTCTTCTTCGGTCCGGCTGAGGGCGGTCTCCATGTCAATGAAAGCCTTGTCCCACCACACCGTGCGAGGGCATTGCGGCATCACGACAATGCATGGAAAACGATCCGCGTGACGGCGTATGGCACGGCCGATGCCGACCTCGGTTTGGATCAGCCCGTCATCGCCGCGTTCCCCGGCCCCGTGCAGGAAGAGAATCAGTGGCCATGTTTTCTTCGGCGTGTAATCGCTGGGGACATAGACGACGTAACGGCGCTCGTGCCCGTCGACGGCCATGGTCTTATTGAGGAAGCCGGTAGCCGCGCCCTTACTGGGCATGCGCGAGCCCTTCTCGATGGTTGTAGCGCATCCGATCGATGCGGCAAGTCCCAACAGAAGAGCAACCCTTGTCAGAAAGCTTCGCATGTGATCCTCCCTCACGTACCTCAACTCGTGGTCCTCGATAATAGCAGGAACTCGTCAGGTACGCGCAAATTCCTGTTCCCTCGCGGCAACCCCTTGATCCCGTGGGGCAGACTGTCAGTCTGCCGTTTCACAAGCTCTCGGGCAATATTGCGACCGAAGCTGCATTCGCCTATAATGTCGGTGGGATTGCTTCTCGCGTACAGAAAACAAGGAACCGCAACAGAAAGGGTCCGCACCATGCAACATGAATCGATGTCGCGACGCATTTTTCTGATGGGGACAGCAGTCACTGCGGCGGGTCTGGCTACCGGCGCATCCGGAAAGCGCGTGCGGCCACGACGCGTGTCGCCCAACGAGAAACTCAACATCGCCGGGATCGGGATCGGGGGCCGTGGAAAATCGAACCTGAAAGAATGCACAAGCGAGAACATCGTGGCTCTTTGCGATGTGGATGAGGGCTACGCCGGCAAAGTGTTCGCCGCGTACCCCAATGCGAAACGGTACAAAGACTACCGCGTCATGCTCGAGAAGCAGAAAGACATCGATGCGGTCGTGGTGTCCACGCCGGATCACACCCACGCTATCGTCTCCATGGCGGCCATGAGGTTGGGCAAGCACGTGTACTGCGAAAAGCCTTTGACGCACACGATCCTCGAGGCCCGCAAGCTCACCGAAACCGCCAGGGAAATGAAGGTGGCGACTCAAATGGGTATACAGGGCCATTCCCACGAAGGCATTCGACAGATATGCGAATGGGTTTGGGCCGGGGCGATAGGACCTGTCCGCGAAGTCCATATCTGGACGGACAGACCGAAAGGTTGGTGGCCTCAGGGAGTTGAGCGGCCGAAAGATACCCCGCCCGTGCCCGCTACTTTGGACTGGGACCTGTGGATCGGCCCGGCGCCCAATCGGCCCTACAATCCCGCGTATACGCCTTTCAAGTGGCGCGGCTGGTGGGATTTCGGATGCGGCGCACTCGGCGACATGGGATGTCACCTGATGGACGCCCCGTACTGGGCCCTGGATCTCGCGTATCCCACGAGCGTAGAAGCCAGCGCCACCGCGGTCAATTCCGAGACTGGGCCTTTGGCCGCCATGGTCCACTACTATTTTCCCGCGCGCGGAGATAAACCGCCGGTAATGCTCACTTGGTATGATGGGGGCATGTTGCCTGTGCGACCCGCGGAGCTTCCTTACGACCAGCCCATGGGCAACGAGAACGGCGGCGTGATTTTCGTGGGAGACAAAGGCAAGATTCTTGCCGAGGATGAGAATGCCCAGCATCCCAGGCTCTTGCCCGATTCCCTGGCGAAGGAGTTCCCAAAGCCGGAGAAGACCATCGCCAGGTCGCCGGGCCACCACAAGGACTGGATTGCGGCCTGTAAGGGCGGCCCGCCAAGCGGCGCGCATTTCGACTACTCGGGTCCGCTCACCGAGAATGTCCTGCTCGGAAACCTCGCGATTCGCGTCGGCAAGAAACTCAACTGGGACGGCCCGAACGTGAAATGCACCAATGTTCCTGAAGCCAACGACCTCGTCCATTGTCAATACCGGGAAGGATGGACACTCTGAGAATCGAAAATGGGACGGTCGCCTATTTTCCTTTTTCCGTTGCGCCTCTTCTTGCGTGTGTACGAGAGAATGGGTGAGTATCCCCTGATCTCTCAAGGAGATTCTCCAGCAATTCCACTGTTGCCGGAGCGTAGCCCGCATAATGGTTGTTGACATAGCCGAAGACCGGAAAGCGACGGTCCAGTAGTTCTTTGATGTGCGGCGCCCAACGCTCAAGGTCTGACCGGCGGTCAACTACTGTTTCATTCCAAGTCGTCGTGATTTTCTCAATGCCGTGTCGGTCTCCCAACCATCGAATGTACGCGGATGGCCCTGTGAGAATCCCCTCCTTCGCGAACAACTCGTCCGGCCTTGACATCCAGGGATGGTCAATCAGGGCGAGAGTAATCCTGTATTCTCCCAGTGTTTCAATCAGCGGCTCTGCAATCCAGGACTTGTTGCGAACCTCGACCGCCCACTGGCAGCCGTCGGGGAGCGAAGGGAGGAAGGACTTCAGTCGGCGCAGGAACTCGTCCTTCGTCACGCCGCTGTCCTTTGTGTAATACGGGAACTGGAACAGGATTGGGCCGAGCCGGGGCCCGAGAACCGACATGACATTCACAAAGGCCGAGATGTCGGCTTCACAGTCAACCAGGAACTTCTCGTGAGTTATTGCCTGGGGCGCCTTTGCGGCAAAGATAAAATGCTCCGGGGTTCGGTCTCGCCAGCTTTCGACGGTCGATTTGCGGGGCGCCGTATAGAAAGTGGAGTCGATTTCAACCGTGCTGAGTTTCCGGGCATAGGAAGTTATGAAATCCTTGGGGTTAGTCCCCGGTTCGTAAAAGCTGCCGACCCAGTCTGTGCAACTCCAGCTTGAAGTCCCGAGACGAAGCAAAGGCGTCTTTTCTGTCATGCCGTTCTCTCCTTCAGCATGAACACGCTTCAGGTTTCGCGGATTCCCTGTGCCGACGCGCGTGGAAGGGACCATTGTTTTGTCGGTCATAAAGGCCGCGCTGGGCGCGCCACACCTGGATATTCGCTCCGCACCGCCGAGGTCAGCCGGTCCCGCCCGTCATAGGCATAGTCCCAGTACTCGCTGTTCTGGTCCGTCACCCGCGTTTACCGCGGGCATTTCTCCTGTTTTGCGCGCCGTTCTCGTAAAGACAAGGTAATCAGCGCCAGCACCAAAATCCATATACAGCATTGCGCGAGCCTGAATAGTGCTATGGCTTGCCACGAGGCGAGAGCGACCAGAAGCGGTAGGAGCTCTAGAGAGCACGCCACGTAAGCAGCGCTAAAGAATGCTTTATCCTTGACGGCTAGGCGCTTAAGTCTGTGCCGCAAGTACCAGGTCATCGAGAACAGCGCTATGCCCACGGACAGGATGTCGGGGAGATTCGGCGCGTGCTGGGTCGCGAGAACCCGTAACCTCGGTCCCCAGAGGCCTGGAGAGCCTCTGTCTGCCGCACAGGCTGCGACGATCGCCCCGAGGGCTATAATGTGAAACACAGTAAAAATGGCCGTGGCTGTGCGCCACCACTTCAATTCATAGTATACGTTGCCTAGTCCCATGTCGCCACGCACCCTCCCACCTTCCCCGCATGCGGTGGGAGTTGCTCTAAAGCCAGGCTACTTGCTCACTCCGGTAGCCAAACAGAACGTGCCTCCTAATCGTAAAGCTGCCCGCACACGTATCCTGCCGAGAAGGCAGCAGCGGCCGGGGCGTACGGGCGTACGGCGTATGGCGTATGGGGTCAGGTCTTGAATTGTCAGGTTCATCGCTCAGCTTGGTCTATGATGATACTCACGGTGCTGTAATGCAAACCGAGGAAGTCGCCTATCTGCTTCATGGTGTAGCCGTGCTCAAGATAAGCGCGCGCAACACACGCGTTTCGTTTATCACGCTCGCGGTGCGGGACGGTGCCAAACAGGTCCTTCAGGGTCGGTCGGTCCGCATACCTTTCCGTCCGGGGAATGTCCCGAAAAGGCTTGTGACGTTCAATCAACGCGCGGCAGCGCGCCACAAATTCCTCTCCGCCCAGCATAATGCCGCCCACAAGCCCTTTCCAGGGCGACAATACTGGATTCCCGCCTTCGCGGGAATGACGGCGGGCATCGGAAACAGGACGGCCAAAGTCTCCCAATAGTAAATCTTATTTCATGGTAAGCCCATAGTCCCCGTCGTCGAAATCATCCTTGAACGGCTCGACCTTCGTCAGCAGGTTGTCCCCCGCGTCATACGTGTAGGCATACGGGGCCGAGATTGTCGCGCCGCTGTTGTTCCGCACCGCCGAGGTCAAACTTGGAAACGAGGGAACCAGCGACAAGAACGTTGAACATCAAGAGGAACGGTATTACAGGCAGTCCGGGTGTGTCAATCTCAGCATAGAAAGGCCAATCTCTCCGGACACGACACGCTCATCGCCGTATCTATTCGTAGTCAGCCGAGTCTCTTGGTATCCGGTTGGCTCGTCGAAGAGAAGAGGTGTGCGTTGGCTGCCCGGTTGCTGCTAGACTCGGCTTACCAGACCGATCTTAGTGCAGCGAACAGGAGAAAGGGGAGTGAAAATGGGAAGAAAGCATCTTTCTCGGCGTACGTTTCTCATGGGTGCGGCTCTTGCGGTATCGGGATGCTCTACCACATCAAAGACAATCGTGGCCACGAAACCGAAAGTCCCGGCAGCGCCCCGGCCTCTGTCGGCCAATGAAAAGCTCAACATCGCCGGCATCGGCATCGGCGGCCAGGGCCATGAGGACATGAAGAACTGTGAGGAGCATAACGTCGTCGCCCTGTGCGACGTGGACTCGGCCTATGCGGGCCGGACCCTTAGGCGTTTCCCGAATGCGAAGCAGTACAAGGATTTTCGGGTCATGCTCGAGAAGCAGAAAGACATCGACGCGGTCGTGATTGCCACGCCTGATCACATCCACGCCGTTGCGGCCATGACCGCGATCCAGCTTGGCAAGCACGTGTATTGCGAGAAGCCCTTGACCCACTCTATCGATGAAGCGCGAAAACTCGCCGCCGCCGCGCGCGACGCCAAGATCGCCACGCAAATGGGCAATAGCGGCCAAGCGAAGGAAGAGGTGCGCGTGACGTGTGAATACGTCTGGAGCGGCGCCATCGGTCCCGTGCGCGAAGTGCACGTCTGGTCCGACCGTCCGATTTGGCCTCAGGGTATCAGGCGTCCCTCGGAGACGCAGCCAGTTCCCGAGACCCTCGATTGGGACCTGTGGCTGGGCCCGGCCCCGGAACGTCCTTTCAACCGGGCGTACCATCCGTTCAAGTGGCGCGGATGGTGGGATTTCGGCACGGGCGCTCTCGGCGATATGGGATGCCATGCGTTTCATCCCATTTTCCGCGTGCTCAAGCTTGGCCATCCTCTCAGCGTCGAGGCGTGTTCCAGCGATAAGAAGAACGTGAGCCTTGAGACGTTTCCGCTGGCTTCCATCGTCCGCTATCAATTCCCGGCCCGCGAGGATATGCCGCCCCTCGCCCTGACGTGGTACGACGGCGGACTACGCCCGGCCAGGCCTCCGGAACTCGAAGCAGAGAGGTCCTTGGAAGAGGGCGGCACCATGTACGTCGGCGACAAGGGCAAAATGCTCGGGCATATCCCGATTCCCGAGGTCAGGCGTAAAGAGCTGGGCACGCCGCCAAAGACGCTGCCCCGCTCACCCGGCCATTTTCAAGAGTGGTTCCAGGCGTGCAAGGGAGGCGAACCCGCGGGCGCCGATTTCGACATCGCGAGTTTGGTCACCCAGACTGTGTTACTCGGCAACGTGGCTCTGCGGACTGGAAAACAACTACTTTGGGATGGAAACCAGGTCACCAACGTCCCTGATGCGAACCAGTACCTGAGTCGCGAGTATCGCGCCGGGTGGCGTCTCTGAGAACAAGCCGCCTGTAGTCAATGATTCACGCTCGTTCCCAAGTTGAACTTGGGAACGAGCGTCCGTACACTCACAAAACCGTGATCATCGATGCGCATGTCCATATCCTGACCGGTGAACCCACCCACCTCGAGCGCGTTCTTGCCGCGGCAGACCGCGCCGGTATTGACAAGTTATGCATCTCGTCTCTGTCCCGCACATGGTCCGAGTTTCCGACGTCCGCACAGATCGAGGAGGCCGCGCAGGACGTCCTCGATGCGTGTGCCGCTTACTCTGACCGTTTCGTTGGCGGCGTCTATGCAAGCGCCGATCATGTTGATACATCTCTCGGGATGATGGAGCGGTGCATCGCGAACGGTACATGCGGGTTTGTCAAGCTGTGGGTTTCACAGTACGCGGATGATCCACGACTGGACCCCATATACGAACGCGCGGCCGCGCTTGATGCACCCGTCCTGGCGCATTCGTGGATCAAGGCCACGGGCAATATGACCCGCGAGTCCACGTGCCACAACGTCGCGAATGCCGCACGGAGACATCCAGCGCTCAAAATCTGGCTCGCCCACTTCAGCGGACGGTGGGAGGAGACTGCGCGGATCGTACGAGACGTGCCGAACGTATGCATGGACCTCTCGGGCGGCGAGCCGGAGGACGGAATCGTCGAGTGCCTGCTGAGACACGTCGGCGCGGACCGTCTCTTTTTCGGATCGGACGCGCCCGGCCGCAGCTTCGCGGTGCAAATGACGAAGGTAACATCCGCGGCCATCAATGAAACGGAACGGCGTTTGATTCTCGGTGATAACATCAGGCGGTGGCTCCATGTTTGATATCAACGCCAAGTTGGGCCCCTGGCCATATCGTCCCGTGAAGGGATTGGATGCTCTTTTGAAGGGCATGGATCACTATGGGATCGACCGGGCGGTCGTCTCTTCGCTGAGCGCGGTCCATTTCCTGAACCCGCAGGACGGCAACGATGCCCTCGCGGAACAGGTGGCGCGCCGCCGAGATCGACTCGTGCCCCTTGCGGTGATCCGGCCCAACTTTGCGCTGTTTGAAGAAGACCTTGTGCGATGCTTGGACGAGTACGAGATGAAAGGCATCATCCTGTATCCGAACTATCACGAGTTTTCCCTTCTCGACCCGGCGGTTGGTCCTCTGATGTCGGAGGCGCAAAGCCGTCGCGTGCCCGTTTGCGTGCAGGCAGGTCTCGAGGATGTCCGCAGGCAATTCCGGGCGTACAAGACGCCTGACGTCGACCCGGATGAGATCGGCGAGTTCGCGCGAGCCTATCCGGGCGCGACTGTCATAGCGTTGGGCCTCAAGTTTGGGCAGCCTGAAATGATGGGCGAACCGCTGCCGCTGAATCTCTTTTTCGATATCTCCAACTATGAGTCGATGGAGGCCATCGAGACGTCCGTGCCCCGTTTCGGCGCCGACAAGATGCTCTTCGGCACGAACTTCCCCCTGTTCAATCAACTCGCAAACGTTGATAAGCTCCGCACGGCGGCGATCTCGGAAGAAGAGCGCGCGTGGATCGCACGCGGGAACGCAGAGCGGATCTTCGATGCTCGCATTCCAAAACCCAAAATCTAAGATCCAAAATGGATTTGTCTGGAGGCTCGAATGACACAGGGCGGTTTCACCTATCCGTATCCTCGTCCGATGGTCGTGGTCGACGCGGTTGTGTTCACAGTCCGTGAAGGCCGTCTCGAGGTGCTGTTGATCAAACGCGGCCACGCGCCGTTCAAAGGTATGTGGGCAACGCCGGGCGGATTCGTGGATATGGACGAGGAACTCGAGGTGGCGGCGGCGCGCGAACTCGAAGAAGAGACTGGCGTGACAGGCGTTCGTCTCGAACAATACCGCGCGTTTGGCGGCGTAGAGCGCGACCCGCGCGGGCGCGTCATCGGAGTAGGGTATCTCGGGATTGTCTCGAGCGCGGCATGCCATCCGCGTGCGGGAGACGATGCCGCCGCCGCGGCCTGGATGCCGGTCGCGGAGTTGCCCAAGCTCGCGTCGGACCACAATCTCGTTGTTGGCACTGCGGTCGAGCACCTCCGCATGGTCGCCCGGTCGCGCACGGGCGACCTCGGGCTTCTTCCTTCGTCGATGTCAAAGGAGGATTTCCTCAAGGCGCTCGATGCCGTGCCGGGGATGTGAACCGTCCGTTCCTTTCCGTGTACAATCTGCGTGTCATAGCAGCGGAAGAGAGGAGGGCCGTTGAAGTGGCGGGGAGGAAGGCAGTGCGGGGTCGGCGGAAGGTGCGAGTGGCGCTGATCGGCGCGGGGGCGATGGCGAATTCTTTTCATTATCCTTCCCTTGCCGAGATGGCTGATGTCGAGATGGCCGCGATCTGCGATCTGGTTCCGGAAAAGGCCCGCGAGACGGCGGAACGCTTCAAGATCCGAAAGCAGTTCTCGGATTATCGCCGGATGTTGGATGATACGCGGCCCGATGCGGTGTACTTGCTGATGCCGCCGCATCACCTTTTCGATGTCGCGATTGACGTCATGAAGCGGGGGCATCATCTGTTCATCGAGAAGCCGCCGGGATTGAACGCGTTCCAGAACCGGCAGATGAGCCTCTGCGCGAAGCGCAACAAGATCCTTGCCATGTGTGGATTTCAGCGGCGGTACGTTCCGTTGATCACGGCCTTGCGCGAACGCGTTGAGGAGCGGGGTCGGATCCATACGGTCGTCGCAACGTTCGTGAAGTGCAGTTATCCGGTTGCTTCGTATTACGACGGCGCCATCGACATCCTTTCGTGCGATGCGGTGCACGCAGTCGACACGCTCCGGTTCCTCTGCGGCGGCGAGGCCGTCCGCGTTGCCAGCGATGTGCGCATATTGGGCGCGGACGGTCCGAATGCCTTCTACGCCATCGTGAAGTTCTCGAGCGGCGCGACGGGCATCCTGCAGACGAATTGGGCCTGCGGGCGACGCTTCTTCAAGATCGAGATGCACGGCATGGGCGTGTCGGCCTATGCGGATCCCGATGAAGGCGGCATGCTCTATGTGGATGGCGATACGAAAGGCGAGGCGTTCGACCCGTCGGCCGCGCCTGGAACGCACAGTGGCGCGCCGTCGGCCTGCGCGAAGAACGACGCGGACCGCCACCAGCTTGGGTTTTTCGCCGAGAACCGCCATTTTATCGATTGCGTCAAGCAGGGCCGGCAGCCTTGCAGCAGTCTCGCCGACACCGTGGCGACGATGGAGCTTGTGGACCGCATTTACCATAGTCAGGTCTGACGCAGCAATTCCGCAAGAGTGTTGAGGGATTGAGGGTAGATATTGTTGTGAAGGGGTATTGGGAGTAGGGGGGCAAATTCGCATTCGTTTTTGGCTTGACTTTTGGGCGGCATTCTTGTATATA
>Ga0315274_10010688_pt1 | contig 13222 bp, 10 predicted proteins | sample YL17G02_20_MG_FD_203700 | JGI IMG/M metagenome (GOLD analysis project Ga0315274, IMG submission 203700) | Sediment microbial communities from Yellowstone Lake, YNP, Wyoming, USA - YL17G02_20 | ecosystem: Environmental > Aquatic > Freshwater > Lake > Sediment | place: USA: Wyoming | collected... | reverse complement strand
ATGGGAAGGCCGGAGAGCTGCTTCCATGCTTAACCGGACAGATTTCATGGGGAAAAATTTACTGGTAAAAGAGGCAACGGAAAAACGTGGCTTCAGAGGAAGATAGCCATAGGAATTTAAAGAACTCGGTCATCAGGATGGAAAGGAGTCATTATGAATAAGGGAAGGCTTGAATGGGTTATGTCAGGATTAAACCAACATGCATTAAGTAAGACTGAAGACCAATTTATCAGAACTGCAGCGGAAGACTTCGATAAGAACCATGCGCTCACAGAACATCAGGAAGAAAAATTAGAAAATCTTTATAAGGAGAAGTCAAAATTGGTACCCAATAAAAGCCATTCTCCTTTAAAAGAAAGCAGCCCCAAAAAGGTCAAGCCTCGCAAGCCTCGTTGGAAAGCCGTGTTTTGATATGTGAAAGTTACGATATCGCCTTCTGGGTGCCACCCAATTTCGTGTCGATTCTTTCAGGCCGTGATTTTCAATTTCACTTAATATAAGGAGTGGAAAAGGCCGGAGGATCAAACTTTCGAAATTCAATTACAGGATTTGAACCTAGAGGGAAATAGGGATAAAACGGAAGACGTAAAAAAAGGGTTAACTTCAATTGAGTTAACCCTTTTTTTATTATGGAGCCCACGGACGGATTTGAACCGCCGACCCGCTGATTACAAAACAAAAACAAACAATTTTTCTAACCCCTTGATTCTTCGCCTGGTTTTTCTTAAATGCTTTAAATTATTAGCTTAAACCCGTTTCTATTTAGTTCAGTTTTTTTCATCTACTTCAGTCTTTTTGAGTTAATTTTAGCACAATTTTAGCACAGAACTTTAACCATGACAAACTGATTTGTAATCAATTTTAGCCAATTTTTCTAACTCTTTCAATTTGGTCTGGTTTCCCGTAAGTTACTGAAAAAATATTATTAATTGTATTTCTAAATGGTCCAGTCAGTTCCATCTATTTCGGTCTTTTTTATTCAATTACTTCACAATTTTTTCACACCTCGCCTTGGGAGTTTTACCTAAAGGTCTTCACCTCCCCTGTTCCTGCATAAAGAGTGCACTTTAAACAATTGAAATCGTCGGCAGTCCAGGGGGAGTGGTACCATCTGGAAATTGCAGCTTGACAATCGATTTCAATTAGTCTACTTTAAAGTAGACTACTCTGAAGAAGACAAAGGAGTTAAATTGACTTTCGTCAATCGGGAATCGGAGATTCAGTTTCTGCTTGACCGGATGACCTCAAACCAGGCGGAGCTTGTCATCGTTTATGGACGACGCCGAATTGGGAAGACCGAGCTTCTAAGAAAAGCTTTTGTCAAAGGGAAGGCGATTTATTTCGTAGCTGATCTTGGGGCAGATCAAGACCAGCGGCGAAGGTTTTCAGAGGCTGTTAATCTCTCCTATCCAAACCCCCTTCTCCAAGCAGACATCCCTCCCGACTGGGATTCCCTTTTACGATACATCATCACTCTTGCGGAGGAGGAGAGGATCGTCTTGGTCCTTGACGAGTTTCCTTACCTCTGCTCAAGTGACCCGGCCCTTCCTTCAATTCTCCAGCGAATTTGGGATGAGGTAGGCAAAGATTCGAAGCTCTATCTGATTTTATGCGGGTCCTTTATCAGTTTTATGGAGCGGGAGGTCTTAGGCCACAAAAGCCCCCTCTACGGTCGCAGGACCGGGCAGCTCCTGGTCCATCCCCTGCCACTCCGCACATTGAAAGGCTTTTTCCCAGCATATTCCCCCGAAGAAAGAATCTCGGCCTATGCCATCCTCGGAGGAGTGCCAGCCTACCTGATTCAATTCACTGATAAACTTTCGATACGTCAAAACATCGAAAAACAGATTCTGAAGCCTACAGCCTTTCTCCATGACGAGGTTCGATTCATTCTGATGGAAGAGCTCCGGGACCCCAAACATTATCTTTCCGTCCTCCAATCCATTGCCTTCGGAAATACCCGGATGAATGATATTGTTCAGAGGACCGGAATCGAACGAGGTCCGGTCAGCAAGTACCTCTCTGTGCTTCAGGATTTGAGATTGATCGAAAGAGAAACCCCTGTTACGGAAAAGCATCCGGAGAAAAGCCGTAAGGGGATTTACCGTCTTTCAGATAACTTCTTTCGTTTCTGGTTTCGCTTTGTGCTTCCCTATAAAAGCCGTCTCGTGGAAGGAGGGGAGCGCAAGGTCATGGAGGAGGAGATCCTTCCCCATATGGACAATTTTATCGGCCAGGTGTTCGATAAGATTTGTGTCGAAATTCTCCGGTACCTCATCAATGAGGAAAAGCTCGAATTGACTTACGATCAGGCGGGTCGGTGGTGGAACGGAAACGAAGAAATCGACCTGGTCGCAATGGCAGGGGACAAACCCGTTTTTGCGGCTGAGTGCAAATGGTCAAAAAGGCCGGTTGGAATCGACATCCTTAAGGATCTTCGCAAAAAGACGTCCCTCATTGCATCAGAAGTGCGAAGAGATGACCTTCCTCTTGGGCTTTTTTCGCGATCCGGATTCACAAAGGAGATCGAGGCTCTCGGAAGAAAGGGGGAGATTGAACTCATCGATGTCCGAAAGATCGGGCTGTAAGGTAAACCCATTTTCCCAACCGATGATCACAAGTCCTCGCCACCCATTTTGGCCTCCAATGATTTTAATACATTACAAAAATCCTTAAGAAATCATGCGAACGAATACCCAATCCGCTTCCCCTATGATGGCGATCTTTTCATTCAAAAGAGGATGCTTTTCGGTACTGCTTTTTGCCCACTGTTTCCTCTCCGAAGCTTCAGCGTAGGAGGGCTTTCTCCCTATCCTCCTATCTCCGTATCTCCCCATTATCTTCTTGCAGTCTCCGGCCATTTCGTCCTCTTAGTCTAAGGTCTGAAGTCCAGTGTCTGAAGTACGGGGCGGAACCATCTGAAAATTGCTATAAAATTAAATTTTTGGTATAAATAGGTCAACTTCGCCGGGGGTGATTGAAACAAGGGGCAAAGAAGTCAAGCTGGGGTCGAAAAGTAACTTCGGAAACATGACCATTTCGGGGAAGTGATCGAGAGGCTGAAGGAGTACTCGATCAAGAAAGGCAAGAAAAAATACTTTATTACGATTGCTTGACCCTCATTCTTTGCTGCAGAACAATTAAAAGGTGAAGGAGAGTAATAGTGTAGCCCTTACACTGAATTTCGAAGATTTGAAGGTAACCCAAAGAGATTTTCGGCATATTTTTTTAATAGCTCCTTGTTGATGAGTAGCAGAAGGCAGGAGCGAATTTAACGCAGGATCAGGAACACTTTTCATGCCTAAGGAAGCCAAAGCCAGAATCCTCATTAATGACCTTCTCCGCAGGTCAGGATGGCGCTTCTTCGACGATGAGAACGGCCCCGCCAATATCGCGCTGGAAACACACATTAAACTCAAGAAGAAGACACTCGACGATCTTGGGGAGGACTTTGAAAAAACGGCTCACGGCTTCGTTGACTACCTGCTACTAGATGATCGCGGTTTCCCGACAGCTATCTTGGAGGCAAAATCGGAGAAGTTCGATCCGCTGGTAGGCAAGGAGCAAGCTCGCAAGTACGCGCGCTCGCAGAACGCCCGCTTCGTCATCCTCTCCAATGGCAATCTCCATTACTTCTGGGACTCGGATCAGGGGAACCCCGCTCTCATCACTGAGTTTCCGACCGTAGAATCCCTTAGCCATTTTCATTCCTTCAAGCCGAATCCAGACAGCCTTGTCAACGAGAAGGTCGAGGCGGATTACGTTGCGGTTACTCAAAACCCTAACTACCGCAACGATCCGCGGTGGAACGACCCCGCAGAACGAGATGCTTTCGTGAAAGACGCTGAATTGAAGTTCTTACGGCCCTACCAGATCCGGGCGATAGCAGCGCTTCAAGACGCCGTTAAGAAGGGGCAGACGCGGTTCCTCTTTGAAATGGCGACCGGCACGGGTAAGACGCTGACCGCCACCGCGGTAATCAAACTGTTCATGCGCACGGGGAATGCCAAACGTGTCTTGTTTCTTGTTGACCGTCTCGAGCTCGAAGACCAGGCCAAAAAGCGGTTTGTTCAATTCCTCAAGAACGATTACACCACAGTGGTCTACAAGGAGAACCTCGACGACTGGCGCAAGGCCGAGATTGTCATTTCCACGGTCCAAAGCCTCCTGTTCAACAACAAGTACCGGAGGCTTTTTTCGCCGACCGATTTCGACCTACTGATTTCGGACGAGGCGCACCGTTCCATCAGCGGCAACAGCCGTGCCGTGTTCGAATACTTCATCGGGTACAAACTCGGTTTGACCGCAACGCCGAAGGACTACCTCAAAAAGATTGACCCCGCGAAGATCAACCAGCGCGATCCGCGCGAATGGGAGCGCCGCCAGTTGCTGGACACCTACAAGACATTCGGCTGCGAAAGCAGCGAGCCAACCTTTCGCTACAGTCTCATTGAGGGCGTGAGCGAAAGGTACCTGCTCAATCCGGTCGTCGTGGACGCGCGAACGGAAATCACCACGGAATTGCTGGCCGAAGAAGGCTATTCCGTCATGCAGGAGAACGAAGACGGGGAATTGGTCGAGCAGTCCTTTTTCGGCAAGGATTTCGAGAAGAAGTTTTTCTCGGACGAGACCAACCGTGTCTTTTGCGAAACCTTCCTGAAAAGCGCCCTTCGTGATCCGTTGAGCGGGGAGATCGGAAAGACCATTGCATTCTGTGTCCGGCAGGACCACGCGACGCGAATCACCCAAACGCTGAACGAAATGGCGCACGCCCTCTTTCCCGGCAAGTACAACTCCGACTTCGCCGTCCAGGTGACTTCCAATGTCGACGATGCCCAGCAAATGGCCGTCAGCTTCGCTAACAACAACCTCAACGGGCACACCCGGTTTCTGGAAGGCTATATCAGTTCAAAGACGCGCGCCTGTGTGACTGTCGGCATGATGACGACCGGTTACGACTGCGAAGACCTCCTGAACATCGTTTTGCTTCGCCCGATTTTTTCGCCTACCGATTTCATCCAGATCAAAGGCCGCGGAACACGTAAGTTCGCATTCCGCTATATTGAGAAGGAAGGCGGCCAGGTTCAAGAACACGCAAAGCCGAAGGAGAAGTTCAAGCTCTTCGACTTCTTCGCTGTCTGCGAGTACTTCGAGGAGAAATTCAACTACGACGAGGTTATTGAACTGCCGCCGTTGCGCCCGGCCGGGCCGGGACCGCAACCGCCGCCGCCACCTCCGCCGGGACCGGACGGTTATACGAATGTGAACCCAGACCCCCTCGTAAAATATGTTGAGTCACCAACTCCAGTGCATGGCATGAAGATTGACCGCAAGTTTTTCGAGAAGTTCGAGGACAAGGTCAAAGCCACGCCGGAGGTTCGGGAGCGCTACGAGCGCGGCGACATCAAGGGGGCTGAAGAGGTTGTCGTTGCTGCCCTGTTCAACAAACCGGAGGACTTCTTCAACCTCGACAAACTCCGCAAGGCCGTACAGATCGACCGCAGAATTACACTCCGCGAAATCCTGGCGAAAGCATTCGGCGAGATAGACCGTTTCAAGAGCAAAGACGAGTTGCTCGAAGAAGAGCTGGCGAAATTCGTTTCCATTCACAAGCCGGATGCCGCCCACATTTCGGTTATCCGGCAGTTCTTCAAGGCGTATGTGACCGACGGCGGAGTCCGAGCGATTGTGGATTCCCGTGAATTCGGGCGGCTGGCGGACAACCCAAAGGTGTCTCTCGCGGATGTCCGCGCCCTCGATGAGTGGCGGGAGGTTATCCCGGAATATGTGAAGGACTACGTTTCATTGAACGCTTTTGCGGCATAGGAAAGACTGATGCTTGACACACAGACCAAATCAAAAATTGACTCCGCGCGCGACATCCTGGTCGGCAAGGTGCCCGACCCGAAATCGCAGGTGGAGCAGATCACAATTGCCCTGATCTACAAATTTATGGACGACATGGACCGCCAGTCCGAAGAACTCGGCGGCAAGGTTACCTTTTTTACCGGCGAATTTAAAAAATACCGCTGGGCCAACCTTCTTGATAAGCGGCTGGGCGGCCATGAACGTTTGGGCCTTTACTCCGAAGGCCTGGACAAAATGAATACGAACAAGAACATTCCCCAACTCTTCCGTGACATCTTCAAGGGCGTGTTCCTGCCGTATCGTGATCCTGAAACCCTCAACCTTTTTTTGAAGGAAATTGGTAGCTTCAACTATGACCATAGCGAACGTCTCGGAGACGCGTACGAATATCTTCTGAACATCCTCGGTACACAAGGCGACGCCGGTCAGTTCCGCACTCCGCGTCATATCATTGATTTTATTGTCGCCGTTGTTGATCCGCAGAAAAATGAGACCGTACTCGATCCGGCCTGCGGCACTGCCGGATTCCTGATCTCGGCGTTCAAGCACATCTTGAAAACAAACGAGAACCTTACGCCTGACGAACGAGCGCGGCTTATGACCAATTTTCGGGGTTACGACATCGCCCCGGATATGGTACGGCTTTCTCGCGTCAACATGTACCTGCACAGCTTTCCGAATCCGGTCATCCACGAGTACGACGCACTGACCAGCGAGGAGCGCTGGGACGAGCGGTGCGACGTGATTCTCGCCAATCCGCCGTTCATGACGCCGAAAGGTGGCATCCGCCCGCATAACCGATTTTCGGTCAAAGCCAAACGCAGCGAAGTGCTGTTCGTGGACTACATGGCTGAGCATCTCAACCCCGGAGGCCGGGCCGGCATCATCGTCCCTGAAGGGATAATCTTCCAGAGCCAGAACGCCTACAAGGCCCTTCGGAAGATGCTCGTTGAGAATTATCTCTGGGCCGTGGTCAGCCTGCCCGCCGGCGTGTTCAATCCCTATTCCGGCGTCAAGACCAGCATCCTGTTCCTCGACCGGAACTTAGCCCGGCGGACGGATGAGTTGCTGTTCGTGAAGGTGGAGAGCGACGGCTTTGATCTCGGCGCGCAGAGAAGGCCGATCGAGAAGAACGACCTGCCGGAAGCGTTCGAGATACTGGATGGCCACAAAAAGGCACCCACCTACGCCAAGGCTTCGGCGGGCAGGCAAGAAGCACAAGAAAGCAAAATGGCGCTAACCGTCAGCCGCAAGCGCCTCCTCGAATCCGGCGATATCAACCTCTCCGGCGACCGCTACCGCGTTGCCGCTGCCGTCCAGAGCAAATGGCCGCTGGTGACGTTGGGGGAGGTGTGCGTTATTGATCCGCCGAAAGCGGAGGTCCGACATCTGCCGTTAGAGACCGACGTGTCTTTCGTGCCGATGGCAGCACTCGAAGAACATACGGTCAATATCCATGCTCCAGAAGTTAGAAAACTCGGAGATGTTCTGAGAGGGTATACCTATTTCAGAAATGGAGATGTGTTGCTCGCGAAGATCACGCCATGCTTCCAAAATGGAAAATGCGTCATTGCCAACAACCTGCTCAACGGTATCGGGTTTGGCACCACGGAGTTCATTGTCATCAGGCCCAAGACTGACAAGCTCTTGCCAGAGCTTGTCTACTACTGCGTCACTCGCCCCGCGTTTGTCCGACGCGGAATGGAGAGCATGACGGGATCGGCAGGCCAACAACGCGTCCCGACAAACTGTGTGTCCGTGGCTGAAATCCCCCTCCCGCCGCTGGAGGAGCAGGAGCGGATTGTGGCGGAGTTGGACGGCTACCGGAAGGTCATCGAAGGCGCCCGCCAGATCATCGCCAACTACAAACCCACCATCCGCGTTGATCCCAAGTGGCCGATGGTGCCGGTTGGTGAAGTAGTGGATTTCGTTAGCGGTCTGACTCTTTCCATTCCAGAGAACGAAGATCCGAAGGGCGTTCCAATACTGTCCATAAACAACATCTCGGAAGAAGGGGACATCCTCATGGAGGGTGTGCGGACAATCAAAGTGCCGCACGGGAAGAAAGCCCATTTCCTACAAAAGGGCGATCTCCTCTTCAACTGGCGCAACGGAAGTTCTCGCTTGGTTGGCAAGACCGGTCTTTGGGATGGTGATGGAAAGTATGCGTTCGCCTCCTTTCTGCTAGGGGTGCGTCCAAGACGGGAGTCAATTGATCCGCGCTATCTCTGGACGCTGCTCAACACCTACCGAAAAGAAGGGCGATATAAGCAGATGATGCGGCGAAATGTGAACGGTCTATTCAATCGCGAAGAACTCCGTGTGGTGAGCATCCCGGTTCCACCCCTCGCCACGCAGCGTGAGATTGTCGCCGAGATCGAAGCGGAGCGGGCTTTGGTGGAGGCGAATCGGGAGTTGATCGCGCGGTTCGAGCAGAAGCTGCAGGCCAAGCTGGCGGAGATTTGGGGTGGGGAAGAGATGGCCGCAGAACGCACAAAAGACACATAATACCTCTGTGAATTCTGTGTTTTTTGTGGCCATATTAATGGAGAACGAGTATGACACCGGTTCAATATCACTACGGCAAGTTTCCTCCGGCGGAGTTGGATTGGAAGGCGCTGATTCCGTTGATCGGCCCAGCCAGCGCGGCGCTGGCAAGGTACGACGGCACGCTGAATGCGGTGCCCAATCCGAACGTCCTGCTTTCGCCGCTGGCGACACAGGAAGCGGTGCTGTCGTCGAAAATCGAAGGAACTGTGACAACCATCACGGAAGTATTGAAGTTCGAGGCCGAAGGTCCCGCCACCGAAAAATCGCCCGAGAAAGAGGCCGATATCAAGGAGGTGTTGAACTACCGCAAGGCCATGCGGCATGCCGTGGATGCGCTCAAGGAATTGCCGTTGTGCAAGCGCGTCATCAAAGACGCACACCGGATTTTGCTGGAGGGTGTGCGCGGCAAAGAAAAGGCGCGTGGCGAATACCGGCGTGGGCCAAATTGGATCGGGCCGGCGGGTTGTCCGATTGAACAGGCAAGCTTTGTGTCGATCTCGGCTGACAAACTCCCTGATGGCATGAGCGCGTGGGAGAAGTTCATTCATGCCGAAGCCCCGGACCTTCTGGTACAATTAGCTATTCTCCACGCAGAGTTCGAAGCGCTTCATCCGTTTATGGACGGTAATGGCCGAATTGGTCGGATGTTTGTGCCGCTATTTTTGTTTAAAACCGGTCTGTTGCGTTATCCTACGTTCTACATCAGCGAGTTTTTCGAACGAAACAGAGATGAATATTATGAGCGGCTGCAGGGTGTCTCCCGAGGTGATGCCTGGACTGAATGGTGCGCTTTTTTCCTGCGCGCCGTTAAGACACAGGCTGAAGGCAATCAGGCAAAAGCTGCTGCAATTCTTTCTTTGTATCAAAGCAAGATGACATGGATTGCCGAACTTACGCGATCTCAGTTTGCTGTCCATACATTGGATTTTGTTTTTCGTCGGCCTATTTTTGAATCATCGCAATTTACACAACAAAAAGAAATTCCGACACCAACCGCCCATCGAATACTCAAACTTTTAAGGGAAAAGGGGATGCTCAAGGTTTTACGGGAAGCTAGCGGCCGCCGTCCAGCTCTTATGGCTTTCAGGGAATTATTGAATATTGTGGAAGGCCACGAAGCTTTTTGATTCTCACTTTTGATTTACAATTGTATTTGTTTATCATTTTTAGGCTAAATATGAGAAACAAACCTTTTTGTTTTCAATAAGTGATAGAGAAGTTAAGAAAATAAATGAAAGAGAGGTCATGAAAAACATCAAAGACATGCCGAAGCATGCTCGGCCTCGTGAGAAACTGCGAGAGAAAGGCGCTTCCGCGCTGACCGACGAAGAACTCCTTGCGGCGATTCTTGGTATGGGTACGGCGGGCGTTGACGTGCGAACGATTGCACGGCAAGTCGTTTCTCTCATCCGCGAGCAAAAAGATAAGCTGACCCTCGACCACTTGCAGGCCATTCCCGGCGTGGGACTCGCCAAGGCCTGTCAAATCCTTTCGGCATTTGAACTTGCCCGCCGCCACTTGCTCAAGGACACGGTCAAGATCACCGTTGCCCAGGATGTTCTGCCGCTGGTGGCCGACATTGCCGGAAAACAGCAGGAGTGCTTCGTCTGTATATCCCTGAACGGCGCAAACGAAGTCATTGAGAAGCGAATCGTCACGATCGGTCTTCTCGACAAAAGCCCGGTTCATCCGCGAGAAGTGTTCGCGGATGTCATTGCCGACCGCGCGGCAGCCGTAATCTTCGCGCACAATCACCCATCCGGTGAACTTCAACCGAGCGAAGCCGATCTCCGCATGCACGAGCAATTGACTGAGGCCGGAAAGATTCTCGGGCTTCGTATTTTGGACCATGTGATCGTGACACGGAAAGGCTACTTCAGTTTTCAGGAAGCTGGTTTGATCAAGGACTGACCGAAAATGGGGACACATCCCATTTTGTTGGAGGGCTGAAATGAGGTTCCTTCACACGGCAGATTGGCAGATTGGTATGAAAGCGGCTGCGATGGGTGATGCCGGTGCGCGTGTTCGTGAGGAGCGCTTGGCGGCAGGCAGACGTGTTGTTGAAGCTGCAACGGCCACACTCCGCGACCGGCTGAAAGCGATTCTGGAGGAGGCGCTTCTGCGATGAGACCGCAGAATATGCAGAATATGCAGAAAGAAGACTTTCCGTTGAAGGAAGAAAGCTACGCCATCCTTGGAGCTGTTTTCGCAGTCTATGGGGAAATGGGATGTGGATTCCTGGAGGCAGTCTATCAGGAATGCCTGGAAAGGGAATTGCGCGAACGGCAGATTCCATTCACTCCACAGCCGGTGCTGTCCATTGCATATAAGGGACAGAGCCTCCGGCAAACCTACCAGCCTGATTTGATCTGCTTCGATAAGATCGTTCTGGAATTGAAGGCTGTAACGGGGCTTGCCCCTGAACACCGGGCACAGCTTCACAACTATCTGAAGGCAACCGGTCTACCTGTGGGCTATCTGGTCAACTTTGGGCACTACCCAAAAGTTGAATTCGAACGGGTTGTGAGGACAAGCCGATGAAACCGTATTCCTTTCGTTCTGCGTCTTCCTCGTGTTCTGCGGTATTGAAGGTCGTTCTGGAGGTGGCGCTGCTGCGTTGAGACCGCAGAATACGCAGAATATGCAGAAAGAAGTGGCAAAAATAGGCTTTGGGGTATCGATGAAGAAACTTGACCCGCGCATCGTCGAGACAAAAAAGTCCGGTGATGGCGATCAAAACATTGGCGCTTTGCTGGAACGAGTTAGAGAGCTGGTACAGACCGCAAGAAAATCGGCCGCGGCCACCGTCAATTCGCTGCAAGTCATCACCAACTTTCAAATTGGGCGCATGATCGTCGAACACGAACAACGAGGCGCACAGCGTGCCAAATATGGAAAAATGATTCTTAAAACCCTGTCGGAACATTTGACCGCTGAATTCGGGCGCGGGTTTTCAGAAGATAATCTCTCCAATATGAGAAAGTTTTATCTGGTTTACAAAGAGAGGATGCCTGCAATTTCCGAGAAGGCTTCTCGGAAATCTATTTCAAGAGAGACGATCCCGCCGACCCTGAGCTGGTCTCACTATGTCTTTCTCATCAAAATCAATGATGAGAGGGAGAGACACTTCTATGAGATCGAGGCATCCGGAAACAGCTGGTCGGTTCCGGAATTGAAACGGCAATTTGATTCATCGCTCTATGAGCGCCTTGCCTTGAGCCGTGATAAGGAGAAAATTCGCGAGCTTTCTGAAAAGGGTCAGCTTATCGCCAGGTCGGAAGATATGATGAAAAATCCTCTGGTTCTCGAGTTTTTGGGACTGTCGGAAAAATCCGAATACTCAGAGACCGATCTGGAAACCGCCATCATCGACAAAATTGAGCATTTTCTGCTGGAACTGGGCAAGGGATTTTTGTTTGAAGCGAGGCAAAAGCGATTCTCCTTTGACAGCGATCACTATTTTGTTGATCTGGTCTTCTATAACCGGCTTCTGCGCTGCTATGTCCTGATTGACCTGAAGATCGGCAAACTCACCCATCAGGACCTTGGCCAGATGCAGATGTATGTCAACTACTACGACCGATTTGTAAAAACAGGCGAAGAACATCCCACGGTCGGCATCGTAATCTGCAAAACGAAAAAGGATGCATTGGTAGAACTAACCCTTCCGAAAGATGCCCAAATCTATGCCTCGGAATACCAGTTCTATCTGCCGTCCAAGGAGGAGTTGAGGCAGAAAATGATAGAATGGACGATTGAAGCAGAATCGCAAAGCGAATCGGGGAGATGATGACGATGAACCCTGATTGGCTACTCAAGTACTTTGATCAGATCAGCGAAGTACCCGACGCCGTGCCCCGCCTGCGGCGGTTTATATTGGATTTGGCTGTAAGGGGAAAGCTCGTGGAGCAGGACCCAGACGATGAGCCGGCGTTGGAGCTGCTGAAGCGAATTGAGGCGGAGAAGGAGTGGCTTACCAAAGCTGGTGAACTGCGGAAGCACCATACACAGCCTTTGGATGAAGAACAGATTGCCTTCACAATTCCCAGTGCTTGGTCATGGACGCATTTAGCACAGATCGGAATCATAAATCCCCAGAACGATAGTGAAGACAATGCCGAAGCGTCGTTTGTTCCAATGCGCATGATTTATGCTGAATATAGGCAACCCAGTGAGCACGAGATCAGGCCTTGGGGTGAGATTAGGAGGGGCTTTACTCACTTTGCGGATGGGGACGTTGGACTGGCCAAGATTACACCCTGCTTCGAGAACGGGAAGTCCACGGTCTTCAGAAATCTTACTGGGGGCATCGGCGCAGGAACGACCGAGTTGCATATCGTCCGCCCGATTTTCGTCGTTGCCGACTACATACTGATTTTCCTAAAGTCTTCACATTTCATCGAAGCTGGAATCCCGAAGATGACAGGCACGGCTGGTCAGAAGCGTGTCCCAAAAGATTATTTTGCCTTCTCCCCGTTCCCCCTGCCACCCCTCGCCGAGCAACACCGGATCGTGGGGAAGGTGGACGAACTGATGGCTCTGTGCGACGAACTGGAGGCGGCCCAGGCCAAGCGCGAAAGGCGGCGTGACCGGCTGGGGGCGGCGACCCTGCACGGACTGAATAATGGTGACGCCATCCCGGAAACCGGCACCCGCCCCACCTTCGAAGAAAGTGCCCGCTTCTATTTCAATCACCTCCCGCGCCTCACCACCCGCCCCGACCACATCCACCAACTCCGCCAAACCATCCTCAACCTCGCCGTGCGCGGCAAACTCGTCCCACAGGGCCCGAACGATGAGCCAG
>Ga0315274_10010687_pt1 | contig 13222 bp, 11 predicted proteins | sample YL17G02_20_MG_FD_203700 | JGI IMG/M metagenome (GOLD analysis project Ga0315274, IMG submission 203700) | Sediment microbial communities from Yellowstone Lake, YNP, Wyoming, USA - YL17G02_20 | ecosystem: Environmental > Aquatic > Freshwater > Lake > Sediment | place: USA: Wyoming | collected... | reverse complement strand
CGGGGTCCTCGGGCCGGCCCAGGACTTCGATGAGGACAAGGTCGGCCCGGCCGGCGGCGACGATCTCTCCGGGTGCGGGGAAGAACGGGCCGCGGGAGCGCAGCGGAATTTCGTCGGGAGAGGCCGCCTCGAACGGTTTAAGATAAGGATGACCGGAGCGTTCGTCATAGATCCCGAGGAGACTCTTCTTCGATTTCCGGAGAATCCGGATGACCTTGCCCTCCGGCTTGCCGCGACGCCCGCTCTCCTGGGCCAGAACCTCGACGACGTCCCCCTGAAGCGCTCCTTCGGCGAAGCGGGCCGGAATGAAAACGTCCTCTCCCCGCCCGTCCTCGGGAACGACGAACCCGTAGCCACGTCCCGACGTTTCGAACGTCCCGCGGACGAGATCGGCCTGGAGGGGGAGGAGATAGCGGTTCCGGACGCGACGGAGGAGATGGGTCCTTTCGAGCTCGCGGAGACGGTCCTCCACCTTGGCCCGCTCCTTGCGCGGAATCGCGAGTTCCTTGAAGACATCCGGGAGCGTCAGACCCTGGCGATTGCGGCGGAGGAGATCGAGAATGCGGTTGTCGAGAGCTTGGAGATTAGACATCGAACCCGCCTTCGATGAGCGTCTCTAGAGGGAAACATTTTGCGGTGACCATGAATCCGTTTCCATATAACCGAAAAAAATTCATCGCCGAATGCTCCTTGGAAGGGAGGCAGGGAGCATCGCGACCGTTGGAGGGGAATCCCTCGAAAGGGTTCTCCTCTGAGAGTGACCGGTGGGCTTCCGAGCCTCCCACCCGTCGGGCCTTGCTGCAAACACCGTTATGAGGTAGGAATATTACCTGAAAGAAGTCTATCGGCGATTTTGGGTTGCGCATTAATAATAATAGAGGGAGAGATAGGGGATCCGAAATTTCTCCCGCAAGCGTTTAAGAAGGAGCCTCTCCGCGGCGGCGGCACGCTCGCGAACGGGCAAGCCGGGATGCCGGGACCGGACTTCCCGGGCCGCTTTTTCGCGATCGGACGTCCCGGCCTGCTCCAGAAGAATCGCATCCACGCGGCCGTCGAGGCGCTCGAGCTCGTCGCCGGCCGGGCCGCCTTCCCCGGCCTCCCTGAGCGCCCGGCGCGCTTCGCGGAATGTCTCTTCGAGGAAAAGCGCTTCGTGGGACGCCCTGGCCAGGAATTCCTCGACGGCCGCTCCGGCCTTCGCCCTCGCCGCCGCGGCTTTCGGCGCCGCCGGCGTCCGCCGTCCCCCGACCTTCCGGTCGCGATGCTGGTCGAAGGCCCTCCGGACGGCCGGATCGCAGTAAGCGAGGGAAAGGACCTTTCCCCGCCCGCCCGCCTGATATCCCTTCTTCTCGAACGACCGCTCGATGCCTTCCAGGGCGACGGCCGGGGGGATCCCCGATTTCTCCCAGTCCTCGATCAGGTAAAGATCCTTGGGCGAGAGGAAGAAAGGGGCGCCGCGCCGGGCGAAAAACGCCCGGGCGATCTCTTGAAAATACCGGCTGCGCTCATCCATCCCGGAGTCCCGTCGTCCCGGCCTAACGGTTCCGTTCATAAATGATCCTCAAACCTTCGAGGACGAGGTGCGGCTCGTAAACATCGATGGCTTTGACTTCGGGGGCGAGCTGCTCGCCGAATCCTCCCGTAGCCACGACCCGGGCCGCTCCTCCCAGCTCCTTTTGGATTTCGGCGATGATCGCGGTCGTCAGCCCGACATACCCGAAGTACAACCCCGACTGCATGCTGGCCACCGTCGTCTTGCCGATCACGCCGGCGGGCTTGCGGACTTCGATCCGGGGCAGCTTGGCCGTCTTGAGGTAAAGGGCTTCGGCCGAAATCTGAATGCCCGGAGCGATCGCCCCGCCCAGATACTCGCCCTTGGCCGAGACGGCGTCGAAGGTCGTGGCCGTCCCGAAATCGACGACGATGCACGGGCCGCCGTGCCGTTCATAGCCGGCCACGGCGGCGACAATCCGGTCGGCCCCGACTTCGAGGGGCGTTTCATAGAGGATCGGCATACCGGTCCGAAGGCCCGGCCCGACGACGAGCGGCTTCACCCGAAGCATCGTCCGGCAGAGGGACTGGATGTTCGGGGTGATGGGCGGGACGACGCTCGAGATGATGGCCGCGGTGAGCGTTCCGGGATCGACGCCGGCGAACTTCAGGAGATTGAGGAGAATGACGCCGTACTCGTCGGCCGTTTTGTCCCGGTCGGAGCGAACCCGCCAATGGCGGATGAGGGTCTTTCCGTCGAAGACGCCGAGGGCGATGGTCGTGTTGCCGATATCAAAGGCGATGAGCATGGTTGAATTATACCCGGAGTCGGCCGAAACGTGTAGGCGTGCCCGCAATTCGATACAATAGTCCCCTTGGCTGGACGATTTCCGATGATGAGGGCCCAGTCTTTAGGCGGGGAACGATGGCCTGAAAATTGCCGCTCTCCAAAATGTCGCCGCTCCGAAAAATTTCGAAACCGAGGGTAACGCCGCTGCCCTCGAAAAATCGTGGGCCGGACTTGGCCGGCGGAACTCCCCTGAAAAGCTACGAGGCCGTGGGTGCCTGGTTCCGGGTCGTCATCCCTGCCGGCAAGGAGGAGATCGCGATCATCGGGTTCATCGCCTCGAACGAAGTCGAAATCCTCGAGGAGAAAACGACGCCGCGACCCGACTTCTGGGCCCCCCCCCCGCCGGGGACTTTTCTGGGACTCGGCTTCGACATCGTGCTCGGAGGCGGGTTCACGAATTTCGGGAGCGGAAACCTCGCCGCCGGCGTGCGCGGAATGTCCGATGAACCGGCCGAGAGAATCCAACGGATGGGCAATACCCTCCTGGAGCGGGAGAGCGGGCCGTTCCGGTCCGCCGTCCATGCCTCGGCCGACATCCTCTATAATCTCGGCCCCCGCCTCGCCGTGGGGATCGGAGGCGATTTGATCAAGGCCCGGAAGTCCTTCAAGATCGCCCCCGTTCCCGGCGGCCCGTCCCGAGCCTTTCAGATCGGGGCTTATCAGCTCTACCCGTCGGTCACCAATCAGTTTCCGGAAAAAGAAAAAGTCTCCCTCTTCTTCCAGCTCTACGGCCTGCCCCGCGCCATCCGGGACGGCGGCGAGGTCGAGGCGACGATCTCCCAAGAGGGCCAAGGAAGCGGTCCTCTGGTCCGAACGCGCCTTGACCTTCCGCGGGAACGTCGTCGAGGTCCTCAACGCCCTGGGCGAATGCCGACTGACCCTCGGCCGCAAAGACCAAGCCTTGAAGGCCTGGACAAGGTCGCTCGAAATCAGTCCGAATCAGGAGGCGATCAAAAAGAAAATCGCCTCGATCCGAAATCCGGCTCCTTGATGATCCGCTCCCCCGAGCCTGGCTAAACGAGACGGATGATGTCCCCAGAGGAGAATCGTCGTTCCCCGCTCGGGAAATCCAAGGGAAGAGTTCCGTCGGCGGCGATCCCGCGATACGTTCCGCGGAGAACGCCTTCGGACGTATCGATCGCCACGGCGTCGCCTGGTTTCAAAACGGAAAACGACTCGAAGTCCTCGACGAGGCGGCTCGCCCTCCCGCCCGCGAGAGCGGAAGACCTCTCCCCCAATTCCGCCAAGTACGCTTCCAGGATTTCGTCCGCTTCCGCGGATCGGCCGCCGGCCCGGCGAACGGAAACGGCGAAGTCGCGAAGGCCGGCCGGAAAATCGGCCTCCTCGTGAGTGAGGTTGAGGCCCAGCCCGACAACGGCATATTCCACGACGGCGCCCGCAAAGGCGGTTTCGCAAAGCAAGCCGCCGAGTTTCCGTCCTTTCCAAACGATATCGTTGGGCCAGCGTAGCCCGGCGCTCAGGCCCGCGACGCGTTCGACGGCGGCGCGGGCGGCGAGCCCGGCGGCAAGCGGCAGAAGCGGGAGGAGGTCGGCTGAATGGGGCCTAAGGAGGACGGAAACATAGAGGCCGTGACCCCGGGACGAGTACCAGGTCCGGCCTTTCGTTCCGCGCCCGGCGGTCTGCTCGAGGGCGACGACCGCCGTCCCTTCGGCCGCCCCCGCCCGAGCCATCTCTTTAGCGACGTCGTTGGTCGATCCGCACCTGTCAAGCTTAATGATTCGGAACGTCATCGCCTTCGACCTCGCTTGGGCGATTTTCTGCCGCCAGTCGTGAGCGGCAGCGGCTGAAGCGACCTGTCGGGTTTAGCCTTTCGGAGCCGTTCTTTGAGGTTCCCGCTCTTGCGGGCGCCGAGGGGTGGGTCCAAAACATCGCCTTTGATAGGACTACCGCGGAAGGTCGAAAATGCGAGGGTCCGAGGCGCTGAAAAGAACGGGGAAGAAACGGCGTCAAAAACCCGACCGGGAGCAAAGCTGCTGTCTCGAACGACTTTCATTTCCCGGCATCGACGGCCTTGAGTTCCTCGACGAGCACTTTCTTGAATTCCGCGGCCACGATCTCCCGGGCCCGGTCCTCCATCTCGGCCTGGTTGCGGAGGATCTCCTGCCGGACGACGCCCCGGATTTTCCGTTCGACGTCCTCCGTCCATTCGGGGAGGACATCGGTCGGCGGCGCCGGTTCGGGAAGAAATCCGGTCGGCGGCGCCGGAGGGGGAGGGACGGGATCCTCGGGGAGCTTCCGAATCGCCTTCTTGCGGTCGATCGCCGTCCGAACGAGGGCGAGGAGGGACTCGGCGTCGAAGGGCTTCTGGACGAGGCCGTCGTGGTCGATCCGGGAGATTTTCCGCAAATCGAGAGGTTCGAAGACACCGCGGAGGAAAAAGAGGGCCGTCGTCGGCGAGTTATCCTGGGAGCGGAGGACCGCGGCGACCTCGTATCCGTCCCGGGACGGAAGGGAGAGGGCGGCGAAGACCGCGGCGGGAGCGACGCTCGGCAGGGCTTTGATGGCCTCGAGGCCGTCGGCGAACGTCCAGAGCTCGAACTCCGGGGGGGGAAGGGCGAGCTCGATCGCCTTTTGCGTCGTCGGCGACGCTTCCGCGATCAGAATCCGATACGGCATGGCAACCTCACTCTAGCCCAACGCACTTTCGACTTCAAGTGCTCCGTTTTCCCAGGATCGAGAAAAGGCGGGAGCGGCGCGGTTGAAGCGAGAGTCCCTCGAACCGCATTCCGGAAAAGTCGGTCTGAGCGAGGGGGAGGCGTTGAAGCGACCTGTCGGGTTTAGCCTTCCGGAAACGTTCTTTGAGGTTCCCGCTCTTGCGGGCGCCGAGGTTTGGGTCCAAAACATCGCCGTCTAGACGACTGCCGCGGAAGGTCCAAAATGCGAATGTCCGAGGCGCCGAAAAGAATGTTGAAGGAACGGCGTAAAAAACCCGACCGGGACCGAAACGCCTCTCCCGAGCTCAGTACTCGATTACCACGGTGTCTTCGCCGAGCAGGGCCGCGACCGCCTTGGCCATGGCGTCGCTCGGGACGACGCCCTTGACCTCGGGCGACTGGACGACGATGCGGTAAGCGTCCGGGGTCTCGAGTTCGAAGAACACCGGGCATTCCCCGGGATACTTGTCGAGAACTTCCCTGAGCTCGTCGATGAAAGCGTCCTCGAGGGCGGGAGCGGAGACGCGGAGGGTCACCTTCTTCGCCAGCCTCCGCTGAGCTTCGTCCAGAAGCATCACCTGGGAGAGATGGACCTTGCGGCTCTCCCCCTCGCCCGTGAACTTGCCCTTGATCCAGACCATCAGCCCCTCGCGGAGATGGTCGTAGAAACGCTTGTACGACTCGGGGAAGGCCACGACTTCGATCCGGCCGGTCATGTCCTCGATCTGGAAGACGGCCATCCGCTCGTCCTTCCTCGTTTTGGTGACCTTGAACTCGGCGATGCCGCCCGCCAGCCGCACCTCGGCCCCGAAGTCGCCCTCCTCGTCCAGGTCGGCGATCTCGTGCGAGGTGAGGAGGGGGAGGATCTTTCGATACTGCGCCAGCGGATGGCCGGTGATATAGAAGCCCAGGGCGTCCTTCTCGTAGGAGAGGAGGAGCGACTCGTCCCACTCCCTCATGGCCTGGACCTCGGCGGGGATTTCGGGCGCCTCGAGCCCGCCGCCGCCGAAGAGAAGCGATTGCTTGGCCGTCCGGGTTTTCTGGACGTCATGGTTGTAATCGATCAGCCGGTCGATGAGGTGGAAACAGCGCGACCGCGGGCTTCCCAGGGAATCGAAAGCCCCGGCCTTGATGAGGCTCTCCAGGACCTTGCGGTTGATGACCTTCGTGTCGGCGTCGCGGCAGACGTCGAACGGAGTGCGGAACTCCCCGCCGTCCTTGCGGACCTGGATGAGGGCCCGGGCGGACGCCTCGCCGACGTTCTTCACCGCCGCCAGGCCGAACCGGACGGCGTTCCCCTCGACGGTGAAGGTGAAGTCGCTTTTGTTGATGTCGGGCGGAAGGACCTTGAGGCCCATGTCCTGGCACTCGCCGATATACTTCACGACTTGCGAGGTCGCGCCCCGCTCGGCCTCGGAGGTGAGAAGCGCGGCCATGAACGGAACGGGATGATGGGCCTTGAGATAGGCCGTCTGGTAGGCCAGGGCCGCATAAGCGGCGCTGTGCGACTTGTTGAACCCGTATTCCGCGAACTTGGCGATCTGGTCGAAGATCTTGCGCGCCTTGGCGACGCTCACGGTGCCCTTGCGCTTCGCCCCGGCCTCGAAATTTTCCCGCTGGGCGTTCATGATCTCGGCCTTTTTCTTGCCCATGGCCTTGCGGAGGAGGTCGGCCGCGGCGAGCGAGAATCCGCCGAGCTCGACGGCGATCTTCATGACCTGTTCCTGGTAAACGATGAGGCCGCGCGTTTCGCGGAGGATGGGTTCGATCTCGGGGATTTCATAGGTGATCCGTTCGGGGTCGAACTTGCGCTTGATGTATTCGTCGGTCATTCCGCTCTTGAGCGGGCCGGGGCGGTAGAGGGCGTTGAGGGCGATCAGGTCGCGGAACTCCTCGGGCTTGCAGCTCCGGAGGAGCTCCTTCATGCCCCGCGACTCGAACTGGAACACGCCGTCCGTGTTCCCGGCCTTGAAGAGGTCGAAGGTCTTCGGGTCGTCGAGGGGCAGGGCCTTCATGTCGATCCGCTCGCCCGTGTCCGCTTCGATGAGATCGAGGGCGTCCCGGATGACGGTCAAGTTGCGCAAGCCCAGGAGGTCCATCTTAAGGAGACCGATGGCTTCGATATCGCCCATGGCGAACTGGGTCGTGATTTCGCCCTTGACCGACTGGTAGAGAGGGACGAACTCGGTGAGGGGACGGGGGGTGATGACGATCCCGGCGGCGTGGATCGAGGGATGGCGGACCTGGCCCTCGACTTTTTCGGCGATGGCCAGAAGGTGGGCGATCTTGGTGTTCCTGTCGCGGAGCTCCTTGAGCGGCGGGACCGCGGCGACGGCCGCGGCGATATCCATGTCCGCCCCGAAGGGGATCATTTTGGCGATCTTGTCCACTTCGGGGAGGGGGACCTCCAGAACCCGGCCGACGTCGCGGATCGCGGCGCGCGCGGCCATCGTCCCGAAGGTGATGATCTGGCTGACGTTTTCCTGGCCGTACCGTTCGGTGACGTAGCGGATCACTTCCTCCCGGCGCCGGGCGCAGAAATCGATGTCGATATCGGGCAGACTGATCCGTTCGGGGTTGAGGAACCGCTCGAACAGGAGGTCGTACTCGAGGGGATCGATGTCGGTGATGCCCAGGCTGTAGGCCAGGAGGCTGCCGGCGGCCGAGCCGCGGCCCGGGCCGACGGGGATCTCGCGGGCGCGGGCCGTCCGGATGAGGTCCCAGACGATAAGGAAGTAGCCTTCGAAACCCATCTTCTCGATGAGCTTGATTTCGCGATCGAGGCGCTCCTGATACTCGGCCCGGGAATGGACCGGTTCGCCCCGATTCCACCGCGGCGCCAAGGCGGCGGCGCGCTCGGCGAAACCGGCCTGGGCGACCTCCTCGAAATACGTTTGGACGGACTTGCCTTCGGGGGGGGTGAAGTGGGGCAGAAAATACCGGCCGGTCGGGAAGCGGAAGTCGCACTGGGCGGCGATGTGCCGGGTATTCTCGAGGGCGTCCGGAACTTCGCCGAAAAGCTTTTCCATCTCCGCGGGCGACTTGAAGTAAAACTCCTGCGAGCCGAATTTGATCCGGTCGGTGTCGCTGACTTTCTTGTTCGTCTGGATGCAGAGAAGGACATCGTGGCTTTCGGCGTCGTCCTTGGCGGCGTAGTGCACATCGTTGGTCGCGACGAGCGGCAGGCCGAGCCGCCGGGCGAGGCGGATGAGTTTGGGATTGGTCTCCTTCTGGGGGGCCAGGCCGTGATCCATGATCTCGATGTAGAAGCGGCCGGGGCCGAAGAGATCGGCGTAGGTCCGGGCCGCGTCCGCGGCGGCCTCGTCCAGGCCTTTTTCCAGGAGAAAAGCGACTTCGCCCTTGAGACAACTCGACAGGCCGATCAGCCCCTTGCTGTGGGCGGCCAGGAGCTCCTTGTCGATCCGCGGCCGGTAATAGAATCCTTCGAGATAAGCTTTGGCCAGAAGGGTGCAGAGGTTTCGATACCCCGTATCGTCCGCGACAAGGAGAACGAGGTGAAAGTGGGCGGCTTCATGATCCCGGATCTCGCGGTCGAAGCGGCTGCGCGGGGCGACGTACGTCTCGCAGCCGAGGATGGGTTTGATCCCGCGGGCTTGGGCCTCCTTGAAGAAGGAGACGGCGCCGAAGATATTGCCGTGATCGGTCAAGGCCACGGCGGGCATGTTATGGCGGACGGCCGAATCGCAAAGCTGGGACAGCCGGACCGCGCCGTCGAGGATGCTGTACTCGGAGTGATTGTGAAGGTGGATGAAGGACGGGGCCATGACGGGGCGATTGTATCATCCGCGCCGCCTCTCCTCAACAAGAATCACTGGGGATTTCCAGGCCCTTCCATCGTCATTCTTGATGAGGGAGAAATTCCGAGAGATTCTGCGATGCCGACCGCGCGATTTTGTCGGAGATAATGAGGATTGACGGCGAGGGGTTTTTTTCTTAATATATTAGTAGTTTACTAATATAGGAGACACAGTGAAGGAAGCCGCTCTGACCAAAGTCACTCGGAACGGGCAGGTCACCCTCCCGGCCGCGATCCGGCGGATTTTCCATGTTGAGGAGGGCGACTATATCGAGGTTCGGGCGGCGGAGGAAGGCATCGTCCTCGTCCCCAAGAAGATCATTGACAAGAGCCAGGCCTACTTCTGGTCGGCCTCCTGGCAGGCTGCGGAGAAAGAAGCCGCTGGGGACATTGCCTCCGGCCGCGTCGCCGAATCCCCAAGTATGGACGCCTTGATCAAGCGCCTCGATAAAGCCCGCAAAAAAAAGCGCTGATGCGATATCAGGCCACCCGTCGCTTCGAACGGACTTTCTCGGACCTTCCTGATGAGGACGCCGAACGGGTTCGCAAGGCTCTTCGACTCCTGGCCGAGAATCCTCGGCATCCGAGCCTCCAGGCCAAGAGAATTCAAGGAACCGAAGGCATTTGGGAGGCCCGGGCCGGTCTTGCCATCCGTCTGACATACGAAACGCGTTCCGACCTCATCATCCTCCGCAATGTCGGCCTTCATGACGCGACTTTGAAAAAGCCTTGATCGAACCTCGGCCGCGGACCATCCTGACCATCGAACAGTTCTCGTTTCTGGGTATTTTCGCGTTGTTTTACGGTCTGCAGAAGGGAACGGCCAGAACGTGATGAGGGTTTGCCGCCCCACAGACGCTTTTCGAGGCTCCCGTCTTCGGACGCCGAGGCTCCAGAGACCATCAATGCCGACCTGAAAACTTCGAGCTGGTGAAGCGCGAGGAGCGTAAGGTCCGAGGCGCCGAGAAGGAGCGTCGAGGAGGCGGTCCATCAAACCCGATCTGGAGTGGAGGCCGTTCTCTGACGCGGACCCGGTCTGGCTTCGTCCACAACGAAACTGCCCGACGGTCAGCGGGCCATCGTCTTGTCCTGAGCCGCCCGGGCGAAGTATCATACCCCCTGAATATTCCGGAAAGGACACCGCTCATGACTTGGGAAGACCTGGCGAGAGAGTTGTCGGTTCAAACGGAGACGAAAATCGTCCTGCTGGTGATCGACGGACTGGGCGGCCTGCCCGTCAACGGCAAGACCGAGCTCGAAACGGCCGAGACGCGCCACCTCGACCGGCTGGCCCTCCGGGGCTGCGCCGGGCTGACCGATCCGGTGATGATGGGGATCACGCCGGGGAGCGGGCCGGCGCATCTGGCCCTCTTCGGCTACGATCCGCTCCGCTACCGGCTCGGCCGCGGCATCCTCGAAGCTTTGGGCTCGGACGTCGAAGTCCGGCGGGGCGACCTCGTCGCCCGGGGCAATTTCGCCACCCTCAAGGACGGGCTCATCGTCGACCGCCGGGCCGGCCGGATCCCGACGAGCGAATGCGAGCGCCTCTGCGCGATTCTCAACCGGGCCTTCGCCGGAAAAACGGATCCGGAGATTACCCTCTTTCCGGGAAAGGAACACCGTTTCGTCGCCCGATTCCGGACGGCCGGCCTTCATGACGCCCTGACCGACGCCGACCCGCAGAAGGACCATAAACCTCCGGTTGTCGCCGCCCCCGGAACACCCGAGGCGGCCCGGGCGGCCGAGGTCGTTAACGCTTTCCTGGGCGAAGTGACGGCCGTCCTCAAGGCCGAGCCGGTGGCCAACGCCGCCCTGCTCCGCGGCTTCTCCCTTCAGCCGACGATCCCGCTCATGCAGGAGCTCTACAAGCTCCGGCCCGCCGCGATCGCCAATTACCCGATGTACAAAGGTCTGGCCAAGCTCATCGGGATGACGGCTTATCCCGTCGGCGCCGAGACGAAAGACCTCTTCACCGCGCTCGAAGCCCACTGGCAGGAGCATGATTTCTTCTACGTCCATTTCAAGAAAACGGACGCCGCCGGCGAGGACGGAAACTATGAAGCCAAAGTCCGGGCGATCGAGGAAATCGACGCCTTCGTCCCGCGGATCGAAGCCCTCCGGCCCGACGTCCTCGTCGTCACGTCCGACCATTCGACGCCCTCGCTCCTCAAGGGCCATTCCTGGCACCCCAACCCGTTCCTCCTCGTTTCGTCCACGGCCCTTCCCGACGCCATCGGAGTCTTCACCGAGCGGGAATGCGCCCTTGGGATGTTCGGCCGGATGCCGTCGCTTGCGGCCATGCCCCTGATGCTCTCTCATGCCGGCAAGCTCAAGAAGTTCGGCGCCTGACCGCCTCGCTTTTTTTTATGGTTCGCTTTCGTTTCGTGGGGGTAATTTCTTCGGCATCCGAGTTCGGCCGGAACGTGATGAGGGTTTGCCGCTCCGCAGGACACTCTTTGAGGGGCAACCCATTGAACGGGTTCCCCTCCAACGCTCGCTTCGCTCACTGCCTCCCTTCCGCGGAACATTTGGCGATGACATCGGCGAGATCCGTTGATCATGGAGTTCGCGAAGGCAACGCGAAATGTTCCTACGACGGAAACGCTCCCCAGACTTTAGCCTTATTGATATTCACCCCTCCTTCCTCCCCTCGAAAAAGGGGAGGCCCCGAAATCCGTCAGCGTTTCCGAGAGCCTCAGGGCGACCGGGTCTTCCCGGTGCCCGTTGGGGAAAAAACCGGCTCAAGGGTGTTTCCCCAAGAGTGACCCGAGGCGGCGAGAAAGAACGTCGAGAGGAGGACCTTCAAACCCGATCTGGAGTGAAGGACGTTCGGCGATGCCGGGAGGATCGAGAGGTGATCGGACGATTAACTGTCAGACGCTCACAAAAGGCCGGTTTGACCCGTTTTTCCTCCTGTGCTATAAATACGCGGAATGCAAATGAGTGTCATTTCGACAGTTATCCAGCTTTTCGTCGTGCTGTTCGCCATCACCGTGCACGAAGCGGCCCACGGCTGGGCGGCCAACAAATTCGGCGATCCGACGGCCTACAACCTCGGCCGGGTCACCCTCAATCCCATCGCCCACATCGATCCTTTCGGGACGATCCTCCTCCCCCTCCTCCTCTCCCTCGCCCGGATGCCGGCCTTCGGCTGGGCCAAGCCCGTCCCGGTCAATCCCTACAACCTCCGCAATCCCCGCCGCGATAATCTCTGGATCTCGTTCGCCGGCCCCGCCGCGAACTTGACCGTGGCCGCTTCGGCGTATGTCGTCCTAATGATCCTGAAGCTCGCGAGCGGCCGGGTCGATTATTTTCTTAAAGTCATGTGCAGCACCTTTTTCCGTCAGATGGGCTTCGCCCTGCCCATCCTCCCGCGCGGTTTTTATCCGCTCGAAGGCGCGGCCCTCATCCTTCTATTCATGATCCTGCTGAACTCCTTATTCGCCCTCTTCAACCTGATTCCCGTCCCGCCGCTCGACGGCAGCGGGATCCTCATGGGCCTCATGTCGGACGGGGCGGCGAGCCGCTACGACCGCATCCGCCCCTTCGGATTCATTATCGTTCTGATGCTGATCTATATGCGCCTTCTCGAAATCTTGATGTGGCCCGTCAAACTTTTCATCGTGATGACCCTCGGATGACCGCCCCCGCCCCTCTCGCCCCCCCGCCCCGGAAGCGCGTCCTGAGCGGCGTCCGCCCGACCGGTCCTCTCCACCTCGGGAACCTCGTCGGCGCGCTCCGCAATTGGATCCGTCTCCAGGACCTCTACGACTGCCACTACACGATCGTCGGCTGGCACGCTTTGAGTTCCGAATACATGAACTCCAAAGCGATCCGGCCCAATACCCTCGAAGTCGCCTTGGACTGGTTGAGCGTCGGCCTTGACCCGAAAAAAAGCGTCCTCTTCCTCCAGTCCGAGGTCAAGGAGCACGCCGAGCTCCACCTCATCCTCTCCATGATCACCCCCCTCCCCTGGCTGGAGCGCGTTCCGACCTTCAAGGAAATGCAGGAACAGATCCAGGACAAAGACCTCAACACCTACGGATTCTTAGGCTATCCCGTCCTCCAGGCCGCGGACATCGTCATCTACAAGGCCGACTTCGTCCCCGTGGGAGAAGACCAGACCGCCCACCTCGAATTGACCCGGGAAATCGTCCGCCGCTTCAACCGGATCTTCGGCGAGATCTTTCCCGAACCGCAGACCCTGCTGACCGAAGTCCCCCGTCTGGCCGGCACGGACGGCCGGAAGATGAGCAAGTCCTTCGGCAACGCCATCTACATCAAGGACGATCCCGCCGTCATCAAGCAGAAAATCTTTCCCATGGTCACGGACACGCGCCGGGTCCGGCGGACGGATCCGGGCGAGCCCGCCGACTGCCCGGTCTTCACCCT
>Ga0315274_10010685_pt1 | contig 13223 bp, 14 predicted proteins | sample YL17G02_20_MG_FD_203700 | JGI IMG/M metagenome (GOLD analysis project Ga0315274, IMG submission 203700) | Sediment microbial communities from Yellowstone Lake, YNP, Wyoming, USA - YL17G02_20 | ecosystem: Environmental > Aquatic > Freshwater > Lake > Sediment | place: USA: Wyoming | collected... | reverse complement strand
GAGCGCGACATAAGGCAAAATCAACCCAAGATAGTTATTCAACAGTTTTAACTGGAGCAACATCAGATAAACCGGGATCAAAAAAACCACATTCGGAACGCCAAGGATAAAGAGGAAGGAAACGAACAACCCATCTCGCGCCGAATAGCGAAGCCGCCCAAAAGAATAGCCTGCCAGTATTGCGAGAATTGCAACGACCGTCACGCTCACGATAGTGATCAAGAAACTATTCATCATGTAGGTAGGAAATAACTTTGCCTGCCTTGTGATGGTCTGGTATTGGATCAGCGTCCATTGCGCGGGGAGGATGGTCATCTGCCCGCCATAGATCTCGTTCGTATTTTTAAATGACGTTAGCAATACCCACAACAGGGGAGAAAAGAAAAGCAAAGCAATGACAGCCAGCAGGATGGATTGTGGCAATCTCCGCAACACAGAATTGATACGGATGTTGGCGAGTCGCATTGCAGCTCCTATTTTGATTCGGTTTTCATCAGACGAATGGTCAGCAGGGAAAGCAACAAAATAATGAGTGCCAGAAAGAATGCCATGGCCGCCGCCTTGCCGACATTATAGTATTGGAATGCCGTCTGATAAATATAAAGATACAGAACCTGAGTAGAATCTCCCGGTCCGCCGCGCGTCATGACAAAGGGCAGTGCAAAGACTTTCCACGATTCGATCAAACCCCAGACCGTTACCAGCGCAAACGTCTCTTTTAGATTGGGAATTGTGATGTAAATAAGTAATTGAAACGTGTTGGCGCCATCAATCCGCGCGGCTTCATACAACTCAAATGGGATAGCCAACAACCCCGCCAGGAAGAGTACAACAGATAAACCTGTATACTTCCATAGATTGACAATGGCAATGGCTGGCAAGGCTGTCGCGGGGGAGTTGAGCCAGGTACGTCCTAAATACCCAAGGCCGACTTTGTCGAGCAAGAAATTCACCAACCCAAAATTGCCGCTGTACAGCCATATAAACATCACACCGGCGATAGACAAGGGAACAACGACTGGAAGGAAAATCACTCCCTGTAAGATATTACCGCCAATGGCATGAGACTGGATCAGCGATGCGATGCCCAACCCAAGCAACATCAAGGCCGGCAGAAACATCAGGGTGAATTGTCCCGTATGCAACAGCGCGACGCGGAATTGGGGATCGCTGAACATCTTAATGTAATTATCCAGCCCGATCCAGGTTGGCGTAGTGGAATATACAAAGTTGTATTTCGTCAGGCTTAAATAGAATGAGTATGCCAACGGGTAGCCCAGGAAACCGATAAATAGGACCAACGCAGGCAAGATCAACAGGTACCCGGCCAGCGCCTCATGTCTCCTGTTGTGTACAGAGGCCATTCGTTCTTTTATTGTGTTCAATTTAGAACCAGCACGAACTGGTGGACGCGGAGCATTGAACATAACACGACTGTTTGACACCAAACGGGAAGAAGGGCTGGGCCTCTTCGCGAGGAGGCCCAGCCTCAATATCTACTTTGAAACCAGAGTCAAGTCGAGTTGCGAGGAACCCGCCAGGAGATTCGCGAACATGGTATTCAGATCTTGTTGACCGAGAATGTACTTTTGCGTTTCCTGCTGGATCAGTTTATCCAACTCGTTGAATTGGACGAACTTGGGACCAAAGCCGGATTTGTTGAGCGCCTGGAGGACCATCTGATACTCAGGATCGGGCAAACCCTCAAAGTTACGGTTGAGCGAGGGCAATTTGCCGTACTGGTTGGCAGACCATTGTTGATTATCCAGGTCCATCATCTGTTCACGAATGAACTGCTTGGCAAGATCAATCGCCGGCGAAATCTTGGGGATCACGCACACAATGGCCTGAGCGTTGGAGCCGTTCGCATCGGATCCGGGCCAGGGCATAACGGTGGCTTTATCCGTGCCGCCCAGCGCGAGTTGAGCCTCCTTAAAGCGGGAATGGAAGGTCAAGATCATCGCGGCTTTGCCCGCCTTCATGTCATTGCGGTCTGCATTTTCATCCGTAACGGTCGCCGAGCTGGCATAGCCATCTGCCACTACCTTGCGGGCAAACGTCATCACATCGATAGCAGCCTGGCTCGAAAAGTCCATGGTGCCATCGGCATTCAAGTACCCGCCTTCCTGTGCCTGTAACAACGCCATGTAGGTGATGGCCGCTGAGTTCCAAGCCCAATTCAGGTGTAAACCCCACACCTGGACCGCGCCCGTTGCATCCTTAACTGTCAACTTTTTAGCGTAATCGTAAACATCATTGAGAGTCTGTGGTGGTATTGGCTTGCCATCGGCATCGGTCAGCCCTGCCGCCTTCATCATATCTGTGTTGACAGTGAGGTAATAGACCTCTCCCATGAAGGGCATGGCGTAATAGTGATCGCCATATTTGCTGGCTTCCAGTAATGGTGTGACAAACTGGTCGGGTTCGAGATTGATTGTTCCATCATTCACCAGCATATCATCCAACGGGACAAGCAGGTCTTTCGCGACAAATGGGGAGATCGTTGCATCCATGGCACCGCACATCAGATCCGATTCGGTCTGACCCTGACTCCAGGGCAACAGCCAATTGTTGCCATAGTCGTCGGCATTCGGAGCCACCGTGACTTTAGACTCGGGATGATCCGCCATGAACCTTTGTGCCGCGCGGTCAATAGGCCATTTCTTGATGAGCCATGAATCAATCGTGATACGCAACGTCGTGGAGGCGGGCGCGACTACAGCGGGCGCTGTCGTCGCTTCTGATTGCACAGCGGCAGTTGGCGTTACCGCCTGGCCGCAAGCCGGCAACAGCATGGCGAATAACACCAGCGCTGAGGCTACTTTTGTGAAAATAAAGCGGTTGTTCATCAAAATTCTCCTTTCAGAATGGACTTGCATGAAAAACACAATGTAGGTCGGCCACACCATCTGGTAGCCTATCCTCCTTCAACCTGTTGATACCAGGGATCTCGTTTTGCAGTCTCTACGATCTCATCAATTGCCTTAATCTGTTCAACGGAAAGCGGATGTGGGTCATGCGTAGCGAGGATTTGCCCTGCCCGCTCTTTGGCTTTGACTTCAAAACCGCGTATTTTTTGTTTGCTCCATGATTCCCATGACAGTCGCTCCATCAAACTAGAAAGCCAGAACTCTTTGCGAAAATTGCGTCTGGTGTGAGGGTGCGTTAAATAGTTGCCGCCGATGCCAACCTCTTTAATCACATCCAGCGCGATGGTATCTTTATTCACTTCAAAACCTTGCAACATCCGCTTGATATAACCGGCGATTTCGTTGTCAATTACAAGTTGTTCATAAGAGAAGGTAAGCGCGTTTTCAATATGCCCCAACGTGCCCACACCCGTGGCACCAGCCAGCACAGGGAGAATAATGGAAAGGGCTTTTTCCACCCCCGCCTGTACACCGGGGAAGCACGCATCCGTCTTGCCACCATGACAACCTCCGGGTCGTCCATAGTATTCGGAAAGCATTTGCATTGCAGCTGTCACAAGCGGGATGCGGTCGGCCCCAGAGTAAGGGTAGGTCATGGTCCGCATATCGCACAAGGTCGGGCAGATATCCAAACTAACGATAGCGTCCTCGCGAATGGCATAAGCCAGAGCAAGCCCTCCCAGAGTCTCAGCCAGCCCCAGCGTCAACGTTCCAGCGCTCGTTGCTGGCGCGGTGGTCCCGCCTGCTGGCATTGTGTCTAACGACTGTGGGAAGCCTCGCTTGACATATTCAATGAAGACCGACGCCATTTCGTATCCAATCACAAGAGGCGAACGGGCCTCGCCATAGCCGATCAAAATCGGTTGCTGACGTAACGCTTCCGCGCTCCCGGTAACGACCTCGGCGATTCTGCAGATATATTCTATATCTTTAGGCGACCAAGCTTCGATGCCGCCGGGCTTGCTCGTCAACTTGACCAGCTCGGCAGTCATTACAACAGGCCGTAGTGCCGCTGGTACTTCATTGGCAACACAGGGTAACCCGATGAGATTTATGTTTTCCAACGCGTCTGCCAGACGGATGCTGTCGCGCACATCTTGCATTGTCGAGGGATGTCGTTGGCCGTCCAGGTCATAGACGAAGACAGTGAATCCACCAGCGTTTACGTCAAAGTCAGAGCGGATTCGCCGGGGCATTGTGCTAAAGCACATAGACGTGTAACGCATCGGAATCTGACGGGCATAACGCGGGGTTTGAGCCTCCCCACGAGGAAGGAAATCTTTTCGCATCCTGGCGATCGCGTTCTCAACCACCTCCGGCGGGAACTGGACCACTTGTCGGTCGAAGTCAACCCGGCAGCCCATAACCGCCAGTGCCTCCAGAGCTACCTTATGCTCGATACGCATTCCGACTTCGTCTAACACTCTGAGCGCCGAACGATGGAGCAACTCCATTTCGTCCCAACTTAGGACACTAATCAAACCGGAGATCTTGCTCATGGGCGGTAGGTTTCCTTTACTTCGAAGCGTAAGGCGCGACAATAATCCTCCGCTGCCTCCACCATCGCCATCACATTCTCATCGGGTGTTCCATAATCCATATTGATACAGCACACGCCTGTCTTACTTGGGGAATAGCCCTCTGCCAGGAGCTGTGTGGTAATTTCCTGGACCTCCTCCGGTATTTTCCTCAGCATATCCACCGGATCGAGGCGCAGGTTCAAGAAAGCCCCTGGGAAGGCTTCCCTGCACCGGGTAACATCCGACCCCCAACCTACGTCGAAGAAAATCGCCGGGACTTTGCCATAAGCCGGGGCAAAGCGGTGCAGGTTGTTGCCGCAGTGATGGATACCGTAAGGCTGGAGACGCTCTGCCAGATATAACTCGTAAGGCAGGAGCGTTTTCTCATACAAGGCGGGTGAAATCATGCATACCGAACAGTTACTGTGCAGGAAAATGGCCGGGTTAACATTAATTATCGAGCGGTTGGTAGCGATGGCGCACGAGCCGGTCAATCGTCGCATCATGCTGACCAACGCCACGTAAGTTTCAGCCAAGACACTGAATAGGTGATGTACCAACTCTGGCGCATCCATCAGGTCCATGAATAACTGCTGCCCGCGAAGGTGAAGGGCGGTGTTGAACAAGCCGTCCAAATCAAAATCGCCTATCACGCTGCCATAAGCATCCTGTAAGACAGCCCCATCCCGCAGCAGGACATCCAAAGGCCAGGTATGTTCCAGTTCGGGAAGGCGTAAAGCCATGATTTCCGCATCGCTCATCGACTGACCAGCTGGACAGGGTGCTTCATTGTCTGAAAACCGGATAGGGACGCCAAATAAAGCCGGTAAAACAAAGCCACCCGCCACCATCATCGACCCTAATATCGGTCGTGGCTGCGGGTGGCTTTCCCCGAACCCAAAGCGGTTGTACAACGCGTTGCGCATGATCACATCACTGTCTGTTCGCGTTTGACGGTCCAGATAAAAGTGCTCGTCAAAGCAGATATCGTAGTTGAGATGCCACCAGTTAGGATTGAAAACTACTTCGACCGGAATCATGTGAACTACCTGGGAGTGGATAAAAGCTAGGGTTTACTGTTTGGGTAGGTGGTAGCCATATCGTTCATTAAGGAGCGTTTAGCGCGTTGGAGGTGAGCGTCGATTTGATTGGCTGCCATGACAGGATCACGAGCTAGTAGTGCTGCAATGATGCGCTCGTGCTCTTCTTGCGCTATGTTCAGCTCGCGTTCATAAGCGCGATAACGGATTCTGGCCATCTGAGCATGCAAGTTTTCGCGTTCGTGAGCCTCGCGCAAGCGTTGATTGCCCGAAAGCGCCACCAACTGGCGGTGAAACTCATGGTCCAAGTTTAGATAGCGGGGATATACCAACTCAATTTCTTTTTCCTTTGCCAGCATCCCCATTTCATCTACTAACTTCGCCAATTTGGTCAGGTCTTCATCGCTGGCATTCGCTACCATCAATTCAACCGCATATCGCTCCAGAATACGACGCACATCAAACGATTCCGCAATGAAATCGACACTGGGGTTGGTCACATATGTACCGGATCGCGGTAAAATCCGAATCAGGCCTTCCATTTCCAGGCGGCTTAATGCTTCCTTAAGTGGCGTCCTGCTGACCCTCAGGCGTTTGCTGATTTCATTTAAATCAAGGCGTTCTCCTTGGGCAATCTCCTTACTGACAATTTTATCTCTGAGGATGTCATATGCCACTTCGCTAATTTTCGGTGGATTAATTTGGGGATATGTTTGCTCAGCAGCCATTTTATGACCTTATCTGAAATCTGAAATTTCAGTTTTATTATACATACAATCTTGCTCATTGTCAATCAACAATTTTCAGGGGATTCTGCAATATATGAAGGGGACACAACCCCCATTCCAAATAGAACAATTGTTCTGCGTAAAATAAAACAGAGAGCTTTACGGGCTCCCTGTTGACCGGGTTCAAGCAACATTATTACGGCATTGAACGCGAGCGCCGCAATGCAGCGGTCACTTGGCGTTTAGCAACGATAGTAACTTTGGGGCTGTTGGTAGGAGTATACACATTGACTGCCTCCCACCCATCCATGCCCCATTCATTTAATGTCGCTTCGATCTGCCCGTCTTTGGCGCCGCTGAAAGCACTCCCAATCGTCAAGACACGGTATTCCCATTGTACGGTCTGTTCAGCCATTTCGATCTCCATTTCTCTAAATAATACGTTTCACGTGAAACGGTGGATCAGATTTCTTCCCGCTCAAAGCACAAGCAGGCAATGGCAAGCGCCAGCACAATGATCCCGGCAGCAACGCCCAGCGCCGGCCAGGCAGTACTATCACCTTTCAACACCAGCGAGCTCCCCCAGGTTACCAGTTGGCCAGGCATATAATCGCTCACGCGTGGGATTGAACCAAGAACGAGCAGCACAACCAGTCCACCGAAGCCACCGGCAGCGGCAATAGCCTGGGAACGGGCCAGCGTACTCGCCAGCAGCGCCATGGTCAAATAAACGCACAAGTAAACCAGCAGAAGCATGTTCATGGTCCAGAAGGCACCGAATGGCAATGGTTCGAAAAGCACAACAGTGTAAGCCAGACAGGCAAGGCCATCCACAAGCAACCCGGCCAGGACAATGGTCATTCCTGTGAGCCATTTCGTCAGAACCACGGCGCTGCGGCTGACAGGTTTGGTCAACAGCATGGCCGCCGTGCCGCGTTCCTTCTCCTGGGCCATAACGCCCATGGTGAGCAGGACGATCAACAGGATACCAAACTGGGCAGTGTTCTTGAGATACTGGGCCACCGAGTCGGCTACGGTTGGAGCAGGGATGAAATCTGCCAGGCCGGCCGGCAGGTTGGGAATACTCTTCAGTATCTCCGGGGTGTACTTCGCCAGCACTGGTGAAATGATGCCGGTGATGAGGAACACAGCCAGGAAAACGATCATCTTCCACGTGCGCCACTGCTCACGGAATTCTTTGGCTAATAATGTCCGAAACATGGCTAGACCTCTTTCTTGGTCAATCTCAGGAAAACATCTTCCAGGGACGGATGAACCAGCTCAAACCGCCGCACTGACAGCGTTTCTCTTGCCAGGGATTCCAGCAATGGTTTCTGCGCCTTGTGGACATCCTTGACCAGCACGCGTGCCGTATGGTTCGCAACGGTCACGTTGGTCACAAAGGCCTGCTTCTCGACCCATTCCAGCCAATGCCCAAAACCATCCTCCGATTCGATCTCGAAAAGGGGAGTAACATAACTTGAGAGCAAATCGTCGCGGCGAGCCTGGACGATCAGGCAGCCCTTGTCAATAATCCCGACCACATCGCAGACCCGTTCCACATCTGCCAGGAGGTGGGTGGAGAGCAGGATGGTGGTCTGACCGCGCAGGGTCTCGATCAAATCCAGCACTTCCTTGCGCCCGGCGGGATCCAGGGCGCTGACAGGCTCGTCAAGTAAAAGCACCGGCGGCCGGTGAACCAGCGCCTGGGCCAATCCCATCCGCTGGCGCATGCCGCGCGAGAACCCACCAACACGGCGGTTTGCAACGTCAATCAAACCGACGATTTCCAGCAATTCATCGGTGCGCCGGGCGGCAACCCGCCCACGAATGTTATACAGCGGGGCGACAAAGTCGCGCAGATACTCGCGAGGCGTCATCCAACCATAGAAAGCCGGTTCTTCGGGTAGGACACCAATCAAGGAGCGGACATCCGACCCCGGTTTCCCAATTTCTTTATCCAGAATCCATGCCCGTCCGCTATCGGGACGCGCCAGCCCAGAGAGGATGCGCATGCTGGTGGTTTTTCCGGCGCCGTTCGGACCGAGGAAACCGTACACCACACCCGGTTCGACATTCAGGCTCAGCCCATCGAGGGCGCGCACAGGCCCATAAGTTTTAACCATATTCTCAATGCGAATCATATTACACCTCAGCGTGGCGTCCCCAGGCAAGATAAACGCCGGAAACGATAATCCCGCTCGGGATTCCGAAAGCAGTCACGATCAATCCGAGCGCCCAAGCCCAGTGCGGACCGCGCGTCTTTGCACGGCGTGCCAGGTCAATCAGGGCATAAATCGCCATTCCAACCTGGATGAGAAAAATAGGCGAGAGGAGCAAAACCAGATTGAGGATTTCCTTGGTAGTTATAATTTCTATTCTCCTTCAACCACCGGCCTCGCAGGATTTTTGGCCTTCGCAAAGCCGGTAATGTTCCACGTGAAACATGAAAATGGTGGTACTCTTATTGGCTGACTTTGCGAAGGTTGGTCGAGTCGAAGAACAGCCCTTCGACCTTGTCGCCATCCACTTTGAAAGTAATGCTCACAATGACATTTTCCAAGTCGTATGTGCAAGTCAGGCGATAGATGGCATAGCCCTGTTTATTCGAGAGGGCCGGATCTGAGTCCGCACAGGAGATATAATTCCCGCTGGCATTCTGGAGCATGCCAGCAAGGCTTGAGAACTGTTCCTCGGAAAAAGCTTTTTTCATCTCATCGCTGAAATCTTGCGTGAAACCCTGGTAGTCACCCGCATCGATCGCCGACAGGGTGTTTTCAACCACCTGTACAACCTGATCATTGGAAATGGCGGCCGGCTTGGGAGGCTGGCAGCTGGCAAGCAACAAGGTTGTGACGATCATGACAATCAGAAGGGTGGTCGGAATTTTGCTTTTCATAAATAGAACTCCTTGTGAGATTATTAATTTTCTCGGGGACGGCAATGGACTGCCGTCCCTATATCGTGATACAACTATTCCTTTTCCTTGGGCAGGTTCTGCTGCGCCAGCGAGATCAGGCCGCTGAAGCCACCCAGGTTCATCGTATCCACGGCACTGCTGGGGACGATGACCAGCGCTCCCTTTTCCTTGAGGCCTTCGAAGAGCATGTTCATGGCACGCAGGTGCAGGGCAGTGGGATTATTGATGTAGGCTTTGGAAGCCTCGGCGAATGAGTCGGCAATCTGCATCTCGGACTCACCCAGGATGACGCGCGCCTGGCGTTCGCGTTCGGCCTGCGCCTGGCGGGACATGGCATCTTCAAGATCAGGCGGGATAATTACGTCGCGGATTTCCACCGACTGGACGGTGATACCCCAGGGCGTGGTGCGCTCGTCAATGATCTTCTGCAGGTCGGCATCCATTTTTGCCCGGCCGACCAGAATGTCAGCCAAAACGCTCTGCCCGATAATCTCGCGCAGGGCAGTTTGGGCGGCCCAGGCGATGGCGGCGCGGTAATCGGCAACTTCGAGGGCTGCCTTCTCGGCATCCCAGACAACCCAGAACAACACCGCGTCCACATCCACGGGAACGGTATCTTTCGTTAGTGTTTTCTCGGCAGAGAAAGGCGTGACCATCACACGGTGATCGATCCAGTTCGCTAATGTGTCAATGATCGGCAACACCCAGAATCCGCCCGGCCCGGCCAGTTTATGGAACTTGCCCAGGCGCAGGACAACTGCCTTCTCCCACTGCGAGGCGATCTTGAGTGAGAATAGGAAAAATGTGCCCAGCAGCAGCCAGGCAATGCTCCAGACTCCTGCCCAGGTATCGCTCAAAATGGCTTTTTGGGTCATCAAGAATATGCCGAGGACGTCGGCCAGCATGCAGATGGCAAACAGCGCTCCGGCTACGCCCGGAATATGCTGGTTGGGCTGCTGGCGACCCTGCGGCCGCAGGCTTAGATCTTTTAGAACAGATGTGGGGCTCATAATATTCTCCTTTTCATTCATTATCAGGTTCAGGGTCCGACAGGTGACCAGTTTGCTGCCAATCAGTCACCTGGTCTTCCAGGGTTTGGTTCAGTTCTTCCGGCGAGGCGCCAAGCCGTTCCGCATCCGCCAGGTATCGCCGGGTCAGCGCCTTCAGTGCTTCCAGGCGAATTTTTTCAGAAACCTCGGGCGGAGGGATGTTCATAACATAGGTGCCGCGCCCTTGTTGAGTAGAGATGATGCCAATTTCGTCCAGAATGCGATAAGAACGGGCGACAGTGTTGAAGTTTACGCGCAAATCCAGTGCCAGGGAACGGACGGTGGGGAGCTGGTCGCCGGGTTTGAGCCGGCCACCGGCGATGCGCTCTTTGATGCGCTCCACCACCTGGAGATAAATCGGGATACCGGAACGGAAATCAATTTCGAGGTTCATAGTTAAAATTGTATCATTGTCTCAATGTATAATTGTATCATTGTACTAATTGTATACCATTTTTGAATTTTGTCAAGGCTTTCTGGCAAAATTAGCCTCTCTCTCGACGGAAAACCGGTTGCGAATTCTTAGCTGAGACCGCTACAGCGGCAGTGGTTCAGGGGGGATTGTCGGCGTGAAGAGACCCTTCGCTTACTCTAGCCCCCCAACCATCTCTCAGCCCGATAACGCCCCGAACCCCGAGTATGTGAACGCCGTGTCGCTCCCGGATGGCTGCAAGTGTTTGAACCGGAACCAGTGGTAGAATCGAGGCGCTTATTATTTGAAAGGAGTTTTCCATGGAACAACAAACTGGTACTTTTACTGTTAAAAAAGGGTTGGCCCAAATGCTCAAGGGTGGCGTCATCATGGACGTCGTTACCCCCGAACACGCCAAGATTGCGGAAGAGGCGGGCGCATGCGCCGTCATGGCATTGGAACGTGTCCCGGCCGATATCCGCGCCCAGGGCGGCGTGGCGCGCATGTCAGACCCTGACCTGATCCTCAAGATTATGGACACGGTCACCATCCCGGTCATGGCCAAGTGCCGTATCGGTCATTTCGTGGAAGCCCAGATTCTCGAGGCCCTCGGCGTGGACTACATTGACGAGTCTGAGGTTTTAACCCCGGCGGACGAGGAGAACCATATCCTGAAGCACAACTTCAAGGTTCCATTCGTGTGCGGCTGCCGCAACCTTGGTGAAGCCCTGCGACGGATCGGCGAGGGCGCAGCCATGATCCGCACCAAAGGCGAAGCCGGTACGGGTGATATCGTGGAGGCTGTCCGTCACGCCCGCGCCGTGTTGGGCGAAATCCGCCGCCTGACCACCATGGTTGACGAGGAATTGATGGCCTACGCCAAGACGCTTGGTGCGCCCTATGAACTGGTCAAAGAGACCAAGGAACTGGGCCGCATGCCGGTGGTCAATTTCGCGGCCGGCGGCGTGGCCACTCCTGCCGACGCAGCCCTGATGATGCAACTGGGTGTGGATGGTGTCTTCGTTGGATCGGGAGTCTTCAAATCCGGTGACCCGGCCAGGCGCGCCGCGGCGATCGTTAAGGCCGTGACGCATTTCACCGACGCGTCTATCCTTGCAGAAATCAGCAAGAACCTCGGTGAGCCAATGGTGGGACGCAGCGTGTCCCAGATGCCGGAAGGCGAGAAGATTGCGGGCAGAGGCTGGTAATTGAATTGTTGTAGTCAGGGCACGATATTCCCTTCGGGAACGATGTATCGTGCCCCTACCAGAAACAATATGAAAATAGGTGTTTTAGCCATCCAGGGTGATTTCGCCGAACACGTCGTCATGCTTAAACGCCTGGGCGTTGGGACCGTCGAAGTGCGCATGCCGAACCATCTCGACGGGCTGGATGGCCTCATTATTCCCGGCGGCGAATCCACCACCATCGGCAAACTTTCAAAGGATTTTGGCCTGCTGGAGCCGCTGCGGGAGTTTGGTAAAACGCACTCCATTTGGGGCACCTGCGCCGGAGCCATCTTCCTCTCGAAGGACGTTCGCCGCAGCCAGCCCCTGCTTGGCATCATGGACATCACCGTCGAGCGCAACGCCTTTGGCCGCCAGGTGGACTCGTTCGAAGACGAACTCGTGATCCCCGAACTGGCTGAAGGCAGACCCTTCCACGCCATCTTCATTCGCGCCCCGATCATCGAGTCGGTGCAGGGTGACGCCAGAGTAATGTCTTCTCTGCCAGATGGACGGATCGTGGCCGCCCAGCAGGGAAAACTGTTGGCCACCTCGTTCCATCCTGAATTGACACAGGATACACGCTTTCACCAGTATTTTCTATCCTTGGCGAAATGACTGTCCGCTCACTCGACCTCCTGGATTTACCCCTCCTGTCCCGCTACCGCCGCGACGTTTTGCCGCTCTATAGCGCCCTTGTCTTGACGCGCGGCAACCCGCTCGGCGCGATGGCCATGCTCTCGTACTTGAATCCGCGTCGCACCATTTACACCGCTATCGCCTCTGAAAACGGTGACTCGCTGATGGGACAGGTTATTTTGAAAGGAGATGAAACCTCCGCCCGGCTGACCTTCCTGGCCCCGACGGAGAGCACCAACGGTTTAACCCTGTCTCTCCTGGATCACCTGACGACGCAAGCCGGGGAATGGGGCGCATTCCACCTTCTGGCTGAAGTGGATGAGAATTCTTCAGTCTTTCGGTCATTGCGACAGGCAGGATTTGCCATGTATGCCTGGCAGCGCGTTTGGAAACTGCCCAAACTGGAAATGCGCGGCGAAGAAAGCTCCTGGCGGGAGGCCGAAGAGGCTGACTGGTCTGCCGTCCAATCGTTGCACGGACAGATCATCCCGGCATTGATCCAACCGGTGGATGCTTTGCCAAAACAAGCTTCAGGCCTGGTGTGCCGCCCGGAGGGGAATCTGCAGGCCTATGTGGCGGTCAACAGCGGACCCGCAGGCGTATGGATCCAGCCGCTCGTCCCGCCCGATTCCGGGTGCGGTCCCAAGCTGCTGGCCGGGCTGTCCGGTTGGGGCAGCCGCCCGGTTTACGTCTGCGTGCGCTCCTACCAGGCCTGGCTTGAAACCGTGCTCGAAGACCTGGGTGCTGAAGCCGGGCCGC
>Ga0315274_10010683_pt1 | contig 13223 bp, 12 predicted proteins | sample YL17G02_20_MG_FD_203700 | JGI IMG/M metagenome (GOLD analysis project Ga0315274, IMG submission 203700) | Sediment microbial communities from Yellowstone Lake, YNP, Wyoming, USA - YL17G02_20 | ecosystem: Environmental > Aquatic > Freshwater > Lake > Sediment | place: USA: Wyoming | collected... | reverse complement strand
GCCGGATCGGTCTCCTCGTACAGGATCTCGAGCAGCGTCCGGCGGCCAAAGCAGCGGAACTCGCCGTGATGGTTGTGGTAGGCGAGCGCCACGCCGTTTTCCCGCATGATACGCCCGGCCTGGTTCAACAGCTTGGCGAAGTGGAGCACGTCCTCCAGCGAGTCCAGCTTCGTTCCCCCGGGCGACGGACAGGCCGTCGCCTTGCCGCCGAACTTCTTCACCCGCTCCGCGATCTTCGCCGGCTCGTTCAGGATCGTCTGCGTGCTTTCGTGGCTGGAGCATGGGACGAGCCCCGTATCGGAGAGCATCTTCCCCACGTCTTCATCCGGCATCGGCGGAAGCGAGCATACCTCGACCGCCTGATAGCCGATTGCCTTCACCTTCCTGAGCGTCTCCGCCACATCCTCGACGCTCTTCATGTGGCTGCGAACTGTGTACAACTGTGCGGCGACGTGGTTGATCTTCATGTTCTCTTTCCTGTGCTCGATTGCGGGGCTGATGGGCGAACAGCCGTGCGCCCCTACAGGCTGGACTGCTGTCTTCCGATCAGAGCGCGGGGACCGGCTTCACCTTCACCGGCCTGCCGGTTGCCAGCGATTCCTGCATCGCCTCGAGGATGGCGAGCGGGCGAAGGTATGCCACCGGCGGCAGCGGCTCCTGCTTCGTCTCGAACATCGTGCCGAACGTGCGAATGCCGGCGAGGTACATCTTCTGGTCGAAAGGCAACTCCGCGTAGTGCGCGCCCTCTTCTCCATAGGCGAAGGCGGTGAAGCCCGGGTTCCACAGGTCCTTGAGGAAGGCGAATGTTGCGATCGGGCCGCCATCGAACGTAACGGTGGCGACAGCGTCGGTGTTGTGGCGGGCAATAGTGACCAGGGCCGGCTCGGCGCCGAGCAGGTTGCATACCATCTCAACCGGGTGGATGCCATAGAAGAACACGCCTCCGTACTCGCTCTCGACATCGCACGGTCCGGCGGTGAAGACTGATCGGAGGCTGCCGAGCTTCCTTGCCGCCTCGTTGAACGCGAGGACCGATTGCTGTAATGAGATGACGCTGAAGCTAGTGACCGGCACGCCCTTCTCCCGCGCGAACCGCACGAACTCGACCCCCTCTGCCAGGTCGGTGCAGAATGGCTTGTCCACGAACACGGGCACGCCGGCCTCGATAAACGGGTGCGCGGCAGGCAGGTGGTGCTTCCCGTCCCTGTGATCGATGGCGACCCCCTCCACCTGGCCGATCATCTCCCTATAGTCGTCAACGATGGTCCGGATCTTGCCCTCCTGCGCGGCCTTCGCCGCGAACTCCGGCGTCTCTCCCCAGACGTGCGTGACCTCCCAGCCAGGCACGTCCTTCTCGATGTTGAGGCTCTTCGCGATGTGGGCGCAGTGGCTGTTCTCCGCGCCGACGATGCCGATTTTCATGGCGGCTCCTAGTTGCAGATTAGCCCGACGAGCGGCACAGTTCCGCGCGAGCGGACGATGTCCTGCCCCAGGCGGCCAGACGAACGCGGCGGGGAGCGGAAAATGCTCCCCGCCGCGCCATCGCTCACGCAATCGAAGCTACATCATGCCACGGTGCCCCGCACCACCGCCACCACCGCCGCGCCGCCCCATGCCCCCACCGCCACGGCCGCCGCGGCCGCCGCCCATGCCGGGCTCGGCGCGAGGCAGCTCAACCTGCTTGATCAGGTTCAGATTCGAGTCGTACTTCAGCAGGTTGCCGTGGATGACGACGTAGACATCGTTGCCCGACGCCGCCACGCTTCCCGCGCCCATCATGCCCATGCCGCGGCCCATTACCATGCCCTCTTCGTCCGGCGGGCCCGGCCTGCCCCGGCCTTGCCCCGCCCAGACCACTGCGGAGAGCGCGGCAACTAACACAACGACCAACAACACCACCCACGCTCGCTTCATATTCCTTGCTCCTCCTTAGCCTTGGTCAGCTTCGCCCTACTTTCCCACAGCGCGCCCAACATCCGCTACCTCAGCGCGGGGCGCTTGTGACGAAACGCGACAATAGGGCGGTATGCTACCCGCACAGTTGGACCCAGTTCCTGCTCAGAAGTCCCAATCCGGCCGCGGCTGGGGCAGTAGGAAAGCCCTGTCAAGCTGCTGCAACAGCTCCTCCGGGCCCGAGAGATCGCTCGTCACCGCCAGCCCGCTCGCCGGGCGCACCCCCAGCCAGAGCCGGCTGAATGCGTTGACCGACGCGGTCAGCGTGGCAAGCGACGGGTCTGTTCCGGGCTCGACATCGCACGCAGGTCCCACTGTTAGGACATACTCGCCGGCGATGCCGCGCCAGCCTGCCTCGTCCTCCAGCAGCGCGGCGGCCGGATCGGCGAGGCGCAGATTGAACCTGACCTGGCCGCAACTCAGATGCGTGTGCGAGAGACAGCCCGGCAGATCGAGGATGCGCACCTGCCAGAACGCGTGAGCCGACATCCTGTTCTCGAACCGAGACCCCTCGGTGATCGAGCGGCGTCGCGCGGGCCGGTCGACGAAGTCTTGTAGCTGGATGCCATAGGGCTCGCGCATGCTCACGAGGTGCACCTGGTCGCTAAGCCCCTGGAGGAGGCCCATCAACTCGAGAAACTGCTCTCTTGTCTGGTAGGCAATCCAGGAGATCCTATAGGGGCCGTGCTCCGCCTCCTGCGCGCTGCACCAGAAGTGGTGTGTCAGCTCACCGTTCGGTCCGTCGCAGTAGCCGAGGCCGAAGCCCTTGTGGGCGAAGTCGAGCTCGATCTGGGTGTGCGCGGTGGACGGGTAGTTCACCCCGCCGTGGCCGCGCAGTCGGGCAAGGCGGGAGGCATGGATGAGCGCAAGGTCGTCCTTGGTAAGACGCCGCGGGACCCGCGGCTTCTCCTTCAACGTCAGGGCGGCAGGATCGAACGAAAGCGTGTGCTCGTACGGGCCGGGACCGAAGCCGACCTTGTCGTAGTAGCCCTGATCGAAGACGCAGACGCGCGCGGCGACCGCACCATTGGCGACATCCGCCGCGAGGGCTCGCGCGAGAAGCCGCGAGGCGAGTCCCTGGCGTCGCGCGATGCGGCTCGTGGCGACAAGGCTCACTTCCACCGAAGGCAGGTCCTCCTCCAGGTAGCGCATCACGCCCGGCGCGGTGCAGACGATGCACTCCGGCGAACCATCCACCTCGGCCACGAGCGCCCGGGCGGCCTCGAGCGTGAGATCGAGGCTATACTGGCCGCCCGGCTCCGCCCAGCCGACCTCGCGCAGGATGCGGTAGACGGGGTCCTTGTCAACCTTCGGGTCGTAGTCGCGGTAGCGCATCGCAGGCCTCTCGTGACGGGGATGCGAGTGTTTTTCGTTGGGCAGGAGGCAAGGTCCTGCCCTACGAAGTCGTTCGCAAGGAGATAGGTGATGGACGACGCGATCGAGAGGATGAAGCAGGATGCCTTTGCGCGCCTTCTCGGGATCGAGTTGGTCGAAGCTGGCTCCGGCCGCGCGATGGTGCAGATGGCGGTGAAGGACGAGCACCGCAACTCCGTGGGCATGGTGCACGGAGGCGTGATCTTCACCATCGCCGACTACGCCTTCGCGGTGGCCTGCAACTCACACGGCGTGCCGGCGGTGGCGGTGCAGTGCTCGATCTCCTACTTCCGGCCACCGCAAGGGGCCGCTATCACCGCCGAAGCCAGCGAAGTCTCTCTCACCCGCCGCCTGGGCACTTATACCGTATACGTCCGCGATACCGACGGCAACCTGGTCGCCCTGTTTCAGGGGATGGCGTTTAGGAGGGTGGAGTAGGTCTAGGCGCGCGTCCCTTCGACTCCGCTCAGGTCAAGCGGCCTGCCCGCCCCACACCTATCGCCCGGTTGTGATCGCGATGTCCACAGTATTGTCGCCCGGCGCGATGAGGGCGGTCATGAAGTGGTCCGCTTCCGGGCTCGACTTGTGGTAGATGGCTTCCTTCTCCATCACGGGCTCGGTCAGCATCATCGCCACCGCATTGTGTCGGACCTCGATCCGATAGAGGCCGGGAACCGGGCCCTGCTTGGCCGGAATACGGTATCGGCCCATCTCCACCCAACCCTGCACGAAGCCGCACGCAATCGGCTCGGTGTCCGAGTCCAGTGGGATGAAGTTGATCGAGCCGATGTACATCGGCTGGCCATCAATGGTGATGATCCCCTGGACCGACGACCGCTCCTTACCGGACAGGAATCCGTTACGCCGCATCCAGCCGGCGGCCAGCTCCGTCCAGCGGCCGGTTGCGGGATCGCCTGTCGCCATGCCCGAGCCGTGCGGGCCATAGCCCCCGAAGATATGGATCTCAACCTCGACGCCGGCATCGCGCAGGCCCTTGTACCAGAGCAGAACACTTTCGGGCGAGAGGCTTTCATCGCCGGTGGTGTGGAAGATGAAGCTCGGCGGCGTATCCGCCGTCACAGGACAGACGGGCGGCCCCTCCTTCGGCCAATCCGTGTCGGCCACCGGCGTGTAGCAGAGCAGCAGGAAGTCGGGCCGGCTCGATTCGCGCTCGACGGGATCATCTGCCTTCAGATCGCCAGGAGTGTGGCGCAGGCCGAGGCGCGAGATGAGGTGGCCGCCGGCGGAGAAGCCGATCATGCCGATCCGCTTGGGGTCAATGCGATAGTCGCTCGCGCGGTGTCGGGCCAATCTAACCGCGCGGGCGGCATCAGTGAAGGCGTCGTCCGGGGTGTAGCCCGCCCCGCGAACCCGATAGGCCAGCAGGAACGCGGTGACGCCGATGCTGTTGAGCCAACGGCACACCTGGACGCCCTCGTGGTCCATCGCCCGGATGCCGTAGCCCCCACCAGGGCAGACGATGACCGCTGCGCCTGTTGCTGCTTCTGGCGTCGGGCGAAGCACGTAGAGGCGAGGACGATCCTCCGGCCGGTCGGCCTTTGCATTCGGCGCGGGTCCCTCCCAGAGGTACATGGTTTGGAGCATAAGGGCCTCATGCTGTGTGTTGGCTGATTGCTGGCCTGATCCGCCAGCAGAGCCAAAGCTTGCGGCAGATGCGATGAGCACGACCGCTGCGAGCGCGAGCACAACCGGCAGCATGTAGCGAAGCACAGATCGTCTCCTCCCGGCGGAAGGGCCGGCGGGCATGCGGCTACGCCGACATACCCGCCCTACAATGACGGCCGGCGCGTAGGCGCTGCCCGCGCTAGCGCTTTAGGACGTGAAGGCGAACTTGCCGATCTTGAGGGCGGGGACGTAGGCGTACTCGGTGAGCTGGCCAGCGCGGCCGATCATCTCGACATCGCTCAGCGCGCCGAGGATGCTCTGGGTGAAGCGGAGGTTCTTCACCGGCCGGGCGACCTTGCCGTTCTCGATAACGAAGGTGCCGTCCCGGGTCATGCCGGTGAAGAGTGTCTGCTTCTCGTGGACGATGTTGGTGTAGTGGAAGCGGGTCACCAGTAGGCCCCGGCCGGTCGACGCGATCATCTCCTCGACGGTCGCATCGCCGGAGCCGAGGAAGAGATGCATCGGCGCGGGCCCCCAGGTGTTGGGCGCGGGGAAGCCGTGTCCCGTTGACTTCTTCCCCTCCTTGTGCGCAGTGTAGGAGTCGTAGACCGGGCCGCGGGCGAAGCCGTTCTCGATGATCGTGACCTTACGCTTGGCAGCGCCTTCCCAGTCGAAGGGGACGGCGCGCTGGCGCGGGTCGGTGGCGTCATCCCAGATGGTGATGTTATCGCCTGCGAGCTTCTCGCCGATTCGCCCGGACATGAAGCTCCGACCTTCCTGGAAGGCCATCGCCCCCATGCCCATGTAGGCCAGCATGGAGAGCATATCGCCGACGGCGAGCGGCTCCAGCACGACGGTGTACTCGCCCGGCTCGATCGGCTCGGCGCCGCGTCCGTCTACGCACCTGCGCGCGGCGATCTCGGCGAGCCGCGCCGCGTTCAGCTGCGCGATGTCGGTGCCGCGCCATTCCGCATAGCCGCTGGACTCATCATCTGCGGCGACGGTGATGAAGCTCGCGTCTGTCGCCGGTGTGTAGGCGCGAATTCCGAGCGAGTTGCCGATGGCAATCTCGGACTTGTCGGCCGCAAGCGAGCCAGAGGCGCGGCAGCCGTGTCCCTCGGCGACCGCGACGACTGAGCGGATCGCCTCCGCACGCAACTCAGGAGTGGAGGCAGCGGTGGCGTCGGAGTATGTCTGCACCGTCGGATACGACTCCGGCCCGGGTAGAGAGACGAACTTCTCATCTGGCGCGGCCACCCGGGCAAGATCGAGCGCGCGACGCGCGAGTGCGGGGACGTCGTCAGCGCCGAGCTGGTTGCCGCGGGCGACGCCGATGCGCTTGCCCACCACCGCGCGCACCGACACCATGGCGTTGACCTCGGCGACGTTCTGGTGGATCACCGAGTCGGCGAAGCGCGTGAGCGCTGTGTCCTGCGACCAGATGATCACCTCGGCCTGGTCGCATTCACAGGCCTTGAGCGCGGCGTCAACGAGTTCGAGGCACTTCGATTCACCAAGCATGGACGGCTCCTGAGAAACCACGGATGTATCCGCCTTCGCCAAGGCTACGGCGGGCAAGCACAGATGAACGCAGATGGCAGGAGCCGAGCTCCTGGCCAACGAAGACCGGCAGTAGCGCAGAGACGGAGGTGAGGCAATGCCGAGAGTCCAGCAGATCACTTACTTCGAAGACACAGCGAAGTGGAAGCAGAACACGGCGGCGGTCGTTGATATCGTCGGCAAGGAGCTGAAGGCGAGCAGGATCAAGCACGTGGTCTTCGCGACCTGCACCGGCTACACGGGCGCGCAGTTCGCACCGCTGGCGAAGGCCCAGCCGAAGGTTAGCTTCGTCGGGGTGAAGATGGCGCCGGCGATAGATGCGATGTACGATGTGAAGTGGAACGCCCGCCACGCGAAGGCGATGGAGGCTGCCGGCATCAGATGGTTTGGTGGCACGCACGCGCTGACCGGCGGGGTGGACCGGTCGCTCACCAAGACCTTCGATGGCGGATTCCCGCCGGGTGCGATCATCGCGAACACGCTCTATCTGTTCTCGCAGGGGATGAAGGTGTGCGTGGAGATCATCGCGATGGCGTGCGACGCCGGCCTGCTTCCGGAGGGCGTCAAGGTGATTTCGTGCGCGGGCACGGGCAGCGGGGCCGACACAGTGATCGTGGCGACCTCGGCGGCGAGCGCTAACTTGTTCGATATGAGGATTCATCGGGTTCTCGCGATGCCGGGGGCGTGAACGGGGCCGGCGCCCCGCCCCCGGCGGGTGGCCTCCCTACGGAGTTCACGGCGCGGTGCTCCCGACCCCGACGCGGACCTCGCGGAAGCGGGCCGGCGCGACGCCGTGCCCAACCCACATCACCTGCATGGGCTCGCCCTTGGCGCAGTTCAACACACCCCAGGCGCGCCACTCATCCTGACCGGCTATGGCGTCGCACTTGCCCCAGAACTGCGGCGTGACCCCCTGGTAGCTAACGTTCCGCAGCATCCGGCCGAGCTGGCCGCGCTTGATCTCCCAGCCGATCTCGGTGGCGAACTGGAAGTTCAGGCGCTGATCGTCAATGCTCCAGCTCTTGCTCGTGCAGGCGTAAATGCCATCGTCGGTCTCGCGGATCATCTTCTCGAGGCTCGCGTCGCCGGGCGCGAGGCAGACATTGGTCATGCGGATGAGCGGGATGCGGTTCCACCCGCTGGCGCGCATGGCGCCGCCGCTCTGGATGCCAAGCCGCGCCGCGGTCTCGCGGGAGCTTAGATAGCCTGTGAAGATACCTGCCTTGACCAGATCGACGCGCTGCGCTGGCACGCCCTCGTCATCATAGCCGAAGCTGCCCATGGCGGCGGGGGTCGTCGCATCGGCATAGAGGTTGACGATGTCTGACCCGTAGCGGAAGCTGTCGAGCTTGTCCGTGGTGAGGAACGAGGTGCCGGCGAAAGAGCGCTCGGTGCCGAAGACGCGGTCGAGTTCGGTCGGGTGACCGCAAGACTCGTGCACCTGGAGCGCAAGATGTGGGCCGTCGAGAATCAGCGTGGTGATGTTGGGAGGGCACTGGTCGGCGGACAGGAGAGCTACCGCCTCCTCTGCTATGCGGCGGCCATGGCCGACGAAGTCCATCTGTTCGACGAACTCGTAGCCAAGGTTGGCGTGGTCGCCGCCGAACGACGCCGGGTAGGAGCGGCGCTGGACCTCGCCGCCGCCCTCGGCCATCGCCTGGATGCCGCCGCCGGACCGAACGCACGTCTGAACGATATCGGTGCCCTCGCTGCTGACGAACCATTTCTCCTCGCGGACGAACTTCAGCTCACCGGTCGCGACGCGCACGTCGATCACTTCGCGCGTCACCCTGTCGGCCTCGAGCAAGAGCGCGAGCTTCTTCTCCAGCGGCACGGAGAACGGGTCCTGCTGGTAGCTCGATGACCACTCGCCCCGGTGCGGCCGCGCAGGTCCGATTTCAACGCCGTCACGAGAGAGGGTCGCGCTCGCCCTGGCAATCTGCACCGCGCGGTCTGCGACCGCGTCTATGTCCTCGAGGCGCGGCGAGGCGGTGCTGGCGAATCCCCAGGCGCCGCCTGCGATAACGCGAACGCCGATGCCCTGATCGGTCGAATCGGTGAGCCCCTCGGGCGCGCCGTTCTTAGTGTTGATCTCCTGAACGCGACTCACAACCGCGCGAGCGTCGGCATAGCTCGCGCCTGCGGCAAGCGCGCGTTGGACGGCGCGTCGGACCAAGTCTCTCACAGCAGTCTCTCCTTGCAGCTACCGCGGGATGAAGCTGGTGTCAGGCTTGAGGTCGAGGCAGAACTGCGCGAGCAGCTTCGCGGTCGTCACCAAATCGCGAAGGTCGAGCACCTCGATCGGGGTATGCATGTAGCGCAGGGGCACGCTGACGACGGAGCTGGCGCATCCCCCTCTGACGAGCTGCATCGCCCATGCGTCCGTGCCGGAGGCGCCGGGAACGCCGATCATCTGGTGCTTGATCTTCGCCTTCTCCGCCGCGGCAATCAAGCGCTCTGTCACCACCGGGTTCATGTTGGCGCCGCGGTGCAGGATCGGCCCGCCCCCGAGCTTCGTCTCACCCACTCGCTTCTTCTCGGCGTCGGGGTAGTCGGTGGCGTGGGCGACGTCAACGGCGATGCCGATCTGCGGATCAATGGCGAAAGCGCTAGTGCAGGCGCCGCGGGAGCCGATCTCCTCCTGCACCGTAGAGACCGCGAACACCGCTGCCTTGAGCCTGTTAGTCTTCGCCAGCCGCAGCGCCTCCAGGACGACGAAGCTGCCCATCTTGTCATCGAAGCCGCGGGCAACGGCGATGTTGCCGTTCAGCAGCTCGAAGTTGGCCTTGAAGGTGATCGGGTCGCCGATGGCGACGCGCTTCTCGGTGTCCTTGCGGTTGGCGGCGCCGATGTCTATCCACTGCTGATGGAACTGGAGCACCTTCTTGCGCTCATCCGGCTCCATCAGGTGGATCGCCTTCTTGCCGACGACGCCGAGCACTGGCCCTTGCGCGCCGTGGATGGTGACCTTCTGGCCGGGGACGAGGTGCGCGTCCACGCCGCCGATGGGAGAGAAGTGGATGAAGCCCTGATCGGTGATATAGCGGACCATGAACCCGATCTCATCAACATGGCCGGCCAGCATCACGCGCGGCGACCCACCCGGGTTCACCACGGCGATAACGTTGCCCATGACATCGGTCGCAACCTCGTCGGCGAACTGCTGAGCGTAGCCCCGCACGACTTCCTGGGCGCGCTGCTCGAAGCCGGAGGGGCTGGGGGCGTTGACCAGCTCCTCGAGGAACGACAGCGATTCCTTGCGCATGAGTGCCTTCCCCACAAGAGTGGGGCAGGAGGACGCTCCTGCCCTACGAACTGCGGCGGGAGAGATAAAGGCGATACCCGCCGCCCTTAGCGACTTCCTCGGCGTTGCCGAATACCTGATTCATCTTCTCCGCTATGCGGAGGACTCCTTGTCTGGTGCGGCCAACGAGGTAGAAACTGCCACCTGGCGCTAGATGAACGGACGCTTGCTCGATGAGCCGCTTGACCACCGCGAGTCCCGCGCGGATCGGCGGGTTGAGGGCGATCACGTCGAAGACGCGGTTGGCGACCGGCGCGAAGCCGTCGCCCTGGAGGGCTTCCGCGTTGGCGATGCCATTCGCCTGCAGGTTCTCGCGGGCGAGCGCGACGGCGCGCTCGTTGATGTCAACGAGGGTCACCTGGCCCTGTGGCGCGAGCTTAGCGGCGACAACGCCGACCACCCCGTAGCCGCAGCCGAGATCGAGGAAGCGGTCGGCTTGCCCCACTTCCATGTGTTTGATAAGCAGCCGCGTGCCGCGGTCAACGCCCTCGCGAGAAAAGACGCCCGCCTCTGTCACGAGACGGATCTCGAACCCGCGCAATTCTGCAGTGAAGACGCGCCTGCCGCCGGTGGAGGCGGGGCGCTGTGAGAAGTAGTGGTCGGAGGGCATGGGGTCGCGTTCGTTGGGCGGGAGCTTGCCTCCTGCCACTCTGCGGCGGTCAGCTAGCCGCCGGTATGCTATAATACAGGTGGCCTGAGAGGGGTGATGCCAAGGATGCTTTTCTCCCTTCGACATAAGGGTAGTCTGCGTAGCGGCAAGTTCAAGCCCAGCTTCGCGCCACGGGCCCTGCGGCGCAGCGTCGTAAGGGTACTGCAGGAGTTCGCCACTCCGCAGTACGACAGGTGGAATGACGTCTCGAGCTGGGCTGAGTTCGAGGCGGCTGAAGCGGCCGTTCTCAAAGAAACCGGGCAGCCGCAACTGGGCTATCGAGACAATGACGGATGGAAGCGTGCCGACTTCGAAGGTGTGGTCATCTTCGGATACCCGACCGACGCGCTTGACCTGATCGAAGCATGCCTCGCTGCCATGCAGTCTAAGTCTGAGGCAGTTCAACGCGCCGTCAACGACACACTCAAGGCCCACCGTAGCCAATGGCGCATCGTGAACGGCGAGCTTGCTCTTGTGGACTCCGAGTACCTCAACGAAGAGGTTGTCGAGGGAGCATCGCACCTACTTGGCGCGTCGGGCTTCGAGGGTCCGCTGCGCGAGTTCTCCGACGCTGTTAACGCGTTGACCGATGGCAATAACCGTGACGCCGTGGTGGCGGCCAACAACGCGCTCGAGTCAACGATAAAGGCCCTGCTTAGTATCCAGCGCGAGAGGCCAGGCAGGCTCATACGCAAGCTGATTGACAGCAAGCTGATCCCTGCTCACTTCGAAGGTTTCCTTGACGCACTCGAACGGATACTCGTGACTGTCCTCGTGGAACGCAGCGAGCCCGGCCGGGCACACGGCTCGGGTGCGGACGCCAAGGAGATACCGGACTCGCTGGCTCGGTTCACGGTTCACCTTGTTGGCTCCCTGATAGTGTTTCTTCTCAGGCAGGATCGCGTTGCCTCACAACTGGCCGAGGGGGCAGCGGCGGTTAGGCAGCCGGCCGACGAAGAGCCTCCTCCTCTCGGAGACGAGGACGCGCCCCCTCCTCTGGAAGAGGAAGAACCGGAGACCATTCCCGAACCGTAGTCTGCCGAGCAGAAGCGGGTCGGGGTCGCCCTGCGCCGGCATGGCAGGAGACAAGCTCCTGCCCAACGGAGAACCGAAGCTCAGGGGAGGAGATGGCCCGGAAGCGCCGGGCGGTTCACGAGTCGAAGAACGGGGACGGCGACCACAGCATATAGCGTGCCGACTATGAACAGGTATGGCATCGTCCTCTCATCGACGAGCGGCCCGCGCCCCAGCCATCGAAGCGCCCACTCGAGCAGCGAAATGACGCCTGCGAAGGCCGCTAGACCAATAGACATCCAAAGCAGACGCACCAACCTCATAGTCCGCTGAGGGTCTGCGACGGCCGTCGGGGGGATCGTCCTCTGTCCCTCGACAGATCCAGTCATGCGTATATTGCAGTCGGGCCGGCCGACATAGACTATCTGGACGACCCCACCGTCGCCAGTCTCGAGGATGTCCCAGGCTAGCTGAACCTTGTTGGAGCCCGGTACCAAGGGGGCAAGGCCAAACCGCGTAACACGCTCGCGAGGGCAACGGACCAGCCGCGCGTCCAGGATCTCTGCGTCGCTGTCCAGTTGTATGGCGACCGGGACGAGCACGTTGTCTCTTCTGATCGACTCGCTTCCCCGGTTCCACACGTATACAATCGAGCTGGTGACAGCCTTTCCGCGGATGGGCTTCCCTTTGTACGTTATGTGTAGATCACTGACCTCTGATCGACCCGTTCCCACTATCGCGGTACGCTCGGGTGAAACGGCATAGGTCAGCACGCGCTCTCTTCTGCTGACATGGTAGAACCAAGCTGCGGAAGCTATGCCAGCAATGCCAAGGACGATGGAGATGATGCTAAGAGCGTCCTGGCGGCGTTGGGTCGCCACGGTCTGTGCCCTCACGCGAGCCTGCTTAGCCGGTTGTTCGCCATCAAGGGCTCTGATCCTGCTGCAGCAGGCCCGAGCGTCGTGTAGTGCGCATGAAGACGTGCCCGCCCTACGCCTGGGCCCGATCTTGCGCCCCGACGTCCTTCAGCGCGTCCCCCCACGACCTTCGCCACTTCTCGATGGAGTAGTGCGTCCCAACGCGAGTGCGTTGCTCCTCCCCTATCTTCGCCCGGTCGGGCCAGACGGATTCCATGGTCTCGATAAGGCTGGAGACCATGGGCAGGGCGTGAGGGCCGGGGAGGTCGCGGAGGCCGGCGACGAAGGTGGAGATGGTGGCGACACCGCAGGCCATGCTCTCCAGCGCGGCAAGCGATGTCCCTTCGCCGCAGAGGGAGGGGATGAGGGTAAGCTGGGCACTGGAGTAGATGGCGGGGAGCTGGTCGTGGGCGACGGGCCCGTAGAAGACCACCGCTCCGACCTCACCCCCCTTCCCCGTCTCCGCACAGACCTCACCCCCCTTCCCCCTCTCCAAGTCTGGAGAGGGGGCGGCGAGGCCAAGGTCAGCGACCATGCGCTTTAGCTCCTGCACATAAGGGGGCGGGGATCGGTGTCCCCGCCCTACAGCACCACCGACGATGAAGAGGGTCGTCTCCGGGTGGCGCGCGCGGAACTGGGCGAAGGCCTCGATTGCGAGGTGAATGCCGCGGTTGCGGAAGAGATTGCGCGGGACGAGGATGGCATTGCGCTCGGCGATCTCGGGGATGGGGGCGACCCGTTGGAACTCGTGGGTATCCACACCATTCGGGATGAACCAAACCCGCGGCGCGATGCGGCTGTGCATGCCCTGGCGCGGCTCGATGCG
>Ga0315274_10010682_pt1 | contig 13225 bp, 17 predicted proteins | sample YL17G02_20_MG_FD_203700 | JGI IMG/M metagenome (GOLD analysis project Ga0315274, IMG submission 203700) | Sediment microbial communities from Yellowstone Lake, YNP, Wyoming, USA - YL17G02_20 | ecosystem: Environmental > Aquatic > Freshwater > Lake > Sediment | place: USA: Wyoming | collected... | reverse complement strand
ACTGGTGCTGTGTGTACTACGCGCAAGGTTGCTGGCGTTGGTTACCCGCAAGCATCAGCGATCATGGAGTGTAGTCCTGTTGCTGATATTGAATGTGATGGGGGTTGCACTGATCCAGCAGACTTTGTGAAGGCGTTTGCACTTGGATCAAGCATTGTCATGGCGGGAAGTGTCTTTGCGGCACACAAGGAAGGTGAGATTGATCCAGACAACGATTTGAATGTCCTGTTCTACGGCATGAGTTCTCATGTGGCACAGGACGCATCAGGACAGAGGAATGAGTATCGTTCTTCAGAAGGACGAGTGGTGAAGATTCCATATCGCGGAGAAGTGAAACAAACCGCAGAACACATTCTTGGTGGATTGCGTTCCGGTTGTGCCTACTCCAACGCATTGAATTTGGACGAGTTGGCGAGCAAGGCGAAGATCATTCGGGTGAACAACCAGTTGAATCGCGTATTGGAGAAGTACACTATTTAGGAGGATGAAATGTCTGGGCTAAATGAAAGAAATCAAGAGTATGTCGAATCCATAAATAAGGATAAGCAAGAGTACTTGAACTTCTTCGTGACTGAATTTCAAGAAGAGCTTGATCATCTTGAGAGGCTTTTGGATACGGAAACATCCCAGATACTTCTCAAGTGGGTGAGCGACAAACTACATAAACTTCAAGAGGATTACGATGCCGACCTATGAGTATCACTGTAAAAAGTGTGACCATCGTTTCAATCTCATGGTTCGTATTCCTCTGATGGATGCCGCCACAACAGAACCCTGTCCGTCTTGCAATGAATATCAAGTGGAGAGAAACTTTCCATCGATTGCACCAACCATAGGGGATGCCGTTCGTCTTGGAATTCGACGCCCTGATGAGGGATTCAAGGATGTTCTTCGGAAGATTCATAACGCGAACCCTCAGTCCAACATCAAGGACACCAGCAGATACATTTAGCCCACCCGCATATGTCCCGCAAGAAGCACACTACTTCTCAAGCATTCATTACCCCGACACCAACCCCAACCGTAAACAAAGAAGCTAAGTGCAAAGTCAAACTCGCAGACCTGAAAGATGTGGTTCCACTCACAGAAAACCAAGAAGTGTTTTTCAACTACTACAGAAAGGGACACTCTGCTTTACTCCTTCACGGAGTTGCTGGTTCAGGAAAGACCTACATTGCTCTCTATAACGCCTTCAAAGAAGTTCTAGATAGGGACGGAAGATACAAGAAGGTTATCATTGTTCGTTCTGCTGTACCTTCGCGTGATATTGGTCACCTTCCGGGTGACGAGAAAGAGAAAAGTGAAGTTTACATGATCCCATATCAGGATATTTGTGCTTCACTATTTCCAAGATTTGCAGATCAGGCATGGGGCCGTCTAACGGAACAAAAGTGTATTGAATTCATGATCACTTCTCACGTTAGGGGCTTGACATTGGATGAGTGTATCGTTATCGTTGATGAGGCGCAAAATATGACAGACATGGAGTTGAACTCTGTCATGACCCGTGCTGGAAACAACACGAAGATGATCTTCTGTGGAGACTTCCGACAGACCGATCTATCAAAGCGCAACGACATGTCAGGACTCAAGAAGTTTGTTTCAATCGTGGAGCATATGGACTCATTTCGCATTGTAGAATTTGGCATTGAGGATATTGTCAGAAGTGCTTTGTGTAAGGAGTACATCATAGCTCGTATGAATTATGAGGACTTACTAACACAGTAGAGGTTGTATGTTGCCAGTAACCGAAGTAAACGCAATCCTCGCACCACATAGATTAGAATTGACTGATGGTGGTGTGAGGGTGAAGTCGATGGATTTTGAGTTTGGAACCGTTGGAATGGAAGCGATCTATGAAATGATGTTCTTACATGATGTATCCCGCGATCAAGCTCTGAAGGACATTGCCATGTTGTTGAATGTGGCTTCACCAGAAAAGAAGTACGATCCACCGAAGAAGGCAAGGGTGAAGAAGGTAACGAATGCATGACCAACACTCAGAGAGCAGTCAAGCATAGGGTAAAATGGCGAACACTGGCCTTTGAAATGTTGGGTGATGAATGTGTGAAATGTGGAACAACAGATCGCCAAGTCTTTACACTTAATCATGTGGACGGTGACGGACACGCGCACCGACACAGAAAAACACGACAGCCGAGTTGGAAGAAGTATTGTGAACAAATCATAGAGGGGAAACCAAAACTAGAGATTCTGTGTTACAACTGTCATGCCAAGCTGGATTTGAAGCGGGACGTATAAATAGAAGTGCAGGATGATAGTACAATGCTGAAGAGAAAAGCGGCCAAGACAGGGGTTCGACTCCCCTCCACTCCACTTGCAGTACCGTAATACTTTGGGGTGGTCATGGTTTCGATTGGGTGCCAAGTACACTAAGACGCTATCCGAAAAGGCGAAGGGCCGTAAGCCCTAGCAAAACTTTAACGGGCAACAACTATAATGCCCTGTCTTTCATGAACGCCATGCAAATGGTTTCCTAAAGACCGAGAATCGCCCACTTGGGAACAGAATGGGCAATCCTTCTTGGCACTCAGCAATGGGTGCCAAGAAGTTCCATTTGAGGGGTTGACAAACCAAGAACAGGTGAGTAGTTTTATAGGATGAACCCTTACACAAGGACTACATGATTTTGCAACTTGCGACGATCATCCTCATGGGGCTGACAGCAAAAACAGACTCCCTGACTAAAATCCAAGAACAAGAAGCCGAGTGTCTCGCCAAGAACATTTACTATGAAGCCCCTGATGAACCATACGAAGGGAAGTTGGCTGTAGCCACAGTCACGCTCAATAGGGTGAAGCACAAGCAATTTCCAAAGACGGTGTGTGGTGTTGTCTATCAGAAGTTTCAATTTTCGTGGACAGCCAAACCATACCCGATCCGAGACATGAAAATCTACAAGGAAGCCAAACGTATTGCACGGGAAGTTCTTTTTGAACATAAGCGTTTACCAACCATCAAGAATGCCATGTACTTCCACAATATGACGGTCAAACCCAAATGGAGCTTGGCCATGCTTCCAATCCAGCGAATTGGGGGTCACATCTTTTATGTCAGCAAAGGAACCTAGCGAACTTACGGTTGAGTATTTGATCACCCGCCAGTTCAAGACCTCTGAGGAATTCTCTGTCTACATTGAGACAGAAGCCGAGAAGAGGAAGATCAGCAACTACGAAATGATCATTGAGTACTGTGAAGAGCGCAACGTTGACCCATCGGCGGCGGCAAGTCTGATCAATCGACGCCTCAAGGACTTGATTCAGGTGGAAGCCGAAAATCTCAACCTCATGAAGAAGAAGTCGGGCAAACTACCCATTTGAGGATTACAGTGACACCCTACATGGCGTACAATGTGTACATGCACATCAAGCTTCACTTTACCTCTGATAGCTATGATGTGCGGAAGTACAATCTCAAGGAAATGAAGAAGGAATCCTTTGAGAAGAACAAGAATCGATTCAAGCTTACCCGCTTGGCTAAGAAATATGATAATCGGAATCTGGTGGAGTTCTTCGTAGCCAACTTTGTGAAGGGTGATAAATATGGGGGTATGTACAGCGGGGATTCTGATGAGGTACTTTTGGATTGGCAAAAGCGCATTCAGGGCTTGACATATCACTACACACAGGATATATTGCATCTACAGGATATGGGGGTCAAAAACGTCACCGAGTTGTGGTCTGGTGATAGTCACCCCCTGATAGCCAAGGAATACCTTGGCAAGCGTATCAGTCTGGAAACCATGGTCATCCTTGACAGACTATATACCTATCGGCCCATGGTCGATGAGCGTTTGAAAGATGACTTCATTTGGAAACCGATTTCGAGACTGATGCACAAGTACGAACCCTTTCTTACCTTTAACAAGGAGGACTTTCAGGTGGCAACTGAAAAGGTGTTTAGCTCCCATGAGTAAAGTGACATGGAGGCGACCACAGAAGGCAAAAACCCGTAGGGCCAAGGGGGATCGTGACGAGTTGAAACCAACCCCCGACGAGAAGGATGTTTTCGTGAAGTATGGTCAGAAGTTGTATGAGTACGATCCAGATGATCTTGATGATGAGTATGATGACCGCTAGATCATGGTAGTACCACCGTTCACACACCGTTATACACCGTTTACACACCGTTAGAAACAGGAGTTTCAGATGTTTACAAGCTTGAGAGAAATGCGCGAGAAGCAGAACGACATGGAAGATTTGGTGAAGCAGATTGAAGATACAACGAAGAAGAGCTACGAGAAGGAGGAAGAGGGTGTGTTTTGGAGTCCACCCGCAGACAAGATGGGTAATGGCCTTGCCATTATTCGCTTCCTCCCCGCCCCAAAGGGTGAAGACGCCGCATTTGTGCGCCGTTGGGATCACGGCTTTCAGGGGCCGTCAGGCAAGTGGTACATTGAGAATTCTCTGACCACGCTTGGCCCTGACCACAAAGACCCTGTTTCGGAAGATAACAGCCGTCTGTGGGCTTTGGAGAAGGATGGGGAGTTTGAGAATGACAGTGGCCCAAACCGTACCTTGGCCAAGAGCCGTAAGCGTCGGTTGAATCACTACTCCAACATCTTGGTCATCAAAGACCCTGCGCGTCCAGAGAACGAGGGCAAGGTGTTCTTGTTCAAGTACGGCGTCAAGATTTTTGACAAGATCAAGGCCGCTGGAAAGCCCCCCGTCGAGGGTATGGCAAAGTTCAACCCCTTCAACATGTTCACGGGTGCCAATCTTCAGTTGGTAGTCTGTAACGTGAAGAAGCGCAGGAACTATGACCAGAGCGCATTCCTTCCGTGCAGTGCGATTGAAGGTACGGATGAACAGTTGGATGCGATTTGGGATAAGTGTCGCTCACTCAAGGATTTCCTTGACCCGCGCCACTTCAAGTCCTACGAAGTGCTGAAGAAGCGTTTCGAGTACGTCACGAACAGCCCCGCAACCCTTGAAGTTCGTAACGAAGGGTTGAAGTCGGAAATGGCCCCAGATATCAAGAGTGAGGAACCGAGAAAGCCAGCGGGTTCCGCACCAGCCGCCGAAGAGGAAGAGCCGGAAGATACAGAGGAATACTTCAAGAGTCTCGCCAACAAAGCGTAGACCATGAATGAGAGAAGGGGGAGAAGCCATTTCGGTTTCTCCCCCTTTTCGTTACACGGTGTTCTGTGGGAACAGTATTCGTGATAATCTCTTTTCCTGATATCGCATAAAGCTTGGATGCACAGGACGGATGAACACGGACTGTCGCTCTTGACGTTGTGGCTGTTGGGCCACTGGCGCAGAAGGAGCGTAGATAATCTGAGAAGAGGGGGCTGATGGTGTTGGCTTCTCTGTAATGCTCTCATCGATGCCACCCTTCTCTGTACCCATGACCATTCCCGTTACGCCCCCAGAAGCCCCGCCAGAGGCCATAGCACTGCCACGGCGGTGCGCTCTTGGGGTATAGGTGGTGTGTGGAGTATGGGGTTCCATTTGACCAATACTACCAACCGTCTTTCTCTGCGTCCTGTCACGGTTGGCGGCTTGCATTTCCTTGGTGGAATTGTACCCTCTTTTCTGTGCCGTTTCGTAGCCAACAGTGCCGAGCTTCTTGTCTTCTGCGGCACGGTCACGGGTAGTCTTTCCGGCATCCGAATACTTGTTCCATGCGTAGATGCCACCCGCAAGCGCGGCACCACCAACGGCCACACCAGCGGCAACACCACTACCAGCCTTCGCAATGGCCCCGCCAGCCTTCTTAAACGCCCCACCAAGCCACGATCCACCCTTCCCCTTCTTCTCTGGGTCTTCAGGCTCATCAGGCAGTTCAGTGGGCTTAGGAGCCTCTACAGTGGCCGCAACGGGGGCAGGATTCAACTTGGCTTCATCAGCCAACGCCTCTTCATGGGCGGCATCCTTGGGAAGATTACGCCAGCGTTCTGTTAGACGCGCTTCTTTCTCTGCGGATTCCTTGTCGAGCTTGCGCCCCTCATTAATCTTTAGTGCTTCCTCATGAGACTTTGTCTTTTCTGCAATTTGGGCTTCCCGCTTGGTATCCATGGAATTGGCAACATCCTGCGCCAAATCCTTATCGTCAATGCGTCCAGATGTACGTTGTACTTGCCAAGCGTTTGCTTCCCCATGAGCCTGTTCCTTGTCCATGGAGCGATAACGATCAGTTTCATTGGCGCGATCTTGGGCAATGGCGGTTGAGTGAACACGCCCCTTGTTACTACCCTCTTCCATGTCCAATGCTTCAGCGTGAGCGTTCTCAAGTTCTTCAACTTGAGCTTCCTGTTGTTCCTTCTGAAGGCGTTCTTCTGCACCCCGACGCATAGAACGTTCTCTATCTTCAGCATGAGCTTCTAGTTCTGCCTCTTTCTTGTCTTCCGCAACAAGGGATTCTTCTTCCTTTTTGATCTGTTTGTCGTAAGCTTCTTCAGCCTTTTCTCTTGAAATCTTGAATTCGTTGACCATCTTGTTGATGGCATCATCCCTGCTTAGGGGTGTTTCATCGTCGCTAGGTTTCTCTGCGGCCTTTCCCTTGGTCTTCCCCTTTCCTGTTCCTGTGCCTTCGCCAGCAACAGCAATGCCACCCTTCTCAAGGATTTCGTGGATGGCTTTGACTTCCTCAAGGATTTCAGCAGTGACACCATCATCGCTCGCGGCCTCAATCTCATCCTTTTCTTTCTGATCCTGCGTGTCTTGGTTTTCCTTCTTTTGTTCTTCCCGCTTTGACTGATTTTCACGCGCTGTCAGGGTTGCCTCTTCAATATCATTTTCCCGTTCAATGGCCTGTGCGTGAATGGCGTCCCTCTCCGCAATAGAATCGCCAACGGTGGCGACACCCTGCTTCATGGCATCGCCGCGATTCTTTTCTTCCTCAAGGGCTTCTTCGTGAACGGCATCCTTGTCCCGATTTCTTTGCTTCTGCCGATCCCGTTCCTTGTCCTCTCTTATCGCTTCTTCATGAGACTGTTCTTTCTTATTTGCTTCGTCCTCAACCTTCTTGTCTTCGTCTTCCTGACGCTTTTCTCTCTTCTTGGCAATACCCTGAATGGCTTTCTGATCCCCCATGGTCTTCTTGAAGGTATCTTCTTTTCCCTTGCCGCCAAAAATGGCTCTCAGGTTTTGTACCGCATCATCGCCAAAAGACTTCATTACACCCTTATCACGCACATCTTGTGGTTGAAGCCCAAGATAGTTTCGTGCCAATACCTCTTTGATGCTTCGCGGCTTTGTTCGTGATAGGACAAGCTCACCACCAATCTTCTTGAGGGCGTCCACATATGGCTTTAATTCGGCATCACCCTGAATGTTATTGATAAGCCGTGCAATGGCCGAGGCTATGTTCTTGTCATGACTCTCTGATGACGTAACATTGGGTTGGATTTTCTCAAGGCCACCAATAATCTTATCGATCAATTGAAGTGATTCATCGTCCTTCAAGAGATGGGGTCGAAGGGCATACAGAGTATCCAAGAATTGTTCATTGCGACGAACAATCCCCTGAACATCCAGTTCAGGCCGGATGGTCTGTCGAATCTTCTTCTTAGAGTTATTTCTCTTTTGGTCGGGCTTGAAATATGCCATGAATGCGCCTATTCTTCTTGGTCTGGGTGTTTCTTCTTCCTAAGGTGATCGATTAGCAACCCGATGAAGACTTCTCTTTCCCACGGCATCATACTTTCCAATTCACTGATCGAATACTTGTGCAACTGCATGAGTAAGAAATTGGTCTTGTAGAAATTAGCCGAGTTATCGTGGGAAAGAGTTACACGAAAAAATTGTTGATTCCACCAATGTTAACTACGTTATCTGTTCCGCACCGATCACAAGTGTATTCCTTCTCACACTGAAGCACTGGCATGGTGGCGAAAAACTGCTCAAGTTTGGTGTACTGCTCTGGAAGCATGTTGTCGATGAAGTCCTTCATTTCCCCACGGTTGTCCCGTGTGACCTTGATGACCTCATCCTTGGTGATCATGGTGTCCACGCACTTGGCAACCACGGCATCCACATTGGGCAAATCTTCTTCCTTGTCACCAAACAGCGTCACGAAATCCTCAAACGTGGGGTACTTCATGGTCAGACGAATCTCTTCATTGACCACCACGTTATTGGTGTGTCCTTCATGAGTTAGGAGCTTGAAGTCATCTACCTTCGTGTACGTTGTGGTCTTGTGACCGCACTTTCCACACACCAAGTAGTACTCAATCTCTTCACCCACCGACTTGCCGCGAATCTCAAGAAAGGCATACTCCACATGGAACATGGGATGAATGGTAGCATCCACCTTGCCATCTGTGCAATCTCTCACGATATCGCCAACGGTGCGAATGATCATCTGTCGATCACCCGAATCCTTTGCCATGATCAGCAACTTCTCTTCCTTCACCAAGAACGGACGGTAATCAATCACTTCTCCCGTAAGGGGGAGAGTCATTTGATATCGCGGCACCTTAACCAATGGTATAGACATACTGTTTCCTCGAAAAATGTTTGTTATGGACGGCCCCAACTACCACTTGAACCGCCACCAGAGAACCCACCACTACCACCAAATCGTCCAAGCCAACTAACAGGTTTGGGGGGCAACTTACATGACTTTATTGTTGCAACGGGAATCTTTTCTGGCTCTGAAAGACGAAGAGAAACCTCTTCAGCCGTAGAACCCCCCATTCTCCCTTCCCCACTTTGAACCTCAGTGTATGGTGTTCCATCCCCATCGATAAGAATATTTTCCCACCATTTGAATGTCATGGTAATGTTTAGGCGATGATATCCCTCAGAACCGCTAGACATAGGTTGTGCGCTCATTTCAGTGGGCCACGCTTCCCGCAATTGTACCCCATAAAGAGGACTTTCTGTGTTTCCTTGAGGGTCACTATAATGACCACTTCCAACTTTTGGTCTTCCAAGATCAATATTTTGCCACTGAGCATTCACAATTGGTGCAAGGGAAAAGATGTTTACAGTACCAATGTAATCTCTGTAATACCCAACTTCCTTTGGATTATTACCGTTTAGACTCATGGGGGAAACAGCCAAACCCATCCATGCATCAAAATACTTCTTTACGCGCCATGGGTTGTCAATGATGAACTTGAAGTTGATTTGTTTGTTCTTGTAATCTACATAGTGCGCCCTATGCTCTGACAGAGCCGCAATACGAAGAGAGCGTGTTTCGATGCTCTTGCCGGGAAATTCTGCTTCCTCGCACAACATGCCAATGACATTATCCACATTGTCAACTGTCGATGTGCGTGGAAAAAACTCAACCAAGAAACGGTTTGTTCTTGCAAAGGCATGGTTTCTGGCAAGACCGATAAACTGACTAAGTTTTGGGATATGAAGTTCAGACATGTTGAATCCTAGAGGTAAGCGGAATATTTCGTTTCCTTGACAAACTGCTCAACAGGCAACATAATCGTGGTCTTCCAATCCTCTTGTTCGATCTTCAGGAAGTATTGGTTTTTTACATGACTATACAGATACCGCTTGACGCAGTGTTCCGCGAAGGTTCCGGCGTGTGCCTTGAGGACTTCCCAATTCAATCCACCAGACTTTTGAATCAACATGACAGTCTTCAAGAAAGCCATGCGGTCATTCGGGTTGAGGTAGTGGAAGTTAACACCATAGAAACCATCGTCGGTCATACGAAATGGGATGACAAGCGGAAAGGCATCCCAATGTGGTAATCTTTTCTCATGCTTGGGGTGGTAATAGTAGAGAAACATCTGTCCAATCTTTACCCCATTCAAACCCGTCCCCAATCCACTAGTCATCACCCGTTGTGGGTTGATGTGTCGAAGACCCATTCCAAGTTTTCGAATTTGGTCTTGATACCAACGCACGGAACGAGAGGGGTTACCTTTTAAGGCACTTTCCCTCATATGTACGAAGGGGTTAGGGTTGCTTCTCAGTGGTGGCATAGGGGGGTTGACAAATGGGTTCTGGTTGTATAAATGAGTGTGTACCCGAATGATCTAATAGCTGTATGGAAGGGGTAAAGACTGCATAATGCTATTTATAGTGCTAGGCAATGGGGTTAAGGTCTTTCTCAGTCACCAGCATGAACGTTAACCCAATGGATTTGGCATATGCTTCAGCCGCCTTCCACTTGGCTTGATTCACCCCCCATTGCTTGACCTCTGCAATGAAGTTCCGTGTCTTCCTCTTGGGAATGACAGGCTCCTGAGTAAACCGAAACGGTTTGACTTCAATGAGGTACTTCTTGACTTCACTAGTACGGGTTTTCAGTTTGATGTAGAAGTCCACGAAGTAACGGTGGGTTTGATTGTCCAAGGGGCTTCGGTAGAGAACAATGATTTCCTCACTTCCCCACTCCAACACATTAGCATTCAGGTCACACCACTTCATGAAGCGTACTTCATACGAAGACCTGTACACGATATTCGTCAAGTCGCCCCGATACTTCTGAGGGTTGCGCGGTTGGAATTTTCCCTTGTAACAGTCTTTGGTGTAGGCCATGAAATACCATATAAATAGGAGTAGTCCCTCTCTTACGAGTATTTATGCCCGAAAATCAATCTGCTGACGATATCTTCAGAACAGCATCTATAACATCGACTGACCCCGACAAAGAATCTGGGGGGTTTCGAATTGTTCGTTATCCAAGCGATTTGGCAACCAATCAGTATCCTCACTACGTCATGTTCTTCGTGAACATTCGCAAGTCAGATATTTCCGAATTGCAAAACTCCAACAAACCAGTTGTTGCAAATGTAAAAATGGATAACACCAAGATGAATCGCCCCAATACTGAGGGTCAGGGGACAGCAGTTGGAACTATTGCTGGCGCACAATTTGGTGGGGTTATGGGCGGTAAAGCTGGTAAATTTGTAGAACAGATTGAAGGAACAACAGCGGGTGTAGCAATTATGGCTGGTGCCGCTGGTGCGGTTGCTGGTGCGGCTGGTGGTGCAATCCTTGCTAATGTTGCGGATCGTTCTCAGGTGCTTCTGAAGGACGTTATCGCCCTATACATGGCGGGAAAACCTATTGCCAGCTATAGTGCCTCATGGGGTGAAGAAGAGCTTGGTCTTATGGGTGCCTTTGCTGACAGTTCCAATCCCACGATTACTGGTATGGGTGCATCTCTCCTTATGAAAGGTGCAGAAAGTGCTGGAAGCAAAATTTTTGGTAACGCTGGCAAAGCGTTGGAAGGAACCTTGGCTATGACCCCCAACCCCTTCAAGGCACAGTTGTTCAAGAGCATGAAGTTCCGTACCTTTTCTTATGATTATTCGTTCCTCCCCAAGGATGGCGACGAGTACATTTCTGTCAGACAAATCATCAACATGTTCAAGAAGTATATGCACCCAAGTTTGGGTGGCGGCAAGGCTATTCTCAAGTATCCAGCAGAGTTCTCCATCTGCTACTACTACAAGGGTGCGCCCAACTCAGAACTATTCCGCATTTCGAATTGTGCATTAACTGATATGAGCGTGGAATACGGCGGCACGGACTTCACCACGTTTCGTGGGTCAGAGGGTGCGCCAACGGAAATCACCATGAAATTGAAGTTCACCGAGCTTGAAATGATGACACAGGAACGATTTGACGAGAGGGGCTTCTAATGTCCTATTTTCAGAAGTTCCCTGTGTATATGACCGTTGCGGGGTATCAGGGGCCGATGAACTCCCCCACCAAGGTTCAGCGTCAGGTGATTATCACCGACTTCTTCCGGCGTATTCGCACAGGCAAGGGGTTTGGGAATATCACCAATGGGATCATCCCGTATGTGATCAAGGACGGGGAAACCCCTGAGAAAATTGCCCATGATTATTATGGGTCTGCTTTCTTTCATTGGGTGATCCTCTTGGTGAATGACATTGTCAATATGCGCGAAGAATGGCCAATGGACAATGACGAATTTAATGAGTACTTAGCCGACAACTATACGGATACCGAAGCGGTGCATCACTATATCGACCCAGTAACACTATTTGAAGTGGATTCCACTTTTGCGGGTGCTGTTCCTGTGTCTGTTCTTGAGTATGAAGAAACACGCAACAACGACAAGCGCAATATCAAGATGTTGGATTCCCAATATCTTCAGCAGTTCGTGTCTATCTTTGACTCCTTGATCATCAAATAATGGGCAATCCCGCATTCATTCCTAGCTCAAATATCAATCTTGAGCAGATCAACGAACCGGGAGATGTTATTACCGAAGCCATTGTCATTGTGACCGACAAGGGTGAGGCAATCAACATCACCAACTTCGTGGTGGAAACCGTGTTGTTTGAGGACATTTTCTCCAACACAATGATGGGGCATGTGTACATAAATGACGCCACCAACCTCATCACCAAAATCCCGTTGGTGGGTACTGAGACTATCACACTTTCATTTCGTACCCCCACATTCACAGACAGCATTCGCAAGACCTTCAAGGTTACGTCAGTAGATGATCGTATCTTCACGAAGAGTGATGTGGAACAGGGGTACACCATTTCATTCATGTCAATGGAAGCGTACATTGACAACGTTACGAACCTCACCAAGAAGTTCAAGGGAACAACAGATGAGGTAGTCAAGAAGATTTTCACTGAGTACCTTTCCGTAAAGCGCATTGTGTTGGGGAGTGATTCTCCCAACACCACCGTTGCGTCAAGCGGCAACCAACACGGGTCTTCCGTGTCGTTTGTGGCATGTTCATGGAGTCCGTTGAAGTGTATCAATTGGATTGCCAACCGAAGTTTCATCAACTCCACGGAAGCCCCCTCGTTCCTCTTCTTCGAAACGAACAAGACCTTCAAGTTTGTCAGCATAGAAGAGTTGATTGACAGACAGAAGCAGAAGGGTGGTGTGTTTGCTGAGTACACCTATGCGCCAACGTATTCGGCCAAGACGATTAGACCCAACAGCAAGTATCTGTATTCAAAGCCAGAGCTTACCAAACAATACAACATTGTGCGAAACATTGCCCCCTACAGCTACTTCAATGTGTTGGATGGGCAGGACTTCGGGTACTATGCGGGTACAATGATCACGCAAGATTACATCCTGAAGACTTATCAGGAGTATCCTGTAGACTACTACAACACCTACAAGAACTTCAAGCACTTGGGTGATCCCGTTAATCAAAGCTACGCATCTAAACAGGCGAGAGATACCGCCGTAAAGAACGTGGTGCGAACCAAGGCATACAAACTTCACAACGATCAAAATGATCCGATGTATGAGAAGTGGATGATCCAGCGCAACTCGTTGTT
>Ga0315274_10010681_pt1 | contig 13227 bp, 10 predicted proteins | sample YL17G02_20_MG_FD_203700 | JGI IMG/M metagenome (GOLD analysis project Ga0315274, IMG submission 203700) | Sediment microbial communities from Yellowstone Lake, YNP, Wyoming, USA - YL17G02_20 | ecosystem: Environmental > Aquatic > Freshwater > Lake > Sediment | place: USA: Wyoming | collected... | reverse complement strand
GCAAACACAACGATTGCGTTGTCCGAAAACATGGAAATGGGTTTTGCCTTGCCGGGAACCGGGGCGATTCCAACGGGGAATGTCGTCTTCTTGAGCTGCCCCAGGAATTCGCTGGATGCGACGGTCATGGCAACTCGCCCGCGCACGAACAAATCCATTCCGGCTTCGGGCGCAAGCATGCCCGTGGGGTGCGCGAGCCCTGCCCGGCGCAGAGAGACAACAAAATCGATGGCCTCGAGTGCCGCGGGACTTGTAAGGCCGCTCGAGGTGTTGCTGCACACCTCGCCTCCGGCCGACCACAACGATTCCAGAAAAGGCATATGCCCAACGGGGTACATGTCTTTTTGCGCCTCGCCTCGCGAATCGCGAATCTCTGTTGCGCGGGTGCGAAGCTCGTCCCATGTGCTGGGCGGCGGATCTCTGACAATGTTCCTGTTGAAGTAGAGCACATCGCAGAAACCATCCGCCGGCAATGCGTAGAGGTGTCCGTTCATCGAGAGAGATTCTCGCATAGGGTCTCTGAAATCCGCGAGAAACTCCGGCGGCAGGATCGCGTCCAGAGGAACAATCCGGCCCGATGAGATCAACCGCGCCAGCCACGAACGTTTCACCATGCCGATGTCCGGCAGTTCACCCGCTGCAAGAGACACCACGTACTTTTGAACCGCAATGCTCCAATCGCCGATGAACTGCGGCTTCAGCGTCACTTCCGGATGTGCCGCCGAGAATGAGGCGCGATTCCGTGGCTCGCCCAGGATCAAGGGCGATATGAGCGGATGTGCATAGAACCAAAAGGTTACCTCGCCAGGATTTTCCGGCGTTTGTGCGGGTTCCGTTCCCTCTTCTCCGGAAGTGTGGTCCTCCGCGAGAATTCGGTCAATGCGCTGCGCGGCTTTGGCCAGTGCCTCATGAGGTTCGAGAGGTGGTTCAGCCCGGAAACAACCGACGGGCGCCGACAGCATAAGCGGAAGGAGAGCGCGCAAGACGCGTTCACGGGAAAGACGCATTTCCAGCCGTTCCATTCCTGCTCGCGGATTATTTGAAAGGATCGATGCGCTCGATAGTCTGTTCGCGTCCGGGGCCTACGCTGATCGCCGCGAGCGGCACGCCGACAAGCTTCTCGATTCGATTGAAGTATGCGCGCGCATTGATCGGAAGTTCATCCCACTTCGTGCACGACGAGATGTCCTCCTTCCATCCGGGAACAGCTTCGTATATCGGCTTGGCGCGGTTGAGAACGAAGGTATCGCAGGGGAATTCATGCGTCCGCTTGCCGTCGACCTCGTAGGCCGTGCAGATTTGAACCGGGTCGGTGCCGCCCAGCACGTCCGGCTTTGTGAGGACAATATACGTGGCGCCGTTGATCTTCGCGGCGCGCTGAAGCAGCACACAATCGAGCCAGCCGCACCGCCGCGGGCGCCCGGTTGTCGCGCCGTATTCCTGGCCCTTTTTGCGAAGCCGCTCGCCGAGGTCGTCGCGCAGTTCCGTGGGAAAAGGGCCCTCGCCCACGCGCGTCGTATACGCCTTGACGATACCGATAACGCTCTTTATCTTCGTGACGCCGATCCCAATGCCGGAACACGCGCCCGACGCCAGAGTCGTCGAACTCGTGACATACGGGAACGTGCCGTGATCGACGTCCAGCATCGTGCCTTGCGCCCCTTCGCACACGACCCGCTTGTCCGCCGCAATGGCTTCATGCACCATCGCCACCGTATCGGCGGCAAACGGCCGCAATCGTTCCGCATACCCGCAGTACTCATCGTAAACGATTCCGAACTCGAGGGGCGGCTCGTCGAACAGCTTGGTCAGAATCATGTTTTTGTATTCGAGAACGGCGCCGAGCTTGTCTCGAAACACCTGCGCGTTCAGCAGCTCGCAAAGACGGATGCCGAACCGGTCCGCCTTGTCGGCATATGCGGGGCCGATCCCGCGCCCCGTGGTTCCGATGCGATTCTTCCCGCGAAACCGTTCCTGGACCTTGTCAAGAAGCCTGTGATAGGGCATGATAATGTGTGCAGTGTGGGAGATGAATAACCGGCCGGGCAACCTGTGTCCGGCTGCTTCAAGAGCATCCAGTTCTTCAATCAGCACGGCGGGGTCCAGCACCGTGCCGTTGCCGATAATGCACACCTTGTCGCCGTGAAGGATGCCGCTCGGGATCAGATGCAGAACAGTCTGCTTGCCCTCGACAACAACCGTATGTCCGGCGTTGTTGCCGCCTTGATGGCGGACGACGACGTCGGCGTATTGTGTCAGGAAGTCGACGACCTTTCCTTTGCCTTCGTCTCCCCATTGCATTCCAACGATTACATACGTGGGCATGGCAAACCCGTCCTAATCTCAGATCTCAAATCTCAAATCTCAAATCACTATGCCTACACATCAGGGGGTGTTACGCCAGGAGGCATCATTCCGGCGTTGCGCAACGCGGCTTCCTGCACCTGTTGTGAGCGTACGACAAACCCGTGTTGGAGTTCCGCAAGAGTCTCTGAAAGGAACCCCTGCTCCTTAGGCGTGAGGTTGCCTTTCGTCTTGTCACGGAGCATCATCAGCATGTCGATCAGGTACTTCGCCTCGTTCAGGTCCACCGTGACTTCCTTGGCGTCCCTTGGCGCCATGACGCCGAGCGCTATCATGGCCTGCATGGTCAGGCTCGAGGCCAGCGCCTCGAATGAAGCGCCTTCCGGCTGTTTTGCCTCCTCCTCGGCGGGCTTCTCGCCTTGTTCTTCGACGGACTTCTTGGCTTCTTCCTTTTCGCGTTGGACCTTTGCCTTCCAATCTTCGTCCACAAAGACCTTAGGCTCTTCGTCTGACATTGACTTCTCTCCCTGGGCCGACGTCTATCTTACACGACACCTCAAAAAGCCGGCCCCACTCGTTGGGGCCGGCCCTGAAAGAACCGGTTGACGGACCTGTGTGCCTTGAAGCGTCAAAAAGAAAAAACACCCTTACCTTCTTCGGATAGACCATCCGATTCCGGCGGCTATTACTTGTTCTTATGACGATTGGCGCGACGTTTCTTTTTGCGTTTGTGCTTCGCGATCTTCGCGCGCCGGACCTTGCGTCCACCCGCCATCTGCTTTCCTCCTTTGTCTTATTTCCAGGCCGAAGCCGCCTTACGCCTCGACCAGCCAATGCCCGTCGGGCATCGTATAATCCCATAATTCATCTTCGCGGAAATATAACGCAATCTCGCGCCGCGCGGTCTCGATCGAGTCCGATGCATGCACCAGGTTGTTCCGCGTGTTCAACCCGAAGTCCCCGCGGATCGTTCCCACGTCCGCCTTCCGGCAGTCTGTGGCGCCGTTCATTTTGCGGACGGCATTCACCGCCTCCAGGCCTTCCCACACCATCTGAAGCGTCGGGCCGGACGTGATGAACTTCACCAGGCCAGGGTAGAACGGCTTGTCAACGTGCTCGGCATAGTGCTTTGCCGCGAGTTCCATCGAGATCACCTGCATTTTCATGCCGACCAGCCGCAAACCCTTGGCCTCATAACGACGTATGATCTCGCCGCACAGCCTGCGTCCGACCGCGTCGGGCTTGATCATCACAAATGTACGCTCGACCACGTCTCTTCCTCTCGAGCGTCGATCCCGGCGCACATTGCTCCTGCATCTTTCACCGGGGACGCACCTCGTGCAGAACGTGCCGTTATGAAAGTCCGTCGCGCGAGGACTCGGCACAACCCAAGGTCACGAGATCACCACATACTATACCAAATGCCCCGTTTTCCGCGCAAATGCCCTTGCGCCCGCTCTTACTGCCACTTGAAGTAGTCGAGGCCCTGAATCAGCATCGCGCCGAAATGACCTGTGAGAGCCATGGTCGCCGCGGACACTACAAGACCCGCACAATATGCAGTTCGAGCCGCGAGCCCGCCTCGCGGAGAACGCGAGACCTCGGACAGGCATGCCGTAAGGATGACGAGAACCCCCGCGGTGGTTCCAAGCCACCGATGCCACCATAGCACACGGGCATAGTCGCCGGAGTAATCCTCAAACGCGGCAGCCATCCAGCCCAACGGCACGGTGACTGCCACTGAGAGCGCTCCCAGAACAATCAGAAACCTTGCGGCATCGATGAACATGGATTTCCCGAAGAGTAAGCCCAGGATCTCCGCAAGCAGACAAGTCAGCACGAGAGCGATCGGGAAATGCACCATAACAGGATGGAATTTCCCGGCAAATTCCAGTAGGTGCTGAAAAGTTGTGAGCCCCGGCGCAGCCTCTGTCCCGCCGGATTCCTGGCTGGCTTGCACGGCGCCCGCCTCCTGGGCGCCGGACGATACGCCCTCACGACTAACGGCGGAAGGGTTCCCTTGCTCATACCCTTCTTGAGCAAAGAGGGCCGACCCCATGAGCAGCAGGAGCGCCATGAGCACCATGGCATCTCGGCGGATCGTGTCGTGCATCATGTTCATGCTCAATCTCCCTTGTGACGTCCGTATGCATCGAACCGTGGCGCGGCGTCCGTTGGCGCGTACATACCGGCAACGGCTTGTTGAACCTCCGGAGCCCAGTATAAAACAAATGCTTGACGCATGTAGAGATCATTCACGGACAGTGCGTTTCTTCTTGCACTAAGCCCATGTTCCCGTCTATTCTTGTGAGAGTGTCTAAAGGGAGAGACGATCATGAAGAGCGGGTGTATCACAATGAGAGCGTGCCTCATAGGCATCCTTGGATTATCCGTGGCCTTGCTTGTTCCTTGCATGGGCCACGCACAAGGCGAGAGTTTGTCGTCTGACGGGGAGGGCCTCTCGCCTGAAAAGGCCGCCTGCGCGTTGGGCGGCATACAGATCGCCCAGCCACGGAACGGTACGACCCTCCTGGCGCCGGCCAGCGCGGTCAACGTCCCGTTGCCCATATATGCCGTGACGGACTGCCCCGCGGATACGAAGGAGGTCGATTTCTCGTTCGACGGCACGCCTATCGGAACGGATAATACCGCGCCGCTTTCACTCTTTTTTTCGTCCTTGGGCAATCTGACCACGGGCCAGCACACGATCCTTGCGACGGCCAGCAACTTCAAGGTCATTGCGGACGTGTACAGCGTTACGTCGCGGTTTGTCATAGCGCAAGCAGCCGCCAATGTAGACTCAGATAACAACGGCCTGCCTGACAATCCGGTCGGGGCGCTGCCCGGCAACGGCTTCCAGTGGATTGACGAAGTGCTGCCGCCTGATACCGGCGAGTCGCGTCTTGTGGGCTTGACTCGATGGACCGGTTCGGGCGGCACTGCGGACACCGCCCCTGTTGTCGTGGCGCTCGCGGCCCCGGCCAGTCCTGATCGCGTTGTGACGATCACGATGCCGCAGACTTTACTGGTCCCCGGCGAGATGGGGATCCTGATCGTCATTGTGGCGGACGACGCCGAAACGCTCCTCGGGACGACTGAGGCCGACAAGCTGGCAACGCAGCCCGTGCGAGGCCTGGTCCTCGAAGGTCGCTACGTGAACGTGAACCTCATCATCTCCTCAGACGGCGGCGTAACGTTTGCAGAGATCGCAAACTCGCGGCTTGTCGCCAATCCGATTCATATTCGCATCGAAGGCGTGACCGTTCTCTCGACAGATTTTCCGGCGTACTTCTCGTACCCGACTGATGTCACCAGCGCCCCTACCACCGGGCTTCAGATCGTTGCGGAAACCGACCAGATCTGGACCCAACTCCCGAAGACCAACCTCAGCGTTACCACTCACGCAATTGATATGGATCTGACCTCGCTGTCGCTTATCGCTCCTTTCAGGACGTTCGGGGGCGAAGGTGAAGGTGAGGGCGAGGGTGAGGGCGAGGGTGAGGGCGAACCGAACCCTGTTGATCAGGAAACGATTACCAACGTGTTTCTGATAATTCTCGGGGCTGTCACGACCATGCTGGCAAACGCCATAGGTTCCGCGATGGAAGGGCACTCACCGTGCTTCATCGCAACCGCCGCCTTCGGAACCCCGATGTCAGGCGCTATCGACACGCTTCGCGCGTTCCGAGATGCATACTTGCTTGACAGTTCGCTGGGCACGGCGTTCGTCGACACCTATTACCGGGTGAGTCCGTTTCTTGCGGACATCGTGGCTCGCAACGCGTTCCTCGCGATGTGCGTGCGTATGGTCCTTTGGCCCGTCATCGGGCTCGTCAAGGTGTTCATGGCCTTGCCGCAAGTCAGCACCCTTACGTTCCTGGCAGCGATTACCGTCGGCAGCGTCATACGCCGCAAGAAAAGGAACGCGTGATTCCCGGAAACGTTGCGTTTGCTCACGAACAACTCGCCCGAGCTCAAGCTTGATGCCGGCAATCCAAAATTTGCAATCCGAAGCAGCGAGTGGTCTACGATGAACGCGATGTCCATGCTCCTTGCCATCGGGCTCGCCCTGACATCCGGCGCGCCGTCCGGACACGTAGTTGACACGCAGAACAAACCCATTGCCGGTGCGCGGGTGTTTGCCGAACCAGGTATCGCGGGAGCGCTCGTTGAAACCACGTCGGACGCTCAAGGCGCGTGGCGATTTGACGCGTTGCCCGATGAAAGCCCTCTCGGCGTATTCGCAATAGCGGAGGGCTTCGCCTTCGGCGGCATCACCTTGAGTTCGACATCAGAGGCATCGCAGGACGTCAAGATCCGGTTGAGCGCCTCCGCCTCATTGAGCGGCCGGGTTGTGAACGGGAAAAAGGATCCGGTCAAAGGCGCCCGGTTCACCCGCGTGGGACTCCTCGGCCCGGAGAAGGTCGGCATTCCGTTGGCGAAACTCAAGGCTTTCGGATTCGAGGAGCCTGTTACGGACTCTGACGGCCGGTTCACGATCTCCCGGATGCCGGAGGGCGCGAAAGTGGCCCTCAAAATCGCTCATCCGGAGTACGCGCAAGAAGCCGTCGATGGGATTGCCGTCGGCGCCCAAGACGTGCGCGTCATGCTTTACCCGGGCGTACTGTTCGAAGGCGACGTGCTGTTGCGCGACGGGAAGGCCGCCGTCGCCGCCGCGAACGTCATTGTGCGCAATGCCCAGCCGCCTTACGACACCGCCGCAACGAGAACGAACGGTTCGGGTCATTTTGCCCTCCGCCTGAAACCCGGTGTCTACTTGTATCAGGCGGCGACCTCGACGTCGCGCAGCGCGGGTTGGCAGCGATTGACCCTCACGGGCGAGGAACCGCATGCCCGTGTCACCGTGTACCTCGCCGGAACGGGACGCATACGCGGCAAGGTCTGCGACGCAATTTCGGGCGCGCCCGTGGCGGACGCAAAGATTGCCGTCGATACGCAGGGCAACGTGGCGAGCGTGGTGCGAACGGGTCCCTCAGGCGAGTTTCTCATTGTGGGCGTGGAAGGCGAAAACGTGGTCCGGCTCGAATCCGCCCCGGGCTATCGTCCTCCTGAGCAGCCTTCCCTCAAAGTTCAGGTTCTCGCCGAGAAGGAAGTGACCTTGCCCACGTTCTGGCTGGCGCCGGTGCCCACGTACACCGTCGAGGTCGTCGACGCTGACATGAACCCGGCGCCCGGCGCCGCCGTCACCGTTCTACGCCCACTCCAGTTCGGCTGGCACGTGACGGACGCACAGGGACGCGTGACGCTGCATTTCAACTCGCTGCCTCCCGATGGCACGGTCGTGGGCACGGTCGAACACGCCGAGAAGCCGCTTGGCGCCGTCTTCGCGGCCAAACAGGGCGGCGCGGCGTCCGCGAGGGTCCAACTATTCCCCCTCGGGAGCGTTCGGGGCCGCGTCGCCACGGCAAAGGGCAAACCCATCGAGGGATGTGAGATCGCCGGACTGCTGGGCGATAACGGCTGGCCGCTTTGGCGGACCATCAGCAACAGCGCGGGCGGCTTCGAGTGGAACAGCGTCGTGCCCGCGCTCGCGCAGCGCGCCGTGGCTGGCGCCGATCAAGAGGGCGCGGGCGAAGGGACTTCTTTCTCAATAGATCCCGCAGGCGCGAAGGACCTTGGTGACATTCCCGGCCCAGAGGGTCTCATTCGTGCGAGCCTACTCGGGAAACCGCTTCCGTGGCATGAGAACCGCCTCTTGAGCGGCACACTCCCGGATCGGAAGGCGCGAAAGACGCTTCCTATGGTAGTCGTCTACTGCAGCCTCGTCGATGCTCCCTTCGCCGTCGAGAGTTTTTCCGTGGCGCACCGCATCTTCTCACCCAAGGGCATCGGTTTCGCCGTCGTGGTGGACGGTGTTCCCGCCGAGCCCCTTGCGGCGCCTTTCCCCATACTGTCCGGCCCATCGCCCGGACCCGCCACGACCTATCTGGTAGGACCGCAAGGCGTCGTCACGCTTGAAGCCTTCGGGATGCCGCCTCTTCGGGCACTACAGGAACTGACAAGGCACTGAGCATTCGGTTTTTGAAATTCAGGGGCCGCGAGCCCAACTTTGGAAACTGGCAATCTAAAATGCAAAATCCAAAAGAGACCTGGAAAAGGACCCCGAGCCATTGAAAACATGCATTCACCGAACATACAAGTACCTAGGTCTGGCGCTGCTTGTCACCACGCTATGCACGGCGGCTGATACGGACATGACGGGCCTTGCGCCTATCCCAAAGGACTATCCGACAATGGGTGTTCAAGACTCATTCAGCACTGCGCCTTTCGCGGAGCAATATCCTGACCGCCGCAAGGCGTATATGGACTACTGTGCGAAGAATCCTGGGCACGACCCTTACGCGGAGGTGGTGCGCATGTCCATGGGACTTCTCCCCAACGAACCGGGGATGCTTGCGGCGCTCGATCATATCGACGCGCGCCGCGACTGCGCCGATTTCACGATGCACGGCGTGCTGCGACTCATGTATCGCTTCGGTGACGGCAAATCGCTCAGTGAAGCGTTCCGCGCGCGTGCCCGCAAGAGCATTCTCGGGTTCAAATACTGGCCCGACGAGCCGGGCATCGATTCAATGTGCAGTTGGTCCGAGAACCACTTCATTCTATTCGCTTCCGCGGGTTATCTCGCGGGTCAGCTTTACCCCGATGAGACGTTCGTGAACTCAGGCCAGACAGGGCGCGAGAAGATGGATGTTTTCCGGCCGCGGATCATCCGCTGGCTGGACCTGCGGTTTCGCACCGGCTTCAGCGAGTGGCTCTCGAACGTCTACTACGAGGAGGACCTTGCCCCGCTGATAGATCTCGTCGAGTTCTGCAAAGACCCCGAAATCGTGAAGCGCGCCGCCATGGTGACGGACCTCGTTCTGCTTGACATCGCGCTCAACAGCTTCCACGGCACGTTCGGCAGCACACACGGACGCACCTATGAGCGCAACAAGAAGTCAGGCGACGGAGACAGTACGGGAACGCCGATGAAGCTCCTTTTCGGGATGAACCGCTTCCGGCCCGGCGACATGGCCGCGTCCGGTTTCGCCTTGAGCGAGCGGTACCGAATGCCCCAGGTCATCTATGACATCGCTGCGGATCTCGATCGGCCCGAAATGGTGAATCAACAGCGCATCGGAATCAAGATCGAGGAGGCAAAGCGGTGGGGGCTCGACTGCGACCGGCTCGAAGACGGCATGACGTTTTTCACTCTCGAAGCATACTGCCATCCGAAGATCATCAACCTAACCATGCGGATGTTCGACGATTACCATTGGTGGCAGAACGATTTCTTCAAGCCCTTCGCGAAACAGCGACGGCTGCTTGATACGGCAAGGACGCTGCATGTTCTGCCTCTCGTGACGTGGTGGTTCCGACATGACGTGCAGCGCAACCTCCGCAGCGAAGTGAACATCTGTACCTATCGGACGCCGGATTACATGCTCAGCACGGCGCAGGATTACCGGGTAGGGTATGGAGGCGACCAGCAACACATCTGGCAGGCTACGCTTGGAACCGATGCGGTCTGCTTTACAACGCATCCGGTCGATGCCGGGGAGAGGTCGCCAGCTTATTGGACCGGCACGGGCAGTCTGCCCCGCGTCGCTCAGATTAAGAACGTCGCGATCATCGTTTACAAAATCTCCACGCAGAAAGGTCTGTACCTTACGCACACGTTGCACTTTACCCACGCATGGCTGCCGCGCGACAAATTCGACGAGATCGTCGAAAAGAACGGCTGGATTTTTGCGCGCAAAGGCGACGGCTACCTCGCCCTGTGGTCGCAGCAACCCTATCAGTGGCAGGTCCAGGACGGGCCGGACAAGGATCGAGAGGTCGTAGCTCCGGGCATCCGAAACGTCTGGGTCTGCGAATTGGGCCGCAAGGCAAGCGACGGCGAGTTTGCGGGTTTCGTAGACCGGATTTCCCGCGCCGAGATCTCCTCTGACGGAACAACCGTACGTTATGGATCGCCGTCTCAGGGAACGCTCGAGTTCGGTTGGACCGGAACGCTCAAACAGAACGGCACCGTAATCCCCTTAAAGGATTACCCCCGCTACAAGAATCCCTACGTCAAGGCGAACTTCCCAGCAACTACAGTTGCAGCAAACCACCGCGGTCATTCTCTAACTTTGAACTGGGACACCCTCGAACGCACCGCCAGCGAATTCGTTGCGCCTCCCGGGCCACAAGACACCAGCCGCTAACCTTGCACATTCATCACGGCGGCCCCATGCTGGTTCAACTGCGGCGTGGTTGAAGGCGTCTCTTTCCCTGCGCCCTCGAACACTTCCTGCCATGTGTCCCGGACCGTGCTCATCATTCGGACGCACTCGTCGATGGGCGCCGTGTCTTTCCGGATGTTCGCCATGATCAACAGGTGCTGAAAATACTCATAGATGCGGTCCAGGTTCCGCGCAATCTCGCCCGCGCTCATGTTGAGCGCGCCCCGCAACTCCGCGATGATGTCCTGCGCCCGGATCAGGTTGTTGTGCACGTTTTGAAGCCGCCCTTTCTCGAGTTGGCGCTTCGCCTCCTCGGCGCGCTGAATGGCCCCGTTGAACAGCATCACGATCAGCTTCCCTTGAGAGGCCGTCTCCACGTCCACACGCTTGTATGTGCTGTACCCAACCGCCGAGCTCGCCATAGTCTTCATCTCCTCGTTTTCAGAGCGTTGTAGGGCCGGTCTATCGGAAACCGGCCCGCAGCTTCGGAGAAGCTGCGGCTACCTGATTATACCTCCAACAAGCACCCATCAGACATCAATAATAAAAGCTCTGCAGCGACGAACTCAGGCTGGAAAGCGCCGTGTTCGACGACTGCATGCTTGCCGAGAGTTGTTCGAGTTGAGCGAACTGTTTTCGCAGCCGCTCCTCCTTCATTGAAACGCGGTCTTCCATCCGGGCAATGTTGTCATTCACGGCCTGGATCTGTTGATCGATGCCCCCGTTCGCCTTCGCGCGGCCATTCAAGAAACCCGTTGTTCGCGTGGTCTCGTCCAGGTAGCCAAAGAGCAAATCTCCGACCCCATTCTTGCCCGAGTTGTTAAACACGGCCTGAACGTTTACGCGATCCTTGCGAAGCGCTTCACGGAATGTGTCTTCATTCAGTTCAAGATGCGAAACGGCCGACGCGTCAAAAGCCGAGCCCGTCGTAATGCCGAGATCGATGAGACTTGTGTACGTCCCACTTATGCCCGTTACCTGCGAGAACGCCGTGTCCCGGAGATAGTTCTCAATGCCCTGTATGCTCCCGTCGCCCGCCAGCGCCCCATCTTTCCCGATCAGAGTCCGGATCTGGTCGATCGAGTCATTGAAGGCCGTGATGAACGACTTCATGTCCTCCACGATCTTGTCGTTGTCCCCGGATACCGTGACGGCGCTCGTACCCGTGCTGAGGAACTTCAGCGTCACCCCGCCTATCGCGTCCGCCACCTCATTCGTGTTGCGCGTCTGCGCCGGCCCGCCGTTCACCGTGAACGTTGAGTCATTGCCTGCGGTCTGAACCGCCGTAGTCAAGGTTGTCACGGCGAGGAGATTGCTCGTGCCCGAAGCGAAGCTGATCGTCCGGCTCCCCAGGGTATCCGACACCACCCGGATCTTGTCCGACGCCGCGTCGTAGCTTGCTGTTGCCTGGGCGTCCGAATCGTTGATCCGCTGTAATACGTCCGAGATCGCGTCCGTCGTCGGATCCACGGTGATGCTGATGCCGTTGATAAAGATCGTGCCGGCCGTCACCGCCCCGCCCGCAAAACTGATCTGGTTTAACGTCTTCGAAGTGTCAATCGCGCCGAGGTTCCGCGTGCTCGTTGCCTGGGTAGACCCGCTCCCATTTGTAGACTGGGTCGCCTGTTTGATGTTCAAGGCGTCCAGAAAGTTGCTCGTGTCGCTCGTCGCGCCGAAGTTGATCAGGCCCGTGTTGCCTGCCGCCGTGTTCGCGATCGTGACCTTATCGGCCGCCGGATCATACATCGCCGTTACCCCCGCCGTGCTGCTGTTGATCTGGCCCAGGATCGTGTTCAACGACTGCGTGGCGGGATCCACCGTGAACGACACACCGTTGATCATGAATGCCCCGGCCGTCACCGCCGTCGTCATCCCGCTCGCGTTGAGGTTCGTGCCGGCGTTGATCGCCGCGCCCAGGACGCCGCTGCTCGACGCCACTGTCGCGCTCGCCAACTGCGTAACGTTCACCGAGTAGGACCCGACCACGGGATTCTCGCCGGAGACCCCTGCCGTCATCACTTTTTCTTCGCTCGATGCCGCCTGGTACTGGTTGAAGATGTCCTTGAGGCGGAAGTCTTGCACGCTATTTCGAAGCGCCAACAGTTTCGTCCGCAAGTCGCGCAACGCGCTCTGTTGACTCTGAAGTCCGGTGATCTGCTGTTGAAGACGCGTGATGGGCTGACGCTCGATCTGCATCAACTGGCTGATGATGTTATTCGTGTCAAGGCCCGTGATCAGCCCGCCTACCGAAAACGCTCCTGCCATCTCATATCCTCCAATGTCCGTATGTCATGATGGCCAAGTGCCCACCAGCCAATATCTTCACCAACACAGTATCCATACGGCACCTCGTCTCGTTTATCGGCAACGCGCCAAGGATCTTTAGTCCTGAACCTCAAGCTCAATGTATAAGGAAAAATGGCAAAACTCATCTATATAATAAAACTTGTAAATAGTATCTATCGACATTGCCGTCAATATATAAAAAGCACCAAGATTCAGCAGCAGAACGGCTGCATCGTGCGCGGGCAATCATTGCTCCTCGCGCGCGAGTGGCGTTTGTTTTATAGGGATATTTACTTCACTCAACCAGTGCCTAGATGTTGTGGTTTGACCAGAGATGCAAACGGGGCGGGATCGACCTGGACCGCCTGTTGGACCAGGCGATAGAACAGTTTGCCCCGCGATTTGG
>Ga0315274_10010679_pt1 | contig 13230 bp, 14 predicted proteins | sample YL17G02_20_MG_FD_203700 | JGI IMG/M metagenome (GOLD analysis project Ga0315274, IMG submission 203700) | Sediment microbial communities from Yellowstone Lake, YNP, Wyoming, USA - YL17G02_20 | ecosystem: Environmental > Aquatic > Freshwater > Lake > Sediment | place: USA: Wyoming | collected... | reverse complement strand
TGGGCATGGAAGAAACCCTTCGAGATGTCGTAAGGATCGTCGTCCTGATCCACAAACTTGTGGTGCTTGCGGTGGTCCGCGGCCCAGCGCAGGACGGAGTTCTCAAACGCGGCGGCGCCAAAGATCAGCGTGAACAGCCGCACCGGCCACCGGGCCTTGAACGTGAGGTGGGCGAACAGCCGATGATAGCCCGCCGTGATGCTCAACCCCGTCATGGCAAAAAAGACGAGGAACAAAATGACCTGGAACCCGTCCAAGCCGTGGCGCCAAACGTAGAGGGACACTCCGGTGAGGGCGAGCACGAGCGTGCTCACCAAGAACAGGCTGTTGGGCCAGTGCACCCGGTTCCTGCGAAAGCTGAACATCTGAGTCTGTTTGGAGCGGAAACACGGCCCGCCGGCCGGACTTCCGAGAAGTCCAGCCGCCAGAACAAGCCGTCCGCGCCGGGATTGGGTCAGTAGCGGCTGGGACGGCGTCCACCGCCGTATCCCCCACCACCGCCGCCGGTCCGGTCTTCGCGCGGACGGGCTTCATTGACGGTCAGGGCGCGGCCCTTCCAGTCCTTGCCATTGAGCGCCTGAACGGCGGCGGCGGCCCCTTCCTTGGTGGCCATGGTGACAAAGGCGAAGCCGCGGGCTTTCCCCGTCACTCGATCCTGCACCAGGTTGACCTCCGTGACCGGGCCGTGGGGAGAGAAAAGATCCTGGAGTTCGTTTTCCAGGGCGTCGAAGGAGAGGTTCCCGACGTATAGTTTCGTGTTCATGATGACTTTCGTGCCTAGGCGAATTGCTCTTTCCAGACTGTTCCCGACCATCGGGTTTCAAATCATCATTGAATCACGTTCAACTGAGGATTTTCCAGGACTTGAAATCGACAAGTGTCTAGTTCGCCCTCCATCCTACTTGCCGCCCGGCGAAATGCAAAAACTGTTTTCGGATATCGCGGCGACGGGGCGACGTCTCTGGGAAGTCGCTGCGGAGGATCGAAGGGCGTGGGAGAATAAACGAGATTAAGCCTTGTGTTCAAAGGCGAATCGCCGATGGTGAGAAGCGTGAATCGCTTCTTCCATCGACGATCGTCCCCCAGCGCCCAGGAATCCGCGTTGGCCGCCGTCCAGGCCAAAGCCGACCAGGGCGACGCGGACGCCCAATTCAGTCTGGGCCTCCGATACGGCAACGCGGTTGGCGAGGCGCGCGATTTCGCCCAAGCCGTTCGCTGGTACCGCAAGGCCGCCGATCAGGATTACGCCCTGGCGCAGTACAACCTCGGCGTGATGTTCGCCCGCGGGCAAGGCGTGCCGCAAGACGACACCGCGTCCGCCGGCTGGATTCGCAAAGCCGCGGAGGGTGGCGATGCCGGCGGCCAATACGACCTCGGCGTGCTCTGTCACCGGGCCAGCGTGGATCCGCTCCGCGCGGGGAAGGTGGAATCCCGCATCGAAGCCTACAAGTGGCTGCATCTCGCGGCGGCGCAAGGCTACAAAGACTCCACCGCCGCCTGGGAACTCGTGACTATCACCATGACCCACGCCGAAATCGTTGAAGGCAACCGGCGCTCGACTGCCTTCGTCGCTCGCCAGCCGGCCAACCCTTGGATCCCATGATTTCCTCTCCAACGGCCGAGGGCTCTCCGGCCACCGGCAACTCGGATGAAACCAGGAATACGGTGCCGCTGGTGACCGAGGCTTTGCCGGTCAAAGTCGCCAGAATCCTCGATGAAGAGGACGGCGAGTTCACTCTCGAGTACGACGACACCCGCGGCCAGAAGAACACGATGCGTTTGGATGCGCTCACTTACGAGGGTGCCCTCCGTGAAGCCCGGTCCTTCCTGGGAATCCAGGAGGATGATCACGATGAAGACGGTGACCTTTGGGCCGTGGAGTGAACCGTGGACTGAACCCGATCGGCAGGAAGGCGAGGGTTTCGGGCAAAGCTGCCCATCCCCGCAGTCGCCACGCGCGTTTCCTCCTGGCAGATTTCCAGCCAAACCCACAGCCGACCGCGCTGGGGCGGATGGCTCTCCCACAGGTCAACCTGCCCTGACGCACGGCCCCCGCAGCTCAGCGATTCCGGAAGGTTGAGAGGAAAGATTCGTAAAGGGTAGCAGCAATAAGGGGTCGAGCAGATTCGGGTTGAAGGAGGAGACTCCATCGGTTTCGCAACGTCACCGAGGTAGATTCTAGGAAGTGACCGTCCGGCAGGAGGTTGCGGGCGGTTGGAGCAGATTCGCATTCCAGGGGGAGATTCGCTTTTGCTTGCATTGCTTGGACGGCCAGCTATCTTGGCCATGTATATGGCTAAGGTCCATCCGTTCAAACACAAGTCCGCCCGGGTCCTGCGCCAGCGTCGAGCGGCCCTGCTGCGTCAACTGGCGGTTCCACCGCAGGCCATCCGCGCTTCGGTGGTGGAGCGTTTCGGCACCTGCGGCAAGGCCAGTTGCAGTTGCCATCGCGGCGCCAAGCACGGCCCCTATTACTACCTGATCCAGTGTGTGGCGGTGGGCCACCTGCGGAAGTTCCTCCTGAAAGGCCCGCGGGCGCTGGACACCGCCCGCACCGCCGTGAGCGCGTTCAACACGTTCTACGACGGGGTGGAAGAACTGTCCCAGATCAACGCGGAACTGCTCCGGCGGGGCGACCCGCTCCCCGGTGAATAGCGCCGACTTCACACAACTGAGCCAGTTTGTTCACTACGCCCAACAGCGTTTTGATCTGCCTTGGCTGGCCGGCGCGTTCACCGACTCCCGCCCCCAGCCCGATATTCCCTCCCGCGCCGTGTGGCTGAGTCTGATCCTGGGGGAAGGGGTCCAGGTGGGCAGTCATCTGCAGATCGAAGCCGAAACCCAACTGCCGCAGTGGCAACGCTGGGTCGGCCACCCGGGCCGAATCAGCCATGACACCTTCGGCTACGTCAGTGAGCGGCTGGATCCGGCCCAACTGCGTCGAGCCGGAGTCTGGATCAACCGCAAACTCAAACGGGGCAAGGCCTTCGAGGCCAGCAAACTCAAGGGGCTCCTGGTGGTGAGCCTGGACGCCCATGAGCAGTTCTGCAGCGAGTGCCGCTGTTGCCCGGACTGCCTGAGCCGGGAGGTCACCTGCAAGAGCGCCGACGGCCGGGAGTTCAAGAAGACCCAGTATTATCACAAGCAGGTGTATGCGCAGTTGAGCGGGCCGGGCCTGAGCGTGATCCTGGACTTCGAGCCGATGCGCCCGGGCGAGGAGGAATGCGCGGCGGCCTTGCGTCTGCTGCGCCGCCTGCGCCGGGAGTATGGGCCGCGGTTCTTTGACGGGGTGGTGGTGGATTCCTGGTATGCCAACGGGCCGTTTCTCAAAGCGGTGGTGGAGGAACTGGGGTGGCCGGTGATGGCGGTGCTCAAGCAGGAGCGCTTTGAGGTGCCCCAGGAAGCGTTGGCGTTGACGGCGGGCCGCCAGCCGGCCCACCAGGTCGAGCGAGACGGGCGCCACAGGTGGAGGTTGGGGAGGTCGACTCCTTGCGCTTCAGCGACAGTTCCCCTGGCCCCGTGCGCGTGGGGAGAGTGCGCGAACGGTGGCGGGAGCGTCATCGCGTTGGCCGGGCCTGGGTGCAGGAGAACAAGGAGCAGAACTGGATCTGGGTCGTGGCGGGTGATCTGGACGGGTATGACGGCGTGGCCATCCGGGATGGGGGGCATTTGCGCTGGAAGGTGGAGAATAACGCCTTTGGCGAACTGACCCAGCACTGGCACTTAACCCATTGTGCCCATCACCATCCGGTGGCCGTCGTGGCGCTGCTCTGGATCAAACTCCTGGCTTTCACGCTCTTTCATGCCTTTGCCATTCTGCACGGCAAACGCTTCCGATTAGGCCTGGCCACGTTGAACGAGGTGCGCAAACAGATCTATCGCTCCTTGCTCTGTGGCCAGCCGATTGCCTTGTTCAGCGGATAAGAACCCGAGCAGTAGACCTTCTCCATTTCATTGAAGGGCCTGAGAGCCAGGGCGGAAGGTTCACCCCGGTGGACCGGAAGGGAATCGTTTTCCTCGAAAGCTGGGTGGCCGCAGCGTCAGCACCGCAGGACTGCGCAGGGCAAAAACAACTACCGCCTGCCCTCACCCCAAACCCACCCACCCTTGCGAAACCGCTGAGGAGACTCCTTTTCGCTTGCCAACGCCCCTCGATCGGCTATCTTCTCCCTAATTACGGCTAAGATATTCAAACTCCGCCGCACCTCCACCCTGGCGTTGCGCCAACGGAAGGCCGCGCTCCTGCGCCAACTCTCCGTGCCCTCCGACTTGCTGCGCGGCTCCTACGTCCAGCGCTTCACCACCTGCGGCAAACCCAATTGCTGCTGTGTCCAGGGTCAGCGCCACGGCCCCTTTTACTATCTGGTTTCCAACCTGGCTCCCGGCCACGTCCTGAAGTTCCTGCTCAAGGAGCCCCCGCAGCAGGCGGCGGCGCAGCGGGCCGTCGAGCATTACCAACGACATTGGGCCGGGCTGGAAGAACTCTCCCAACTCAACGCCGAGTTACTCCGTCGCGGTGAACCCTTGAATCGCTCCGGCTCCTGAACCGCATCCGCCAGTTTTGGCATTATCTGGAGAAGGTCTTTGACCTGCCGGCCCGGTTGCGTTGCGTCCGCAACCATCGTCCGGAGGCTCGGATTCCCGCTCCCGTCATCACCTTCAGTCTGTTTTTGGCGGCGGCGTTACGACTGCCGTCCTTGTTGCAGCTCCAGCAGGAGACCCAACGTCCGGGCTGGCAGCGGTTGGTCCGATGGGCCAAGCGGATCAGCGATGATGCCTTCGACTATGCTTTGGAGCGCTATGAACTGGAGGATCTGCGGCACGTCCAGGCCCTGGTCCTGCGCCAACTCAAAGCCAACAAGCAACTGGAGCGAGCCAAGATCCAAGGCCTGTTGGTGGTGGCGGTGGATGCCAACGAGCAATTTAAGAGCCGTTGCCGATGCTGTGAGAAGTGTTGTCAGCGCAAGGTGACCTGGACGGACCCCCAGGGGAACCCGCAGGAGGTCATCGAGTACTATCACCGACAGGTTTATGCGCAACTGCACGGGCCGGATTTCAGCGTGGTTCTGGACCTGGAACCCATCGAACCTGGAGAAGACGAGGCGCAAGCGGCGCTCCGATTATTGGGCCGGATCCGCCGACTGTATGGCGCCCGGTTTTTTGACGTGGTGACAGTGGACGCTTGGTATCCCAAGGGACCGTGGCTCCGCGCCGTGCAGAAGCTGGGCTGGGCTGGGGTGTGCGTGCTCAAGCAGGAGGACTACGAAATCTATCGGGAAGCCGACGCGCTGAGGAAGCGCCAAGCGCCGGTGCGCTGGCAAGACGAGGACCGGCAGGTCCAAGCCTGGGAGGTGAAGGACTTGGACTTCACGCGGGCGTCCTTGGGCAAGGTGCGGGTGGTGGTGGCCCAGGAGCAATGGCGGGAGGTCCACCGGATTGGCGGCCGGAAGGTCGTTACGCCCCACGAGAGCCATTGGCGATGGCTGGCGCTGCGGGAGTTGGATGGCTACGACGTCAAGGCCATCTGGAAGATGGGGCACCAGCGTTGGGGAATCGAGAACCATGCGTTCAATGAGTTGACCCAGCACTATCATTTAACTCACTGCGAGCATCACCATCCCGGGGCGATTGTGGCGTGGCTGTTGATCCTGGTGATTGCGTTCGTCGCTTTTGAGCTCTTTGCCAAGGTGCACGGCAAACTCGTTCGGTTGGCCGGGATGACCCTGCAACAGATCACCCGGCAGTTGGACCTGTCGCTGGAGCGATGGCAGGAGTTGGAGCCCTTGTGGAGCGGATGAACCAGCCACGACTCAGCAAGCCGGCCAAAGCCCTTGCGCAGACGGTTCTTTGATATTCAGGGAAGTGCCACCGGGTAGGACGGGTGAGGTGTCCTCAAGTCTCGGGCGCAGAGAGCACCCGCAGTCGCGGGGGTGGCTTTCGGCGCCCTTCAAAATCGCCCGATCCGCTCAGCAAGAAGCAATACGGTCCAGGTTGCGGAATCGCTGCCCCGCAGCTCTGAAACGTTGATCTGCCGATGCGGGTAAGCTACGGTTGGACCGTCATGAAAACGCCCAGGTCCGCACGCACGAGCCGAGCAAGCCGGTTTCTCGCCTCATGGCTGCCCATCCTGGTCCTGGTCCTGGTCCTGGTTCTGCGGCCTGCGTCGGCGACCGCGCAAACCACCATCACGGTCGATCCGGCCACCCGGTTTCAAACTATCAACGGCTGGGAGTGTGTCACCTTCGCCGCGCAGGACGATCCGGCGTTCCCGGCCTTCAAGGACCCCCTGTTCGACCGCGTGATCTATGAAGCCGGCATCAACCGTGTCCGGCTCGAAGTCCGCAGCGGCGCCGAGAACAGCACCAACTACTTCGCGCAGTACCAGTCCGGCCAGATTGATTACGCCACCTGGCGGGCGAACCGCTATGCCACGGTCAACGACAACGCCGATCCGAACGTCATCAACCCGGCCGGCTTTCACTTCACGGAACTGGACCGGAACATCCAGACGACCATCCTGCCGTTGCGGGCACTCGCCGCCGCGAAGGGCGAGCCGCTCTATGTCAACCTCAACTATGTCGCGTTCACGAGCCAGATCACGGGGGGCAGTTATCACCACCAGAACGCGGCCGAGTACGCCGAGTTCATCCTCGCCGCATTGCAGCACCCGGACCAGCAGTTCGGCTTCGTGCCGGACGCAGTCGAAATCCTGCTCGAACCAGACAACGTCTCGCAATGGAACGGCACGACGCTCGGCAACGCCATCGTCGCCGTGCAGGCGCGCCTGAACGCCGCCGGCTATTCCCCCGAGATCATCGCTCCGTCCTGCACACACATGGGCAACGCGGTGAGCTACTTCGACCTGCTGGCCGCCTTCCCCGGGGCGCTCTCCGCCCTCGACGAGATCTGCTACCACCGCTACGGCGGTGTGTCCGACGCGAACCTCCAGGCGCTCGCCGCGCGCGGGCAACAGCACGGCAAACGCACCTCGATGCTCGAATGGTGGAGCACCGGCAACGGGATCGATGTCGTGTTCAAGGACCTGACGATGGGCCGCAACGGCGCGTGGCAGCAGGGGGTCCTCGCCGGCATCGGCGGACTCGATGACGACATGGGGCTCTACAAGGTGGACGTGACGAATCCCGCGGCGCCCGTTGTGCAGATCAACCGCAAGACCCGGCTCACGCGCCAGGTGTATCGCTTTGTCCGCCGCGACGCGGTGCGGGTGGCGGCCACGACCTCGAACAACACCTTCCCGCCGATTGCCTTCATCAACGCCGACGGCGGGCACGTCGCGGTCGTCCGCGCCACGGCCGGTGGATCGTTCAACATCGCGGGATTGCCGGCCGGCGCGTATGGCGTCAATTACTCGACCGCGTCGGAGTTCAATGTGAGCCTTCCCGATCAAACAATCGCGGCCGGCGGTGTGCTCACGACCAGCATCCCCGCCGCCGGTGCTCTGACCGCTTATCCACTGCGACCCACGATCACCGCCGCGATCTCCAACGGCAATACGCTCAACCTGACGGTCCGCAGCTTGAAGCCCGGCTTCACCGGGTCGCTCGAGCGCAACTCCGACTTGTCGCAAGCTGCCGGTTGGCGGGAGGTGGGGGTGTCCGTCGGCAGCGAGTTCCTCTCGAACTGGTCCGAGCCGGTCGGCGCCACGCCCGCCTTCTATCGGTTCCGGCAGCCGTGAACCTCCCCCGGCCGTGTTCCAAGCCGGCGGTGTGGCATAGTGACGGCATGGAGAAGGCGTCTTCCTGGTTCGCCGCGGCCTTCCATCTCCGACCGGTCAAGCGGTCGAGCGGGTCCTGCGCGGCCGCTCCTTCCGGCGGAGCCGGCGCTCGACTTTCTGGGTTTCGGCGCGAAGCAGGTCCTCGGCAGACCAACGCCGGCGCTGCGCGTAGGCCGCCAAGGCGAACAGTTGGCGGGCAACCTGGCTTTTCGACAATGGCCGGCGTTTGGGCGCGGCTCGAGGGACCAGGCCGGCCTTGCGGGCCTTCTTGACGAGCTTCTCGGTGCGCAACAGCGCGGGCAGGTGCTTGGGGATGCCGTCGAGGGCGGAGTGACGGGGCGACCGACTACCGGCCTTCTCCGCCTTCTTGATCTGGTCCCACTGCGCCCATACGGCTTGGGCGGTGTCCACATTCTGAACGTTGCCGAAGACGTGCGGGTGTCGGCGGATCAACTTCTCGACCAGCAGACGGCACACAGCCTCGAAGTCGAACGCGCCGCGCTCCTTCGCCATCTGCGCGTGAAAGACGATCTGCAGCAGCAGGTCGCCCAGTTCCTCAGCCAGCTCGTGGTCGTCCTCGGCCTCGATGGCGTCGAGCAGTTCATAGACCTCTTCGACCGCGTGGAAGCGCAGGGTGCGGTGGTCCTGGGCGCGGTCCCACGGGCAGCCGTCCGGCGCGCGTAGTCGGGCCATGATGGCGAGCAATTGCTCGAGGGTGGACTTCGGTTTGTTCTTCATGCGGCTCAGGCCGTCACCGCCCGCGCGGTCACAGAATCACCAGGTTGTCCCGGTGCACCACCTCCACCCGCTGGAGCCGGCGGGTCCGGAGGTCCTCCGCCGTGCAGTCGGCGAGACCGCGGGCGAACTCGGTGCCGTCCAGGTCACAGATGCGGACCACGTCGCCGGCGATGAACTCGCCTTCGCATCGGGCCACGCCGGGCGGCAGGAGGCTCTTGCCCTTCTCGCGCAGGGCCTTCTTCGCGCCGTCGTCCACGAAAAGCGCGCCTTGGGGATGATGGAAGAAGGCGATCCAGCGCTTGCGGCCCTTGAGCTTGTTGGGCTGCGGAACGAAGTGCGTGCCCTCCTCCGCACCGTTGAGCAGGCGCGCGAGCACGTCTTTCTTCCGTCCCGACGCAATCACGAGGGGAATCCCGGAGCGGACGACGATTTTGGCCGCCTGGATCTTCGAGGCCATGCCGCCGATCGCGGTGGCGCTGTCGGTCCCGCCCGCCTGTTTCTCCACGTGGCTGTCGATCGCTTCGATGCGGGAGATCGTGCGCGGATTGGCTTTGCCGAAGTTCTCGATGACGCCATCGACCGTGGTGAGGATGACGAGGAGGTCCGCCGGCAGCAGGCACGCCACGAGCGCGGACAGCTTGTCGTTGTCGCCAAACTTGAGCTCGGTGATCGAGACGGCGTCGTTCTCGTTGATGATGGGCACAACCCCGCGGTCCAGGAGGGTGACCAAGGTGTAGCGGGCGTTGAGGTGCCGCTCGTGGTGCTGCAGGTCGTCGTGGGTCAGAAGCACCTGGGCGACGTGAAGATCGAACCGGGCGAACAATTTGTCGTACGTGGCCATGAGCCGGGACTGGCCGACCGCAGCGCAGGCCTGAAGTTCGGCGAGCTCGGTGGGCCGTTTGGCATAGCCCAAGGCGCCCATGCCGGCGCCCACCGCGCCTGAGGTCACAAGCACGATCTCCTTGCCCGCCTGGCGTTGGGCAGCCATCTGCCCGACCAACTGCTCCACCTGGGCGAGATCGAGCTGCTTCCGGCTGTCGGTCAACACGCCTGTGCCCAGCTTTACGACGATCCGCGTCGCATCTTTCAGAGACTCGCGTTGCACGCGGAAGGTGCTAGCAGAGAAGCGGACGGGTGTCGAGGCGGGAGGGGAACCGGAGGCTGAACAAGAGAGGCGCTTGGGCCTGAACGAACAGAGTGGCTCGGGGCACCGGCTACTGAATCTGGCGCTCCTTCAGCTCGAGCGTAACCGGCTCGCGATCGTCCGCCCGCACCGTCACCTGGTCTCGCAGGATATCGAGGCAGTGGATGCTGTAGTCGCGCGCCGCCAGACGGAGCGGAGCGCTCGCGCCTTGTTCAAAAGCAGTGGTGTTGATCGTGGCGATGGGGCGTCTCCGGGAAAGGATGATGCCTTGAAGCTTCAGGTGGTCCTCGGGCTCGGCGTCGGCCCGTGCGCCGCCCTCGCTCGAGAAAAGACCGGAGAAGAACCGTCCGACCGAACCCGAGACGTCCGCGGCCAGAGAGACAGTGCGCGGAGTGGTTGGTTTCGAGCTTTGGCTGTCCTGGTTGGACTGCCAGATCATCCAGGTCAACCCGCAGATCACCAGGAGGAAGCACACCTTGACGAAGCCCTTGGGCAATTGCCGAGGCAGCTTCGGAATGCCGGTTTCGGAGCGGCGTGATCGCTTCTCCGGCTGGTCCGCCGTCTGCACGCGGCCTTCGCGATTCAACACTACCGGCGTTTGTTCTCCGGCCTGCCTCGCCAGCGTCATGGACTTGAGAACAGCAGAATGACCGCCAGACGGGGGCTTCACAGCGGCGACTTGCCCCCGTCGGCAGCCAGGTTCCCCCCGCCAAGCCCAAGGCCTTGTTGACAAAGGCTTCCGCTCTCCCGAGCAGGCCGGGCCTCCGCAAAGCAGTTGGCACTCGACTCGATTCCACCGACTCACTAGCCTCCGGCCATGCGCGACGCCTCTCTCAGCTTCCTGCGAGCCCTCGTCAACACCCCCAGCCCGTCCGGCCACGAGGTCCGCGGCCAACGGGTCTGGCTCGACTACGTCCGCCCCTTCGCCCAGGAAACCTTCTCGGACGCCTACGGGAATTGTGTCGCCGTGCTCAACAAGGGCGGGTCGCCACGGCTCATGCTCGCCGGACATGCCGACGAGATCGCGCTGGTGGTCAACTTCATCGACTCGGACGGCTTCGTTTACGTGCGGAAGCTCGGCGGCATCGACCCCGCCATCACGAAGGCCCAGCGGGTGGTCATCCACACGCGGCAGGGCCCGGTCAAAGGCGTCGTCGGCAACGTCGCCCCCCACCTCACCAAGGTGGAGAAGGACCGCAAACTTCCGGAAATCCATGAGTTGTTCATCGACCTCGGGGCCGGCAACCGGAAGGAGGCGGAGAAGTTGGTGCAGGTGGGGGATCCGATCACCCTGGCGGACCAGTTCGACTTGTTGCGCGGCGATCTGGCCGTCGCCCGTGGTTTCGACAACCGGATCGGCACCTTTGCCGTGGCGGAAGCGCTGCGGTTGCTCCAGGAGTCGAAGCGCCGGCTCAAAGCCGAGGTCTGCGCCGTGTCGAACATCATGGAAGAGACCGGGCTGTTTGGCGCGCGGCAGATCGCTTACGCCCTCAAGCCCGACGTGGCCCTGGTGGTGGACGTGACGCACGCCACGGATTACCCCACCGTCAACAAGCCGATGCACGGCGACGTCAAGATCGGCAGGGGACCCACCCTCACCCACGGCGGCTGCAATCACCCCGAGGTCGTCGCCCGCCTCGAGGCCGTGGCGAGGAAACAGGGCATCCGACTGCAACACGAGGCGATGTCCACCACGAGTGGGACGGACACCGACGCGATCTTCTGGACGCGCGGCGGCATTCCCAGCGGGCTCGTCAGCCTGCCGAACCGCTACATGCATTCGCCGGTGGAGCTGGTGAGCCTCAAGGACCTGGAACGCATCCCCGAACTGCTGGCGGGCTTTGCGCTCTCCCTGAAGGAAGGCGAGCAGTTCAAGGTGAGAATCTGAAGCCGAAAGCCGGGGTCGCCTGCGGCGAGGCCGCTCCGATGACGGATGGGCTGCTGCGAGAGTTCGCGTTCTCGGGCCGATCTACGCGCGGCCCGGTCTTCTCAAGGGTTGGCGGAATCGGGCTTGAGTAGCACCGGCGGCAGCGGCTTCAAAACCTCTTTGCGGACATGCTCCACGAGCGACTTGAGATGCTTCTGCTGCGAAAGCGGCTCAAAGAGCGGCTCCAGGTCAGCCAGCGATTTCACATTCTTGACGGTGGCGTTCTTCAGGCCGATCCATTCCTCCCGGCTTTGGGCCGGGGTCTGGTTATCGGTTAGCCTGAACCGGCCCAGGGTGACCGTCAGCGAATCGAGGCTCTCGAATTGGAGGCCGGCGGTCCGTGAACCCGGCTCTGCCAGCCGTTGCAGCGTGTCTTCCTGAAACGCCAGCAGGTTGCAGCGACCGTCTTTGTTGTGGATCACGTTCATCTGGCTGATGTTCACGCGCACGGACCGGAGCCGCACCACCCGGGCACGCAACGCTGCGAAGTCATACTCCACGCGCAACTCCGGCACGTCCACAAACGTGCCGCCGCCGAACTCCGCGCTGTTCAGCAGGCGCAGGTTCTCCACGTAGAGCGTGGGCGCGGTGAGCCCGACGTTGACCCGGCCCAGGATGGCGTTCAGGCCGGTGGCGCGTCGGATTTCCTTCTCCACGAGCGGGCGGGCCAGAGCATTGCGGCCGAGCACCAGCAAGATGAGCAGGACCACCAGCAGCAGGATCAGGCGAATGCCCCACTTCAAGACCTTCTTCATGCGCCCTTCTTACCACGCCGCGCCGACCGCGCACAACCGCTGAGTTGGGTCTGGAAACGGAACATCTACGATCCCACTGATGGCGTGGGCGATATTCAGCGCGCCGGACTGCCGGCCTGGCCGGACGGCCTGGCCATCCTGGATGCCTACAACCGCATCATCGCCGACGTTGTGGCCAGACATCCCCACGTGCACGGCGTGAACCTGCATGACGCCTTCCTCGGTCACGGCATCCACTGTCGGCAATTCTGGCGGGCGCACTACCGCGCCGAGGACCCGCACTACTGGTACTGCACGAACCTCGAGGACCCGAACGACCGCGGCTACGACGCGATCCGTCGGCTATTCCTGATCGAGATGGCGAAGGTGCTGCCCGGGACGAACCGGTGACCTTGCGCCACCGCCGTGGCTCGCCGCGGGCTCAGGATGCGGGCGGCCCGGAAAGCCCGAGGCCGTGTTCGACGCAGTAGGCGGCGAGCTGGACGTATTTCTGGGCCGAGGCCTTCAACCCGGCTTGTTCTTCTGGCGTGGTCCCCGAGCGTCACGTCGCCGACGACCACGGCGCCCCGGGCGATATAGATGCCCTGGCCCAGCGTGGGAGAGCGGCGCAGAAAGCGGTCGAGTTGGCTGTCGATGTCGCCCACGCGGCTGGTTAAACCAAGACCCGCTCCGGAAGCCAACCCAAAACGATCCGCCGCAGTTCTCATTTTGGGCGTCGGTCGCGCCCAGAACCGGCTAAAGCCGGGACTCCGAACGGTATGGGACCCGACTTGGCGGGGTTCGGAGTCCCGCCTAAAGGCGGGGGGGGGTCAACATGAGCAGGCCCAGCGCGAAGGGCGCGTGGCAGGGCCGAATAACTTCCTTGAGTTTGGCGCGGGCGACCGGCTCACTAGCCGTGGTCGTCATCGCGGCGGAAGCTAAGGCCCGCTAT
>Ga0315274_10010678_pt1 | contig 13230 bp, 11 predicted proteins | sample YL17G02_20_MG_FD_203700 | JGI IMG/M metagenome (GOLD analysis project Ga0315274, IMG submission 203700) | Sediment microbial communities from Yellowstone Lake, YNP, Wyoming, USA - YL17G02_20 | ecosystem: Environmental > Aquatic > Freshwater > Lake > Sediment | place: USA: Wyoming | collected... | reverse complement strand
AGAGAGAGAGAGAGAGACGGCTCTCGTCGCCGCCACGTTTTTTGCTCCCCTTCCCCTCCTCTTCTTTTGCTCTGCTTCCTACTAGCAAACGCCCGTTGCTTGCTCTCCCAGTTTCTCGACCCGCGTTATTTTCTCCTTGCTTTTATTCTTATTCTTGCAGGCTTGCTCCTCGCGTGCTCTTGGGAGAGTGCAAAAGAAGAAGAAGAAAGAGAGAGCTGCGACCTTTGAAGGCATGCTGCTGCTGTTTTTGCTCTCTCTCTCTCTCTCTCCGCCGCAAGCAGCTGCCGCCCAGAGTGCGCGCTCTGGGCGAGAGCGGTGCCTCTGTCCCTTCTCCCCCTTTCCTAGCGCGGGACTTCTTGGCTCGTTCTCTCTTCTCTTCGCCTCGTTCTCTTGAAACTGTCAGAATTTCTGCGTCGAGTCCCAAGAAAAACGGAATGAAGGGCACCAACGAGCAACGCGAGAGCTCGCCATTGTTTTTTTTTCAGTTTCGCCGCCGCCGCGAAACTCTCATTCATTGCTCTCTCTCTTCTCATCTCTCAACCGACAAAAAAACACCAAACTCACCGGCTGCTGGCCGAGCTGGGAGACGCGGACAGGACGACCGCGACCGCGAGGGCGTAGACAAAGGCGAGGAAGCGCGCCATTTTTGCTAGAGGTTTGGAAAGGCGTGACTTGAATCTTGGTTTTGTGGAGTTTTTTTTCTTTTCGAGAGAGGGGGAAAAAAAAAGAAAAAAAAGGGACACACAAGTCTCTCTCTACATACAAAGCCCCTTTTTCTCTCTCTCTCTCTTTCAGTAAGCCCCGCGGTACAGTCCGGCGTACGCCGGAGGAGCCCCCGGAGCAGGCGCCGGAGGAGGCGGAACGGGAGCCGGAGGATGGGCTCCACCTCCCCCGCCGCCAGCGTGCAACGCGGCCGCCCCGGCCTCAAAGTCCCCGTCGAACAGCGGCGCGTTGGCGAACGCCGCCGCGGCCGCCGCGGCCGCCTGGTTGGCCCCCGTGGCGACGGGGTAATGCCGCTGCAGCTGCTGCTGCAGCTGCTGCTGCTGCTGGGGAGCACTCCTCCCTCCTCCGCCGCCTCCCGCTCCTTTCTTCGCTCCTCCTCCTCCTCCGCCGCCGCCCTTCCCCCCTCCCCGCGCACCACCGGCGGCGGCGGGGGCGCCGGCAACGGGCCCGACGACGGGCCCCCCAAACCCCCCGGGCACAGCAGCAACAGTTCCGCTGCTGCTCTGACTGCTGCTGCTGGTATTGAACGCGGCAGCGGCCTGCTGCGCCGCGTGCGCAGACCTCGCAGCCGAAGCCAGCGCCGGCAGGGTCGCGGCGTCGACGCGCTCGCGGCTGACGACGCAGTGCGCCGGGCTCGCGCCGCGCACCCGGAACCACTCGAACGACTCGCGGGCCGGGTTCCCGCCGTCGTACACCACGCAGTGCTGGCCCGTGGACGGGTTGAAGTCGCAGAGCACGCCGTCGAACCAGCCGCCGTGCTGCGGCCAGAAGCGGCGGACGCGGTGGCCGACCAGCGGGTCGGACGAGATCGGGCCGGCGGCGGCGGCGGCGGCCGCCGCGGCCGCAGCGGCGGCGGCGGCGGCGGCGGCTGCCGCTTGCTGCTGCTGCTGCTGCTGCTGTGCCGCCCCGCCTCCTGCTCCTCCCTTGGCTGCCCCGCCGCCGCCGCCGGCCTTGCTCCTGCTGCCAGAGGACCTCCTCCGCGCGGCGCCGACCCCGGCGCCGCCCGCCGCTCCGCCGCCCACGGCGGAGGAGAGGGGCTTCCCGTTGGCCCCGATCAGCCAGGGGGCTTCCACTCCCTTGTCGATGTTGTCGCGCAGCTGCGCGTGCCGCTCGTGCGAGATGACGAGCTCGGTGCGGAGCTTGGAGAGCATGACCTCCTTTTGCTGCTCGTTGTTGATGTTGGGTTCGAGTTTTTTTTTCCGTAAAGCAATGGTTCTTCTTCGCTTCCTCTCTCTCTCTCTCTTTCTCCTCGTCTCTCCCTCTCTCTCTCTCTTTCTCTCTGTGTGTCCGGTTCTTCTACTTCTTCTTCCGTACCATGCTGTACTCCCCGGCCAGGAAACACTTGACGACGCGGCAGTAGGCCTCCTCGCGGAGCTGGCGGAGCGCCTCGGTCGCGGCCATGGTACTTTGTTTTTTTTTTCGACGGCGATGCGATCCGGCGTCGTTGGCTTTCCTGGTTCTCGAGGGCGAGACTCCTCTGTCTTCCGTTGCGGGTCTCGTTTCCGTCTATGTATGTATATCTGTGTCTTGTCGACGTAGACAAAAGTAAAAGAGAAGGTAAGAGACCAGCGAGGGAGGAATAGGGAAGAGAAAGAGCGACGGCCCGCGGTGTCGGCCAACGGCGAAAGAAAACGGCGGTGGCCGATGCTCTTTTTCTCGTCGCGTTGTGCGCTCGGTCTGCTCTCTCTTTGCACGGCAGCTCGAGAGAGAGAGAGAGAGAGAGAGAGAGAGAGAGAGAGAGAGAGAGAGAGAGAGAGAGAGAGTCCCGCGAGGCCGTAACAAGCGCGAGGAGAGAAAGAACGGCAAGGAAGAGAGAGAGAGAGACCGTACCGAAAAAGACAAACGAAATGAGCGAGAGGGAGAGGGGAGAGAGCCACGACTTTTTGCTCTTGCAAGTCTGAGGGGGAAATTTTTCTCCTCTTCGTCCTCCTCCTCACTTTTTTTCGACTCTCCGTCTCTCTCTCTCTTTCTTGCGTTACTTGCAAAGTGCTCATCTTCTCTCTCTCTCTCTCTCCCTCTAGCGTTTCTCTCTCTCGGTCAACTCCACGAGGTTCGTAAAAGAAAGCAGCTCCTCAAAGAAGGCAGCGACAGAAAGCTCTCGAGACAAAGCAACTGCGGAGAAAGCAAGTGCCAGCTTCCTCGCCTCTTCTCGATGGGGCGTCGCCGCCGCGTCCGTGGCCGCGGGCGACGCCACGCGGCGAGAGAAACTTCGACGGGCCGCGTTCCGCGCTCCGCGCTTTTTCTCACGTCTCATTCTCACTCTCGCGGGCGCACTGACTCCGTTCCCCATTACACGCCGAAACTCGAAACAGACAGAAAGAGGAGGAGAGAAAAGTCTTTCCAAAAAGAGAGACACGGAACCTCTCAATTCCTCGTTCTCGCCGAAGGAAGAAACAATGGCGTCGTCGCGAATTGCTCGCCGCAGAGGCGGCAGCGTCTTCTCTGCCCTCCTCGCCTGCTTTGTGCTCCTCGTGCTCGCTGTTGGAGCTTCTGCGTCTGCCAAGTGAGTCGTGCACGCACTTTGATTCGTTGGGTGCTTTTCTGGGAGAAGGGAGAATCGGCTCGAAACGAGAACGCATGGCGCCTGACGAAAACACGGCTAAACGGAAAAAACTTAACCTTCGCTCTCTTTCTCTTTCCCTCTTTTCCCCCAGGAAACACACCGCGCCAGCCCCGTCTCCGGCGGCAGCAAAGGTCGCCGCCGCTTCCGCGCCGGCAGTGGCGCCAGCATCAGTGACGGCGACGACGAAGACGACGGCAGTTGCCGCAAAGGCTCCCGTCGCCGCCGCCTCTGCTTCCTCGGCAAGGCCCGTCTCGGCGCTCCAGCGCCCCGCTGCCGCCGCCCTCCCGACGCCCCAGCAGCTCCTGCTCCAGCAGCAGCAGCAGCTCCAGCAAGACTTGCCCATTCCGCAGCGCCCTCCCCCGATCAACGCCGAGGCCGCCAACAGCGCCCTCCAGCGCGCGGCAGACTCGGCCGCCGCCGCCGTCCGCGCCGCCGTGCCGAAAGTGGAAAACTACGTCAACTCCAACCCGGAGCTGAGGAAGCAGCTCGACGCCGTCGTGCTCTCTGGGCAGCCCGGGTTCAACAAGTCGGCTCTGAGGCTGAGCCCGAACGACGTGGGCACGCTTTCGCAGGCCTTGCAGGCCGCAAACACTGTGAAGACTTTCTTGGCGGCGCTGCCCTCGGCGGCGCAGCAGGCGTCGTCGTCTTCCGCAGGAGGAGGAGCGGGCTCCTCTTCACTGACGGCGTCTCCCTCCACCTCCTCTTCCGTCGTCCCCGCCGAGGCGGGGGTCTTCCAGACCTCGCCCTCGCCCACCGGAGAGTTCAAGGTCGGGTCCCCGGCCGCCTCCATCTCGTTCAACGCCGGGACCGCGCCGCTGCCTAGGGGCGCCGCCACGACGCTCTCGCAGCTCGTCGCTGCCGTGCAGCCCAACCTCGACGCCGCGACGCGGTTCGTCGAGAACGTGCTTCCCTCGCCGCCGCCGCCGCCCGCCGAGCCGGCGTCGACGGCGCTCTTTGCGCCCGCGGCGGCCAGGGCCGCGGCGGGGCTGGAGAAGCTGCTGGTGGACGCCGGGGCGAGCCCGGCGACGGTCAGGAGCGAGGACTCGCTGACGACGGCGAGCTTTGGCAGGAGGAGGAGGAGCTTGGCTGCTGCTGTATCCGCCGCCGCTCCCGCTCCTCCTCCTCCTCCTCCTAGTGTTGCTACTGCCGCTGACTCGTCTTCGAAAAAGACGAGCATCGGGGCCCAGATGGGACAGCCGCAGCCCTCTTCTGCTGCTGCTGCTGATGCTGTCGCTGCTCCCGCCGCCGCAACGACGGCGACTGCAACAAAAAGCGAAACCGCTCCCGCAGCAGCGGCAGCAGCAGCTGCCATCGTCGCCGCCCCTTCTCCTCCTCCTCTCGCAGCAGCCGCCTCCAGCGCCGCCGACGCCTCCAACGTCATCAACCTCCCCAAGCTCCAGCTCCCTTCCCCGAGGTCGATCTTCCCGGCCCTGCCGACCTCCCTGCCGCCCTCGACGGCGCCCACGGCCCTCGAGCTCGACGCCGCGAGGCCGCGCCCGCCGCCTGGCTCCGCCGCCGCCGACCTGACCGACGCGGCCCTGAGCGCGCTCGGCGGCGGAAGCAACGCGGGCGCACCGGGGAGGGCCGAGGCGATGACGTCGGTGGCCAACGCGCTGGGGAGCGCGCTCGCGTCGCTGAGTCCGGCGCTGGCCCCGGCGCTGGGCCCGCTGCCGATCTCGGGCCCCGTGACCTTTTCCGACGGGACTGGCAGGGCTACGAGCGGCGCCGGTGCCGGAGCGGCAGCAGGAGCGGGAGGGGCGGCTCGCGCTGCTGCCGCGAACGCCCCCGCGACGGGCCCGCGCCTGCCCGAGGTCAGGGTGCCGACCGCAAGCGCGGGCGTCATCACGCTCCCCGCGGCGGTGCTCCCGGCCCCCGGGGCGGTCGACCTCAAGTCGATCAACCCGAAAGGAGACCTCATCTGGACCAACATGGGCGGGAGCGGGAAGGGAGGGGCCGCGGCGATGGCGGGTTCCGCGGGTTCTTCGGGCTCGGCGGCAACGACAGCGCCGGCCGGAGGGGGCGGCGCGAGCCTTGGGTGATTTTTTTTAGATTTTCCTTTTTTTCCCTTTTGCCCTGCTGGCTTTCCCCTCTGCTTTCGTTTCTCCTGTTTCTCTCTTGCTTTGTCTTTAAAGTCGCCTATGTTACACACCGAAATAAAGGAACGTGAAAGAAAAAAGGTACAGAAAATCAACGTAAAAAAAAAGGTACAGAAAATCAACGTCAAAAAAAAAACTAGGAGACGACGCACCCGCGAGAAGAAGAAGAAGGAACTGCGCCGGAAGCGCTGCTCTCCTCCCTCGCCCTCGGCTTCCTTCCTTTCGCCCCGGCCCCTCGCAGCACCTCGACCACTTCCCTGTGCCTCCTGTACACGGCCAAATCCAGCGGCGTCTGCCCGCAGGGCCCCGCGACGTCGGGCTCGACCCCCGGGCTCGCGAGCAGCAGCGAGCAGACCGCGGGCAGACCGCGGAGGGCGGCCCGGTGCAGCGCGCTCCAGTGCCCGTTTAAATCGCCGCCCTCCCGCCGCTTCACCTCCTCCGCTCGCCCCGGGGGAACGTCCCGCGCGCGCGGGTCCGCCCCGGCCTCGAGCAGGAGCCGCACGCACTCGTCGTGGGACCCGAAGCGCTGCCCGAAGGCGTCGACCAGCGCGCCCTCGATCGCGGCGTGGATCGGCGGGGTACAGGCCCCGCGGCTCCCTTTTGGGTCGGCGCCTCGCCGCAGGAGCATCCGCACGAGCTGCGGGGACCCGCCGCCAGCGGCGATGGTCAGGGGCGTGTCCCCGTGCTCCGTGGAAAACTCCAGGGGAGCGCCGGCGTCCAGGAGCTGCTCCGCCTCGAGGGCGACGGCGCCGAGAGAGTCGGGGCCGCTGGCGCCGTCCTGCGTTCTCGCCCTGCGGCAGACCCCGACGAGGGCGTGGCCCAGGGCTCCACGAGCGACGGAGGCGGCGAGGGCGGCGTTCAGCAGGGGGGCATACTCCTCTCGCAGAGAGGAGGTCGGAGGAGGGGAGGAGGAGGAGGAGGAGGAGGAGGAGGAGAGAACGAGGGCGAGCCTTCCGAGGGCGAGCGTCGTCTCCAAGTCGCTGCTTTCCTCGATATCATTGGTGCTGCTTTCTCCTCCTTCTCTTGGCTGCAGCTTTCTGGAAAATTTTATTGATGAGACCGCCTCCGCTGCTGCCTTGCGGCAGAGGACGGCGAGAGCGGCGTGCGGTTCGGGGGCCGCTGGAACCGGGGGCGAAGAGAGGGCGTCGTCGAGGGAGTTGTCAAGGTCGAGGCCGGTCGGCTCTGAAGTTGCAGGAGCAGCATCGCCTCCCCTTCCATCGCTTCCGCGCCCCTCTGACCCCTCTCTTGAGGCGCTTCCTTGCATCACAGAGCCATTTGTACTACAAGTACCAGCTTGCGAGCTGGTGCGCGGTTTGTGGGGAATTGAGTCGCCGGAGCGATGGGAGAAAGAGAGAAGAGGAGGAGAGCGAGAATTGGAAGAAAAACTAGGCGTCGAGAGTCTCTCGAAAAAGTAAAAAATCGGCCAACTGCCTCTCACTTTCTTCTTCTCTTCTCTCTTTCGCCGCCGCCCGGGTCTCTCCGCCTGTCGCTTCTCCTTCCTTTAAGCCAGAGTAAGAGAACTCTCTAGCGTCCTTTCTGCACTTTGGAAGAGCCAGTGGCAAGAAAAAAACGTCGAGAGAGAAATGAAAGAGGCGAAAGCAATGGGAGGGCTCTCCTTCTCTCCCTCGCGAGCTGCTGCTGCATTCGACGAGAGTTACGGAATCGCGGCCCCCTCGTAGCAGCTCGCTCCCTCTTTTCCTCGTTCTTTCTCGCTCACGAGTCGATAAAAAACCTCAAACTATACACCCATGCACATACAGACAGAACACTTGGCAATGCCCCGACGAAACCGGAGGACCAAGCGCTTCGCGGCCGGCGTCGCCGCCGTCGCGCTGCTGGTGTCCAGGTGAGAGGAGAGCTGACGAGAGAGAATTGGCACGCGCCTTGTCCCCGAGCTACGGCTGCGGCGGCTGCTCCTTTTTTTCTTGCAGCGCGCGTGAGAGAACGACGAGAGAGTTGTGTTCGCAGCTGTTCAGATTTGCAAAGAGGAAGCGTTGCACAAGGAGAAAACGGCGACGGGGCCTCCTCTCTCTCTCTCTTCTCCATGCGGAAGGAGGATAACCTCGCCCTTTCTTTCTCCAAAGACTCAAAAACCTCGACACCCCCCCACCCACCCACCCCCCAAAAAAAAACTCCACCCAACCCAAAACAGCGCCTGCCTCTCCACGGTCTCCGCCGCCGCCTCCTCCCTCCTGGACTCCAACAAGCACCAGCACCGCCGCTCCATGCTCTCGACACCCCCTCCCCCTCCCACGACCACCCTCCAGGATGTGCTGCTCGCCCCGGAGCCCCCGAAGCCCAAGGCGGCCGCCGCGCCCGGCGCCGCGCCCGGCGCTGCCGCCGCCTCGGTCATCCCGGCGGGCCTCTCCCCGCAGGACGCCGCCAGGCTCCAGGCGGCCCTGGACTCGGGCAAGGTCACCCCTGAGCAGGTCGCGGCGTACACGGGAGGGAAAGCGGCGAGCGCCGCCGGAGCCGGAGCCGGAGACGACGCCGCCGCGGACGAGGCCTCGGCCGACGGCCGCAGGCAGCGCCGGCCGCACCGCGCGCCGCCGGCGCCCAACCCCTTCGTGACCGCCGTGGGGACCGCGATCGCCAACCAGATCGTGCCCGGCATCATCCCGGTCGCTCCCGCGCCCTCCCCGGCCCCGATGAGCGCGACCGCCGCCGCCGTCGCGAGCGACCCGGCCGGCGCGCTGGCCTCGATGTCCGCGCCCAGGAGCCAGCAGCCGAGGGCCGCTCCCTCCTCCGCCGCCGCCGACGCCGCCGCCGACTCGCTGGCCAAGCTCCCGCCGGCCGGGACCGTCCCTTCGAGCGACGGCTTCGTCGCGCCCGAGAACGCGTTCGAGGACGCCATGCCTCTGTCTTCCTCCCAGGGGGCGGCGACGACGGCGGCGACGACCGCAGCCTCCGTCGCCGCCGCCGTGGACGCCGCCGTCCCGGCCGCCGCGACGACGGCGGCGACGACGGCCGCAGCGGCTCCCGCCGTCGTCTCCGCAGCGACGACCGCGTCCCAGCTCCCCGCTCCCGCAGGGGCAGCTTCCGCCGACGCAGCAGCCGCGGCCGCCCCGGGAGCCGCCCCCAAGCGCACGCTCAAGCTCCCGGCCTTCGCCGCGGTCCCCTCGCTGTCGCTGCCGGCGCTGCCCTCGGTCGCGCTCGCCGTCGACCCGGACGCGATGCCCAAGCCGCCGGCCAACTCCAAGCTCGCCGCGAGGCGCGCCGCGGCGAAGCAGCTCGCCGCGGACGCGGCCTCGGCGTCGGGCATGCCGGCCGAGTCGGCTGCGCAGTACGCGGCGGACCCGCGGGTGCAGGCCGCGCTGGCCGCCGCCGCCGACGGCAGGGTGAGCTGCAACGAGACCCAGAGCTCGCCTTTCCTTTTTTTCGCGCTCCTTCCTTTCTTCTTTCTTTCTCGCAAAGCCCCCCTCGAAAGCCCGGGCTCATCTTTCATTCTCTCCGTTTCTCTCCCTCTGTCACTCTCTCTTCTCTCCACGACAGGACCCGACCGCTGCCGCCATGGCCGCCTCCGACGCCGCAGCGAAGATGGCCTCGAGCAGCGACTCCTCCTCCGCCGCTCCGGCGGCGACCGCTGCGGACGCCGCCGCGGCTGGGGGAGGCCCGACGAGCCTCGCTGCCGAGCTCAAGGCCCGGCACGCGTCCCTGAGGGCGGCTCGCAACGCCGCCCCGGACGCCAACGAGGTGCTCGACGCCGTGGCCAACGCGATGGACGCGGCGGCGGCGGCCGCCGGGGCTCGCTGAATGAGGAGGGGTGATATGATTGATTGATCGAGAAAGAGAGAGAAAGAAAGGTCTTCTTGAGTTTTTTCTTTTCCTTCGCGTCTTCTCTTCCCGGTTCTCTAGGAAAGGGAGGGGGGGACGCGCCATGTTTTGCTTTGCTTGCGGCTTTCTTGTTTCGTTTTTTTGCCTGTAGAGAGTGGAGGAGAGAGAGGGGGGTGGCCGCCAAGAATTAAAAAATGAGTTTCGGCAGTTGTTGTTTTGGGAGCGAAGGATAGCTTGATTTGTTTTCTTTTGTCTTAGACGCGAGCAACTCTTTTTGTGGTCGCCGTCTTCTGCGTGTGAGAGAGAGAGAGGGAGAGAGAGAGAAGGAAAACAACTGCAGTGTGATGATCAAGAACTTTTTTTTTAATCAAGAAAAGAAAAAAAAAGGCTTTCCGCCCTCTCTCTCTCTCTCTTTCTCTCCCCCCTCAATAAATCTAATCCACGGGAACGCGCTGCGACAGCAGCCCTTCAAAAACGGGAACCAAGTCAGCGCACCCGCCCCCTTGGCCCCCCAGGGCCTCTGCGGCGGCCGCCAGGGCGCTGGTCCTCGACGCCCGCCCCCCGTTTAAGGCTCTGACGGCGTTCATCAGGTCTTCGAAGCGCGCGGCGGGGAGGCGAGCCCTCGCGGCGCGGAAGAACTCCTTGCCGGTCATCGTCGCCGTCGTCGTCGAGGGGCTGTTTGACGGCTTTTTCCAGGAGGCTGGGATCCTCCTTGCCGAGGCGTTGTTGTTGTTGTTGTTGTCGCCGCCGCCGTCGTTGTCGGTGTCGTTTTCGACAGCGGCGAAACCGGCGCTGTCGTTGGCCGCTTTCGCCCTCGCGCCGAGGACGCCTGGCGTCGTCGAGCAGCACTCGAAGTCGTAGCTGGGGGACCTGCCGTCTGCCACTTCGGCCGCTCCTGCTCCTGCTGGAGTCTGCTCGCCGGGGAGCCCCTCCCCTCCCCCCCCTCCCGCTGCGCCGCAGACGCCGGGGCCGCAGCCGCCGCCGAGGCTCCGCAGCAGGGCCCTCCTCACCCCCTCCGCCTTCGCTACCTCCGCCCGCAGCCTCCTCACCTCCGCCGCGAGCCCGCGAGACTCCTCGCGGGCCCTCGCCGCGGCCTCGGCGGCCAGCCTCTCTCTCTCGGCGGCCCCCGCGGCGTCGGACCGCAGCGCGGCGGCGCTCTCCTCGAGCGCGGCGGCGGCGGCCTCACGCGCCGAGAGCCGCGCGCGGAGGCGCTGGTTCTCCTGCTGCAGGGCGGCCTCGCTCAGGGAGAAGGCGCGGGAGGCGAGCCTGAGGGCGAGTTGTAGCTGACTCTTCGGGTCGAGGTCGTCGACCTGTTTTTTTTAGGAGGGAGGAGGAAGAGGAGGAGGAGGAGGAGGAGGAGGAGGAGGTCAGCGAAGAGTTAACGATTCTATTTTTGTCCATCGAGCCATGCTTCACGCGGAAGAGGGGCAAAAGCTTCTCTTCGGCGACGCTCTGCCGTGCTTTTCGACGAGATCCAAGAATAGGTGTACGCGGACGCACCTCGCGAGGCAAGAGAGCTTCCATTCTTCTCTCTCTCACGCACGCGCGCGGCTTGACGAAAAGTTTTTTCGTCAACGTCGAGAACGATGAAGAAAATGAAGAGACCCTCTCCAAGTCGGAACACACTTCGTTTTCTTCGACGTCCCCCATCCCCCCCTTCTTCTCATCTTCTTCTCATCCTTTGCCCTCTCCCTGACAACCATTCTCCTCGCCCTCGTCCCGCGTCGGATGGCTCAAGCCTTGCGCTCTTATCTCAGGGTCGCGCCGCCCTCAGCCTCAGCAATCCGAACGAGGCGCTCCTCCTACGTCTCCGCCTCTGCCGCCTCTGCTTCTTCTCCTGCGCTCTCGCCGTCGTCGTCGATCGCTCGAGCTCCGACGCCGACGCTGCTCTCCGCTCCCTCTCCTTCCAACCGCCTCGTCCCCCACCCCCTGCACGCCCAGCGAGCCTCCGTCGCTTCCAAAGCAACCGCTCAGATGTCCGCTCCGACCGCGAACCCGCTGCTCGAGGTGAGAAAGAGAGGAAGGAGAGGACGAGGAGTTTTTTTCTTTCGCTCCCGCTCTCTCGATTGCCACACCGCTCGACTCGCTCCTCATCGCTTCATCAGCGCCACACTCAACCACCACGTCCTCCAACTCTCTATCTCTTTCTCTTTCTCTCAACCCGATTCAACTCTCTCTCTCAACCACCCAAACAAACAAACAGGACGCCCCGCTCCCGGCCTTCGACCGCATCGAGTCCGAACACGTCGTCCCCGGAATCCGCACCCTGCTGTCGGAGATCGGCGCCTCGCTCGACGATCTCGAGAAAGTCGCCGCCGAGATCGCTGCTTCCAAAGACGGCTCGGCCTCGCGCGTCTGGCCCGAGGTCGTCGAGCCGCTCGAGCGCCTGACCGACCGCCTGGGACGCGCCTGGGGCAGCGTCACGCACCTGAAGGCCGTCAAGGACTCGCCCGAGCTGCGCGCCGCCGTCGAGGAGGTGCAGCCGGAGCGCGTCGCGTTCTCGCTCAGGCTGTCGCAGTCGAGGCCGCTCTACGACGCGCTCGCGGCCCTGAAGGCCGACGGGAAGGCGTTCTCGCAGCTGTCGGACGCGCGCCGCAGGGCCGTCGACGCCGAGCTCCGCGACTTCACGCTCGGCGGCGTCGCGCTCGAGGGCGCCCAGAAGGCGAAGTTCAACGAGGTGCAGCAGGAGCTGTCCAAGTTGTCGACGCAGTTCTCGAACAACGTGCTCGACGCGACCAAGGCGTTCAAGAAGCTGGTCGCCGACCCCAAGGTCGTCGAGGGCCTGCCGCCGTCGGCACTGGCGCTGGCGTCGCAGCAGGCGGCCGCGCTGCCGGGGCACGAGGGCGCGACTCCCGAGAAGGGGCCCTGGCTGCTGACGCTCGACGTGCGTTTCTTCTTCTCCTATCCTTTTCTTTTTTCTCAACTCCTTTTTCGTTTCAAAAAAAAACGTCGCCTTTTTCTCAAAAACCTCGACCAAAAACCTCGACCTCGACTTTCAAAAAAAAAAAAACAGATCCCCGTCTACATGCCCGTGCTCCAGCACGCCAAGGACCGCGGGCTGAGGGAGGAGATGTACAGGGCGTACGTCACCCGCGCGGCCTCCCCCAAGCAGAAGGACGAGAAAGAGGAGAAGAGAGAGGAAGAGAAGAACAAGGAGCCCGTCGTCGGAGCCGACGGCGACAACACCGCCATCATCGAGCGCACCCTCGCGCTGCGCAAGAAGAAGGCCGCGCTGCTGCGCTTCGACTGCTTCGCGGACCTGTCGATGGCCTCCAAGATGGCCACGCTCGAGAGCTCCCGCGCGCTGCTCGAGAAACTCGCGGCCGCGGCGCGCGCGCCGGCCGAGAAAGAGCTCGAGGAGGTGACAGCCTTTGCCAGGTCGAAAGGGTTTCCCGCCGAGGAGCAGCTCAGGCACTGGGACGTCAGCTTCTGGGCCGAGAGGCTCCGCGAGGAGCGCTACGAGCTGACGGACGAGCAGCTGCGGCCGTACTTCTCGCTGCCCAAGGTGCTCGAGGGGCTGTTCACGCTCGTGGAGCGCCTGTTTGGCGTCGTCGTCGAGGAGGAGCCGCAGGTGAGAAGAAGAGAGGAGTTGTTTTTTTTCTTTCTTTTTTTCAAAACGACGAAAGTTGATCCTCTCGCTCACCCACGCCTCGTTCCTTGATAAAAAAACAAAAACAGGGAACCGCGCCGACCTGGAACAAGGACGTCCGCTTCCTGAAAGTCTCCTCCAAGACCACGGGCAAGCCCATCGCGTTCATGTACCTCGACCCGTACTCGCGGCCCGACGAGAAGCGCGGCGGGGCCTGGATGGACGAGGTCGTCGGCCGCTCGCTCGCCTGCGCTGCCTCTTCCGGGAAGGACGACGAAAAAGTTCGCCTCCCCGTCGCGCACATGGTCCTCAACTCGACGCCGCCCGTCGGGGACAAGCCGTCGCTGATGACGTTCCGCGAGGTGAGGAAGTTTTTTTTTTCGGTTTTTTACTTGTTTTTTTTTCAAGAGAGTGGACAGAGAGGAAGAGAGAGAGGGGGGGGGGGGGGGGAACAAAAAAAATACCCATTATTTTTGGTTTTACCG
>Ga0315274_10010677_pt1 | contig 13231 bp, 12 predicted proteins | sample YL17G02_20_MG_FD_203700 | JGI IMG/M metagenome (GOLD analysis project Ga0315274, IMG submission 203700) | Sediment microbial communities from Yellowstone Lake, YNP, Wyoming, USA - YL17G02_20 | ecosystem: Environmental > Aquatic > Freshwater > Lake > Sediment | place: USA: Wyoming | collected... | reverse complement strand
CCCCATCTCGTTATTCATTCCTGCGCGCCTCGCGCTCGCATCCTTTGCGAGCGGCGCCCCAGAAACGTGACGTGATGTCATGGAATGAGCACGACCTTTCCCGTCGATTGTCGAGTCTCGATCAAGCTGTGCGCGTCTCCCGCCCGTTCGAGCGGGAACTCTGCGCCGACGATCGGTCGGACGGCCCCGCCCTCCCAGAGCCGGAGGACGTCCTTCCCTGCCCGCTCCACGAGTTCCGGGTTCCGTCCGATCAGCCGTCCGAGGTAGAAGCCGTGCACGCCGATGTTGCGGCCGACGAGCCACGTTGGGCTCACGTCCTGCCAGAGGCCTCCTGCATACCCGACCGCGATCGCCGTTCCCATCGGCTTCACCAACGCGAGGGATGAGGCGAAGACGTCACCGCCGACGAGGTCGAAGACTGCGTCGACCGGCTCGAGCTCGCCGAGCGAGTCGTACGTCACTGCCTCGACGGCTCCGAGCGAGCGGGGGAGCTCGAGCTTCTCCGCGCTGCCGACGGCGGCGATCGGCTTCCCGTTGAGTGCGCGCACGATCTGAACCGCGGCGGTTCCGACGGCGCCCGCCGCAGCCGTGATCAGGACGCGGGCGCCGAACGCGATCCGTACGAGCTCGGTCAGCGGGATCCAGGCGGTGAGGAAGGCCATCGGAAAAGCCGCGCCTTCCGCGAAGCTCGCGCTCGCGGGGAGCGGAAGGAGCCAGCGCCGGTCGACCGCGACGCGCTCCGCGTAGCCGCCTCCTTCGCTGCGCACGAAGCCCATCACTCTGTTTCCGTCCAGCTCGCCGGCGATCTCGGAGCCGAGAACGGCCGGGAGCTCGGGCATCTGGGGATACCGGCCGAGGCGGATGAGAACGTCGGCGAAGTTGATCCCTGCTGCGCGGACGTCCACGATCGCGCCGCCCTCGCCTGCCTCGGGCTCGGGCACCTCTCGCACGACGAGCTGCTCAGGCCCGCCGGTCCCCTCGAGGACGACGGCCCTCAACGTCCGGTGAACTGTGGCTCGCGCTTCTCGAGGAACGCGGCCACGCCCTCTGCGCCGTCTTCGCTGGCGAGGCAGCGGCGGAAACCGTCCGCCTCGCGGCGCAGGCCCTCCTCGAGCGGGAGGTCGCGCGTCGTCCGCGCGAGCTCGCGGAGCACACCGATCGAGACCGGCGAGCGGGCGGCGATCGTGCGCGCGATCCCGAGCGCCGCTTCCATCAGGTCCTCCGGCGGAACGATCTTCTCGACGAGCCCCCAGTCGTACGCGGTAGCTGCGTCGATGAAATCACCGGTCATGTTGAGGAGCTGGGCGCGCCCGAGCCCGACGAGTCGCGGAAGCCGCTGTGTCCCGCCGCCTCCCGGGATCAGCCCGAGCTTGATCTCTGGTTGGCCGAGCTGCGCGCCCTCGGCGGCTACCCGTATGTCACAGCACATTGCGAGCTCGAGCCCGCCTCCCAGGCAGAAGCCGTGGATGGCGGCGATGAACGGCGTGCGGGCGGCATCCATCCGCGCCCCGAGCTTCTGGATCCCGCGCGCCGAGCCGCCTTCCTCCATGGCCGATTCCCGAAGCGACGGGAACTCCTTGATGTCCGCTCCGGCCACGAAAGCGCGCTCGCCCGCGCCCTTGAGAACGATTGCGCGGACGGCGTCGTCGGCGTCGAGACGCTCGACCTCGGCCTCGAGCTCCTCCAGGAGCGGCCCCGAGAGCGCGTTCATCGGCGGATTGTCGATCGTGACGACGGCGACGGCGGCGTCCTGCTCGGTCGAGACGAACCTCACGACGTCCTCTCCGCCGGCTGCGCTGCGAACTGCTCACGCAATGCCGTCTTGCGGAACTTGCCGACAGCGGTCTTCGGAATCTCTGCGACGAACTCGAAGTGATCGGGCAGCCACCACTTGGCGAAGCTCGGCGCGAGGAATTCACGGAGCTCGGCGTCCGACGCGGACTGACCTTCTCTGAGGACGACGACCGCCAGCGGCCTCTCCGACCACTTCTCATCGGGAACGGCGATGACGGCCGCCTCCGCGACTGCCGGGTGGCCCATGAGCGCGTTCTCGAGCGCCACCGTCGAGATCCACTCGCCCCCTGATTTGACGAGGTCCTTCGACCGATCCTGCACCTCGACGAACCCGTCGGAGTGGATCGTGACGACGTCTCCGGTCTTGAACCAGCCGTCTTCGGTCCAGCGATCGGCGCCTTCGTCGGACTCGTAGTACGCGGACGCGACCGAGGGCCCGCGCACCTCGAGCTCGCCCATCGTCTTGCCGTCCCACGGTACGAAGCCGTCGGCGCCGGATGCACGGATCTCGACGAACGGGATCGCGAGCCCCTGCATCGCGCGTCGGCTGTAGGCCTCTTGCGGCGAAAGCCCGGTCTCCTGGCCGGGCGCGCCCGAGAGCGTCCCGATCGGACTCATCTCGGTCATCCCCCAGCCATGCGTGATGTGGAGGCCGTGGCGCTCGCCGAACGCCTCGATCATCGCGCGCGGCGGCGCGGCACCGCCAACCGTCATCGTCCGCATGGACGAGAGATCCCAACCGTTCGGATTGGCGTCGAGGGCCTGGAGGAGCCCCATCCAGATCGTGGGCACGCCCGCGGTGATGGTGACCTTCTCCTGCTGGAAGTCCTCGAGCAGGCTGACTGGATCGAGGTGCGGCCCGGGGAATACCTGCTTGACGCCGGTCATGGTGCAAGAGAACGGGAAGCACCAGGCGTTCGCGTGGAACATCGGCACGACGGGAAGGCAGACATCGTCTGCGTACATTCCGAGACAGCCGATAGCGGTGAGCGCGTGGATCGCGATCGCGCGATGTGAGTAGAGGACGCCCTTCGGCCGCCCTGTCGTGCCGCTCGTGTAGCACATCGCCGCAGCTGAATTCTCGGGGAGATCGCGGTACGCGAATGTCGACTCGTCCGTGTCGGCGAGGAGCTCCTCGTAGTCGATCGCGCCGTCAGGGGTCGGCCCGTCGCCGACGGCGATCACGTGCTCGAAGTTGCAGCGGCCGACGAACTGCTCGGCGAGCGGCCACAACACCTTGTCGACGACGAGGACGCGGTCGCCACCGTGCGTCGCGATGTAGGTGTTGTCGTCGGGATGGAGGCGGAGGTTCAGCGTGTGCGTCACGAACCCGCCGACAGGAGCCCCCATGTACGTCTCGAGATGCTGGGAGTGGTTCCACATGAACGTCCCGACGCGGTCGCCGTCCTCGAGACCGAGACCGCGGAGCGCCAGCGTCAGCTTCTTCGTCCGCGAGACGAAGTCGGCGTAGGTGTATCGGTGCCAGCTCTTGTCCGGCAGCCGGCTCGCGATCTCGTTGCCCCCGTAAAGCTCGTCCGCGCGGCGGAGGATCGCGGGCACGTTCAGCTGGTAGTCCATCATCAGGCCTTCCACGTCAGCCTCCTTGTTCGACGGAGGCAGGTGCCGACGGTGTGGCCGGTACCGCCTCGGTGCCCTCGTTGAGAAGCGCCGCCGCAACCTCGGCGCGAAGCCGGGTACCAGAGGCTCCGAAGCTCTCGATCCCGAGCGCGCGCTTGTACAGCCGGTGCAGCTCGTGCTCCCAGGTGAAGCCGATGCCGCCGAGCACTTGGATCGACGTCTCGCAAACGGAGACGGCGCTCTCTGCGGCGAACGATTTCGCCGCCGCGGCGGCGATGGAAGCCTGGGGATCCCCGGACGCCACGCACCACGCCGACCAGAGCGCGAGCGAACGCGAGAGCTCCATACCGGTGTACGCGTCCGCGAGCGGGTGCGACACGGCTTGGTACACGCCGATCTTCCTCCCGAACTGCTCGCGCGTCGAGGCGTACTCGATCGCGAACTCGAGCGCCCGGCGCGCGACCCCGCACGCCTCGAGGGCGAGGGCGGTCAGCGAGCGTGACTCGATCTCGGCGAGGACGGTCGCGTCTGCGAGCCGCCGTCCGGGATCGCCGCCGCGGACGACGCCGAGCGGGCGGGTCTCGTCGGTCGTCGTGAGAACCTCGCGCTCCGCACCCTCGAGCTCGTAGATCCCGTCGCCGCCGACGGTCGCGACCCGCCCTGCGGTGTCGAGGTCGGGAACGAGCGGTCCCAGGGCCAGCGTCCAGCTCGCCTCTCCCGCGGCGACCTCGGCACGGAGGTCACTGGGGAGCGCGGGAAGGGTCAGCGCGACGGTCGAGAAGTACGGCCCGCGGTAGAGCGCGCGTCCGAGCTCCTCGAAGAGCACGGCCTCCTCGACGAAGGTGAGCCCCGCTCCGCCTTCCTCCTCCGCGATCGACACGCCCGTCCAGCCGAGCTCGGCGAGCTGCGCCCACGACGGCTCGGGGTTTGCTCCGAGGAACTCGCGAGCCTGCTCGCGGAGCGCGTCCTGCTCGGGTGTGAAGGTGAAGTCCATCAGTGCCTCAGCGGGATTTGGGGAGGCCGAGGACTCGCTCGGCGACGATGTTGCGGAGGACCTCCGATGTCCCCGCCTCGATGGTGTTTCCGCGGCTGCGGAGCTGCTGGTACTGCCAGTAGCCGCCGTACGGCGCGTTGCCGTCCCAGAGAGCAGCGTCTGGCCCGAGGAGCTCGAGCGCGAGCTTGGTGATGCGCTGGTTCGCCTCCGACCAGACGAGCTTCGAGATCGACCCCTCCGGCCCCGGCAGCCCTGTCCTCATCAGGGCGGAGAGGGAGCGGTAGTTCGTGAAGCGGACCGCCTGCATCTCGATCCACTCGCGGGCGATTCGGTCGCGCTGGAGCTGGTCGGCGCCGCGGTCGCGCGCAAGCGCTATGAGCTTGCGTACCTGCATCTCGAGCGCCGCCTGGAGCGCGAACCCGAGCGTCCCGCGCTCGTGGAGGAGCGTCGTCATCGCGACTTGCCATCCGCCCCCGACACCTCCCAACAGGTTGTCAGCCGGTACTCGCACCCCGGTGAAGAAGATCTCGTTGAACTCGGCCTCGCCCGTCATCTGCTTGAGCGGTCGCACCTCGACGCCCGGCGCGTGCATGTCGACTATCAGGTACGTGAGGCCGGCATGGCGCGTCGACTCGGGGTCGCTCCGAGTCAGGAGGATGCACCAGTCCGCGAGGTGCGCGAACGACGACCACACCTTCTGTCCGTCGACGACGAAGTGCCCGTCCTCGAAGCGGGAGCTCGTGCGCACGCCCGCGAGATCGGAGCCCGCATCCGGCTCGGAGAAGCCCTGGCACCAGATCTCCGCGGCCGAGAGGATCGGAGCGAGGTAGCGCGCCTTGTGCTCCTCGGTGCCGAACGCCATGATCGTTGGCCCGGCCATCCCGAGGCCGATCACGCCGATGTGCGTAGGCGCCTCGGCGCGGGCCATCTCCTCGAGGAAGATCGCCTGGTGCGTGTACGGGGCTCCCCCGCCGCCGTACTCCTCGGGCCAGGTGAGCCCCGCGTAGCCCGCGTCGTACAGCGCGCGGCTCCAGGCGCGCATCTCCGGCCCGTCGAAGCGTGCCGCTCCGCCGCGGTGCCCGCGCAGCTCAGCGGGGATGTTCTCCTCGAGCCAGGAGCGCAGCTCGGCCCTGAAGTCGACCTCTTCGGGGGTGTCGCGGAGATCCATCGATCACGATCGTAATGCGTCGGGCGCGCCGCGGTCATTGCCACGGTGTACGAAGCCGGTTTAGGGTTGTTCGCCGATGGCCCTTCTCGAGGTACGGGACGTCACCCTCCGCTTCGGCGGCATCGTCGCGCTCGACGGCGTCTCGTTCGAGGTCGAGGAGGGGCACATCTCGGGGCTCATCGGCCCGAACGGAGCTGGCAAGACGACTGCGTTCAACGTCATCACACGTCTGTACAAGCCGGACTCGGGTCAGGTCACGCTCGAGGGCAAGTCGATCCTGCGCCAGCCTGCGTACAAGATCGTGGGCAAGGGAATCGCCCGCACATTCCAGAACATCCAGCTCTTCCGCACCATGTCCGTGCTCGAGAACGTGCTCATCGGAGCGCACGGCCGCGGCCGGAAGGTGGGTGAGAAGGAGGTGCTCGAGGTGCTCGACGTCGTCGGGCTCCGCGATCGCGCGAACTTCCCGGCGGCAGCTCTTCCCTACGGGATCCAGAAACGGGTCGAGCTCGCGCGTGCTCTCGTGGCCAAGCCGCGCCTCCTCTTGCTTGACGAGCCTGCCGGCGGGCTGAACCACCAGGAGGTCGCCGAGCTCGGCACGTTCATCCAGCGGATCAGGGATGACTTCCAGCTCACGGTGCTGCTCGTCGAGCACCACATGAACCTGGTGATGAGCATCTCCGACCACGTCAACGTCCTGAGCTTCGGCCGCAAGATCGCCGACGGCCCGCCTGCGCAGGTTCAGGCCGACCCGGCCGTGATCGAGGCCTACCTCGGATCAGACGACGACGAGGACGGACCGACTGCAGCGACGCCCGTGGAGCCGAGCGAGCCGAGCGAGGTGCCGAAAGCGGGTGACGAGGAGTGACCACGCTGCTCGAACTCGATCAGGTCGGGGCCCGGTACGGGCCCGTGCAGGCGCTGCATGACGTCTCCCTGACCGTTCGCGAAGGCGAGGTGGTGGCGGTTCTCGGCGCAAACGGTGCGGGGAAGACGACCACGCTCCGCGCGATCTCGGGCACCGTCTCGCGAAGCGGGACGATCGAGCTCGAGGGCAAGGCGGTCAGGGGCGGCCCGGAGGCGGCAGCGAAGTCCGGGATCGCGCACGTTCCCGAGGGTCGCGGAACGTTCGTCGATCTCACCGTCCTCGAGAACCTCAAGCTCGGTGCGTACACGCGACGCGACCGCTCGGTCAAGGCGGACATCACGCGGATCGCCGAGTACTTCCCCTGGATGACCGAGCGGGGCGGGCAACGCGCCGGGACGCTCTCGGGCGGTGAGCAGCAGATGCTGGCGCTCGGACGGGCCCTCATGGGCCGCCCGCGGCTGCTTCTCCTCGACGAGCCCTCCCTCGGACTTGCCCCGATGATCGTGCGCGAGTTCTTCCGGATCGTGCGTGAGCTCAACGAGAAGGAGGGCCTCACGGTGCTCGTCGTCGAGCAGGACGCCCGGATCGCACTGAAGGCGTCCAAGCGCGCATACGTGCTCGAAGTCGGCCGTGTCGCGCTCACGGGATCGAGCGATGAGCTCCGCGGTGACGAGTCCATTCGAAAGAGCTACCTCGGTTACTGATGGTCGTCGCGGCCTTCTCGGACTTTATGCAGCAGGTCGTCTCCGGCCTCGCGTCGGGCGGGATCTACGCGTTGCTCGCGCTCGCGCTGGTGATCATCCACCGCTCGACGGGGGTCATCAACTTCGCGCAGGGGGAGATGGCGACGCTCTCGGCGTACATCGCTTGGACGCTCACCGTGAACCACGGCTGGAGTTACTGGCCGGCGTTCGCCGCGACGCTCGCGATCTCGTTCGGCGGCGGCGTTGGGATCCATCGGGTCGTCATTCGCCCGGTCGAGCGCGGAAGCGTCCTGCGGATCGTGATCGTGACGATCGGATTGCTCGTCGCGATCAACGGCTTCGTCATCTGGGAGTGGGGCGGTGAGCCGCAGCAGCTCCAGAGCCCCTTCGGGACGGACACGTACTCCGTCGGCGGCGTGGTCGTCGCGGCCCATGACATCGGGACGATCGTGGTCGCGCTCGGGATCGTCCTCCTTCTCTGGATCCTGTTCCAGTTCACGAAGGTCGGGCTTGCCATACGCGCTGCTGCCGTGAACCCGGAGGAGGCGCGCCTCGTGGGTGTTCGCGTCACCTGGATGCTGGCGTTGGGTTGGGGGCTCGCGGCCACGCTCGGCGCCGTCGCCGGAATGCTGACGGCACCGACGGTGGGGCTCGATCCGCAGATGATGCAGGCGGTGCTGATCTACGCCTTCGCCGCGGCCGTGCTCGGCGGGATCGACTCGCCCATCGGCGCCGTCGTCGGCGGGCTCCTGCTCGGGGTCCTCCTCAACATGCTGAGCTACCTGAGTCAATACAGCGCCTTCGGCTGGTTCACGGAAGAGTTGCGGCTCCCCGCGGCGCTCCTCATCATCCTCGTCGTCCTGGTCGTGAAGCCGTCGGGCCTCTTCGGTCGGCCAGAGGTCAAGCGCGTATGACACCCCGCCTGACACGCACCATCGGCTTCGTCACCTTCGCGACCTTCGTGGTGGTCATCGCAGTGCTGCCCTCGTTCATCAGCGACTTCAAGGCGCGTGACTACTCCTACGTCGGCATCTATCTGATCGCGCTCCTCGGCCTCAACATCCTTACGGGCTACACGGGTCAGATCTCCCTTGGGCACGGGGCGTTCATGGCCATCGGCGGGTACACGACCGCGATCCTCATGGCCGGCAACGAAGAGTTCGGCGGGCCCCTCTCGGGCGGGATGAAGGACGTCTGGACGCTGCCGATCGCAGGCCTCGTGGCCGGTCTGTTCGGCCTCGCCTTCGGATTGCCCGCGCTCCGGCTCTCCGGCCTCTACCTCGCGCTGGCCACATTCGCGATCGCCGTGGCCATGCCGTCGACGGCCAAGCGCCTCGAGGAGTTCACGGGCGGAGGCTCGGGCATCCAGCTCTTCGGAACGCCGGAGCTCACCGGCTCGATCGCGAACGTCAGGATCTTCGGCTGGTCGCTGACTCCCAACGACTGGATGTACTACCTGGCGTGGTCGATAGCGCTCGTCGCGTTCGCGGTTGCGTGGCTCATTCTCCGTGGGCGGACCGGACGCGCCTTCCGAGCCGTCCGAGACAGCGAGACCGCCGCCGTTTCGTCAGGTGTGAGCCTTGCGCGGTACAAGACACTCGCGTTCGGGATCAGCGCTGCGTATGCGGGTGTCGCCGGCGGTTTGTTCGTAATCGCGAGCGCATTCATCAACCCGGACGCGTTCCCGGTCGCGCTCTCGATCTACCTCCTCGTGGGCATCGTCGTCGGGGGCCTCGGTGGCCTGTCGGGGCTCGTCTTCGGGGCGATCTTCATTGCGTTCCTGCCGCTCTGGGCACAGGGTCAGGATCTCGGTTCGCTCCTGCCGGACCGGATCATCGAGGAGACGCAGAAGCCGGGCGGCCCCGCGATCGTCTACGGCGTCGTCCTGATCCTCCTCATGTTCGTCATCCCGAACGGTGTCAGTGGTCTCTTCCGTCGAATCGGGCAGCTGATCTCGAGCCGCCGCTACTCTCGTTCGAAGTAGTGCACCCACGAAGGAGGCGCCGACGATGAGACGACCGTCCGTACTTGTGCTCGCGCTGGCTACCGCGCTCTTCGCGATGCTGCCTGTCGCCCTCGCAGGCTCGTCGTCCGACCCGGGCATCAGCCCGACGACGATCCTCATCGGCGGGACGTCTCCTCTCACCGGGCCTGCAGCCTCGTACGCGACCGTCGCGGCCGGCGCCAAGGCCTACTTCGACTCGATCAATGCGAAGGGGGGCGTGGCGAAGCGGAAGATCGAATACCGCATCTCCGACGACGCCTACAACCCGGCGCAGACCGTGCAAGTGGTTCGCCGTCTCGTCGAGCAGGACAAGGTGTTCGCGGTGTTCAACACCCTTGGCACCGAGGCCAATCTCGCGATCCGCGACTACCTGAACCAGGTGAAGGTCCCGCAGCTCTTCGTCGCATCCGGGGCGACGACGTGGGGACGCGATGCAGCGAGCTATCCGTGGACGATCGGCTTCCAGCCGAGCTATGCGGCGGAGGGCTTCGTCTACGGCCAGTACATCGCGAAGACGCAGAAGAAGCGGAAGGTCGCCGTCCTCTTCCAGAACGACGACTACGGGAAGGACCTGCTGGCGAGCCTCAAGAGTGGCCTCGGGCGCTCTGGCTCGAAGGTCGTCGCCGCCGAGCCGTACGAGGTGACATCGCCGGACGTAGGCTCGCAGATCGGCAAGCTCAAGGCCTCCGGCGCGAATGTCCTTGCGATCTTCGCCACGCCGCCGTTCGCGATCCAGGCGTATGTCTTCGCGAACCGTCTCGGATGGCGGCCGCTCGTTTTCAACAACGCCGTCTCGGGTACCTCGAACACCATGACGCTTGCGTCCGAGGGAGGGAAGAACAAGTCGGTGGAGGGGACGATCTCAACCTCGCCGCTCAAGGACCCGATCGATCCGCGCTGGAAGAACGATCCCGGGATGAAGCAGTACCGCGCGATTCTCGCGAGGTATGCGAAAGGCGCGAACCCGAACGACGCAAACCATCTGTACGGGATGGCGGTGGCATACGAGACGGTCAGCCTGCTCAAGCGGCTCGGCGCCAATCCCACCCGGGTGGGGCTCATGGCGGCCGCGCGCTCGATCACGAGCGCGGGGAACCCGTTCCTCCTCCCCGGGGTCTCGGTCAAGACGGGCAAGGGCGACAACTTCCCTGTCCAGCAAGGGCAGCTCCAGCGCTGGACGAAGGGCCGCTGGGTCCCGCTCGGCGGGCTCTGGACCTCGAAGCGCAACTAGCGAGGCGACACCAGCGCCGAGACCGGGCCGGAGCAAGATGTGAGCTTCGTCTCGGTGCTGGCATCTATTGCGGTTCGGCGCCACGCTCGACCGCACCTGGCGAAGTCGTAAGATCTTCGACACCGCCGGCGAAGGGCGGTCGCCGACTCGGAGGACACACGATGCCTCGGACGATCGTTTGTGGTGTGGACCAGTCGGACGCCGCGGAGGCTGTCGCCAACACCGCGCGCCGGTTGGCCAACCGACTGAACGCAGTCCGCCTGGTTGACGGCTCCCCTGTTGCCTTTCTGTCTGGCGGTTCGCGGTGAGTAGCTACGTCGAGGTGTGGGGCCGAAGCGGGCGGGAGTTCCGAGCGCTGGACTCCGAGCGAATGACCGTCGGAGCGCTCGAGTCGAACGATGTGGTCGTGGACGGCGACGGGGTCTCCCGCGTGCATGCCGTCTTCGAGCGATTCGGTGACACGTGGTGCGTTCGCGACCTCGGCTCGCGCAACGGCACCTCCGTCAACGGAGGAAGGATTGTCGGCGAGCGAGCTCTGCACTCGGGCGACGAGATCGTGCTCGGGCGGCTTCGCCTCGTGTTTCACGGCCCGGCCCGCGGGAAGGAGACGGCCGCGATCGCACAGGCGCCGCCACTCACGAATCGCGAGCGCGACGTGCTCCTGGCCCTGTGCCGCCCGCTCTTGACCGGCGATGCGTTCACCGAGCCCGCGTCAACCCGAGCGATCGCCGCGGAGCTCGTCGTCTCCGAGGCGGCGGTGAAGCAGCACCTGTCGCGCCTGTACGTCAAGTTCGACGTCGGCGCGTTAGGCGAACGGAGGCGCGTGCAGCTCGCGAACGCGGCCGTCGCCCGCGGGGCGGTCAAGCTGGGCGACTTGCGCCCAACGGATCCGCAGTGAGGACCGAGCTACTCCGCGAGCGGTACGAGCCGCTCGAAGTGGTGGGTAGGGGTGGAGAGGGCGAGGTGATCCGGGCGCTCGATCACCTCCACGATCGCCAGGTGGCGCTGAAGGTCAGGTCCGTGGCGGACGACGCTTCCCGCAGTCATCTGCTCTCCGAGGCACGGCTTCTTCTCTCGCTTTCACCTCATCCCGGGCTCCCGCTAGTCCGCGAGGACTTCTTCGTCGACGAGCGGTACGTCATCGCGATGGACTGGATAGAGGGCACGGACCTCGACGCGCTGCTCGACGTCGAGGGCCGCCCCGGGCTCGACCCGGCGCTCGTGATCACCTACCTGGAACAGGCCGTCGAGGCGCTGGAGCACCTTCACACACACGATCCGCCTGTCGTGCACGGAGACGTCAAGCCGGCGAACCTGATCCTCACCTCGTCGGGCCGGATCGTCCTCGTCGACTTCGGACTGTCCTCCACACCCACGGACGAGCTGCGCCGGGCGGGTACCGCCGGCTACGTGGCACCCGAGGTAGCGGCCGGGGCGACACCGACGGCGGCGTCGGACGTGTACTCCTTTGCCGCCACGGCCGTGACGCTGCTCACCGGCGAACCTCCCTCCCGGGGTACGCCGAGTTGGGGCGCGATCGAGCGCGAGCGGATCCCGGCGTTGGAGCGGATCGTGCGTGCGAACCTGGCCACCGATCCGGAGCGGCGCGATGTATCGGCGGCCGCCTTCGTCGCCAGGTTGCAGCGATGGTGGGGCGCAGGCTTCCCGAGCGGAACGGTCACGCTCGTGCTGGCAGACGTCAGCACCGTGCCCCCTCGGAGCGCGGAGGAGTCGGTGAACGAGGTCGCCCGTGCGTACCGGGGCCACTGCGTCTCGCCCGTTGACGACGGGCCGCTGAAGGTGGCGTTCGCCGCAGCCCAGGATGGCTTCGACGCCGCCCGTGAGCTCGCGAGTCGATTCGACGCGCGGGTCGCCGCAGTCACGGGGGAGGCGGAGCCCCGGGCTGGGAACTATGGCGGAGAGTCGTCATCCGAGGTGGCCCGGCTCTTGACGATGGCCGATCGGGGACAGGTCCTGATCGACGACGCGACCGCCGAGACGATCAATGGTCGGCTTCCGCCGGAGATCGGCCTCGCCGAGGTGCGGGATGGCGCATCGCCGGCGGCCGCGTCGGCGTGGGTGCTCGTTGCGCCCGGCCTGTCGATCCCGCCACGCGCCGGCACCTGCCCCTACCGGGGACTCATGGCCTTCCGCTCGGAAGACGGTGATCTGTTCTTCGGACGGGACGAGGTCGTGGCGTCCATCCGCGACCGGCTCCTCGATAGCGGCTTCATGGCCGTGGTCGGGGCGTCGGGGAGCGGGAAGTCTTCGCTCGTTCGTGCCGGACTCGTTCCCGCGTACCAGCGAGCGCGCGAAGGACCGGTCGTGGTGATGACGCCCGGTTCAGATCCAGCCGCGGAGCTGAAGCGTTCGCTCTCCGCTGGTCCGCCCTCGCTTCTGGTCGTGGATCAGCTGGAAGAGGTGTTCACGCTCTGTCCGGACGAAGCGACCCAGGCCCGCTTCGTCGACGCCCTGATGGATCTGCGGGAGACGAGCGCCGCGTCGATCGTGGTCGCTCTTCGGGCGGACTTCTACGGACGATGCGCCAACCATCCTCGCCTCGCCACTGCGGTGGCCGAACACCAGCACTTGCTGGGCCCCATGCAGACCGATGAGCTTTGCCAGGCGATCGAGCGTCCCGCGCGCGCGGCGGGACTGCGACTCGAGGCCGGCCTGATCGACACGATGCTCGCCGACGTCGAAGGCGAGCCCGGCGCGCTTCCGCTTCTCTCCCACGCGCTCTACGAGTCGTGGATCCGCCGGGATGGTCGCGTCCTGACCCGAGCGGGCTACCTCGAGGCCGGCGGTGTGCGGGGGGCGATCGCTCACACGGCGGAGGAGGTCTTCCTAGGCTGCAGTCCGCAGGAGCTGGTGCTCATGCGGCAGATG
>Ga0315274_10010676_pt1 | contig 13231 bp, 7 predicted proteins | sample YL17G02_20_MG_FD_203700 | JGI IMG/M metagenome (GOLD analysis project Ga0315274, IMG submission 203700) | Sediment microbial communities from Yellowstone Lake, YNP, Wyoming, USA - YL17G02_20 | ecosystem: Environmental > Aquatic > Freshwater > Lake > Sediment | place: USA: Wyoming | collected... | reverse complement strand
ACAGAATGAGCAGTTGTGTCAGGACATGCCGGGGTGCTAGCATTGGCTGCACTGCACTGAGCCGATTCATTCCCAGCATTATCTATAGCAGAGACAGTATAGGAGTAGCTGGTTGAAGCAGCGAGGCCGGTATCTGAGGTAGAGGTTGTCAGTACCTGCTTGAGGTAAGCACCACCACGATATACATTGTATCCCTTAAGCCCTGAACCACCCGTATCAGTTGAGGCGTTCCAGGAGAGGTTGATCTGGCTGCAACTGGATGCTGTAGCAGTTAGCCCTGTGGGAACAGATGGGGCAGTCGTGTCAGGACAGGCTGGTGTGGCAGCATTGGCTGCACTGCACTGAGCCGATTCATTCCCAGCATTATCTATAGCAGAGACAGTATAGGAGTAGCTGGTTGAAGCAGCGAGGCCGGTATCTGAGGTAGAGGTTGTCAGTACCTGCTTGAGGTAAGCACCACCACGATATACATTGTATCCCTTAAGCCCTGAACCACCCGTGTCAGTTGAGGCGTTCCAGGAGAGGTTGATCTGGCTGCAACTGATGGCAGAAGCAGTCAACCCTGTAGGAACTGAGGGTGCAGTTGTGTCAGCTGCCTGCGTAGTTGCACTGGCAACATTTGAGTATTGAGAGTACTCGTTTTTAACAGACCTGATCGCTCGAACACGGTAATAGTAAATTGTTCCACTCGCAAGACCATTATCCACGTACGTTGTAATATTCTTACCAGTGGTTCCGACTACTGCAAAGCCACTTGTTGAGCTGGGACTCCGCTCGATCGAAAAGCCAGTCTCGGTCTTATTAGTATCTCGCCAGGTTAAATTAATCTGACTTGAAGAAACAGTGCTGGCAGTAAGGTTACTGGGAGCCGACAACTGAGCTTCAGCCACTGAGTGATACAAAATGAGAACGGCTGAAAGGATTGTCAAAAAAACATGCTTTGTATTCATAAATTATCTCCTCTTTAGTGGTATTTTTTATTTGTAACTAATAAATCGCATAAAAAGTAAATTATGAATGTGATGCAAGTCACATAAATGGTGTTATTTCTTTCAAACTTAATCTAATGAATCTCGATTTGCTCCTTGTTACATTTATCGGCATAAAAATCTTTGAATTTTAGATTTTTCATATTGCATTGCACCGGCAAAAAGAATTTCTTATTCCTGGCTGTAATGTTGGGATCTAAGGAATGGCTTCCGGACTTAAAGAGGGAAATAATCTCAATAGTTCTAAAAATATTTTCTTCCTAAGGAATAATCGAATGAAAAGATAAAGAATAAAAGTGGGAAAATGTTGAAGGTAGGGGATAATATAGCTTTTAAAGAGAAATTGTTCTCTTCAAGGATTAGCTTCTAATCAATTACTGATCTGTTTGTAGGGACTGATTCCTTTGACTATGGAGACGGTTCAGCGCTATCCAAGCTCTTTGGAAATCCGGCTTCGTTTCCAAAGCAGTCTTTTCGCCTTCAATCTCTGACTTTTCATGAAGAGTCTACTGCTCCCTGAAAGGACGACCGTTCTTGTATAAGTCCATTTGATATTTCACCCTTTCGATGACCTCTCTTTGCCCAAGGGTCGCTGCCACTTCAAGGGCTTGCTGTGCGGTTTGTAATGCATTATCAAATCTACCAGTTTCAGCATAGGCAGCAGCTAATGTTTCTAAAAATACAGGATTCTTATAGTCTGTCTTTTCACAAGCCTTCTGTGCCACTCGTACAGCTTCAACACCATTACGGAACTTTGGGTCTTCATGGGTTGACATTATCCAGGCCAGTTTATTAAGCGCAAGTGGCCAATCTGGTTTCAGGCGTAATGCTGCGTGCAGGTACCCCATACCCTCCCTGGACTTGCCTTGTCTCAGCAAGAGGACTCCCAAATTGTAATGCGCCGCTGTCATGTCAGGTTTGATACGTACTGCCTCGAAAAAATGCTCGATGGCCTTATCTATCTGACCTTGCCTTACGAGCAAATTTGCTATATTGTAGTGTGGTTGTGCCAAATCAGGCTTGATACGTAGTGCCTCTGAATAATGAGTCATAGCTTCTTCTATCTGTCCCTGATTTTGTAAAGCCAATCCTAAATTATTGTGTACTTCGGCGTTGTTTGGATTGATATGGATCACACGAGAAAAATGGTCTATTGCATCCTTAATCCGCCGTTGGTTCAACAGAGCAATGCCAAGGTTGTTATGAGCCTCAATATAGTTGGGCTTGATACGAACCGCTTCAGAATAATGGGCCATAGCCTCCCCAATCTTCCCTTGATCTTTGAGAGCAACCCCCAGATTGTAATGAGCCAAATAATTGTTTATAGTCACATTGAGTGTATGTCTATAGAGCGTAATGCTATTTTCCCAGTATCGAAGTTGGAACCATGTACCCATCATCAAAGCAGAAATTACTATCGCTGCCGATAGGCCAAGAATAAATTTTTGATGGCGCCACCTTGATCCAATGTCGACAATCCACCACGTTATGAGAATAAACAAGCCGATGAGAGGAACATAGGTGTATCGATCGGCCATGGCTTGACGCCCCACCTGGACTATCCCGATAACTGGAACAAGTGTACCAATATACCACAGCCATCCTACAGTAAGATAAGGATAGCGCCGCACCATCCAAACCACCAGGGCGGAAATGGAAATAAGCACCAAACCTGAGCTTGCCACTTGCCATATCGGCCATGTTTCGGGGCGTGGATAGAAGACTGCAAGGTCTACAGGCCAAATCATCTTCTGGATGTACAGCACATAAACCACCAGAGCGTTAGTGATGCGCAGTTTGATGGGGAGTAAATCGCTATCCGCTATGGCTCCTCCTTTCTGTTGAATAATAAACGTAACAATACTTGAAGCTGCGGCAAGAACAAAGAACGGAATTTTTTCCCAGATTAAACGCAGAGCAATTGAACTTCTATTGGTGATTTTAGGTGATTTGCGGCTTTTTTGTTTCTTGGCAACATTTGACTGCACAATCTGAATCCTGCCAAGAGGCCAGAGATCCAGGAGAAGAAGTACAAAAGGCAACGTAACAAGCATCGGTTTGGCCATCAGGCCTAAAGCAAAAGATATGAGTGCAGGAAAATACAGAGAAAGTCGGCGATTTTTAGCATATATAACATAAGCCCACATAGTGAGCATCCAGAAAAATGTGCTCAGGACATCTTTACGTTCAGCCAACCACGCAACAGACTCCACATGGAGCGGATGAAAGGCAAACAGGGAGGCGACAAAAGCACTACGCCAGATTGCACCGGTCATCTGCTTAAGAATCAGAAATAGCATCACAGTGTTGGCAACATGCAAGATCACATTTGTCAGATGATGGGGGCCTGGCTTCACCCCATACACCTCACAATCGAGCATGTGCGACAACCAGGTTAATGGATGCCAATTAGATTCTTCTATTGCAGTGAAAGACCACAGAATGTTCTCAGTCGTAAGTCCACCTGAGACATGTTGATTGTCGATGATGTACCCTGGATCATCGAAATTTACAAAATCGTAGTTGTGTACCTGCCCAAAAACAGCGATGGTAGCAAATATCAGAAACAGACAGATTAGGAAGTCATGACGCATGTTGAGCCCATTTCACATGAAAGAAGAATATATTTTAAAGTAGAGAAGCTTCACCCTAACAAAAAATGTTAGGATCGTTAAAACGGAGCCAACACCCATTCTTATACTGCCTCATGTTAAAAAAGAAGATATCATAAAACTATCTCCATTAATACGAACGCATTAAGTAAAGCGTCATTGCGAGGAGTGAAGCGACGAAGCAATCTTTTGTTTATGTGGTGAGATTGCCACGCCTGCGTGCTGAAACGCAGCACTTCGGCGTGCAGGCACGCTCCCGTTGGTCGCTCGCAATGACAATGTAATAGCATTTAATGCGTTTGTATTAGTAATCAAAACTGGCTTATTTAAAGTTAGATTAGATGCGGGGATTAATCTGTGGTGGGATTTCTGCTTTCCCAACCGTAAGTTTAAGTAAGGTTAACTCTTTCTCCAAGCAGTTTTATGGGCAAAAAAATTTACTGTCCTCTGTTGTGTAGAATGGAAACCGTACTCTTAAAAGTATAAACACCCACTTTTTTGAATCTAACTCACTTTACGGCATGAGGCTGGTCAAGAAGATATCGAAGCCGCCGGCACTGGTGTGGATACCGCCACCGAAGTCCACGATGTTCTCAAAGTACCCAGTCACCGCAACATTGCTGTTGCCATTCACTGCTACAGCTTTGCCAAACTGGTTGATCGTACCACCGAAGTTCTCCGACCACACGTGCGCACCCGAAGCCGTATACTTCGCCAAGAAGATATCGCAACCACCTGCACTCGTCAATCCACCCCCCCCAAAGTCTACCGTGCCTGTGAAGGTCCCGGTAACGATCATGTTTCCGTTACTATCCACAGTCACACCATTGGCATAATCAGTCCCTGTGCTTCCGAAGCGTTTTGACCAGAGGTGGCTGCCTGCGGCCGAGTACTTAGCCACGAAGATATCACGGCTGCCCGCACTCACCAGGGGGGTTCCCCCCCCAAAGTCTACCGTACCCTCAAAGAACCCGGTAACGATCACGTTTCCGTTGCTCTCAACGGCAACACCATTGGCATAATCAGTCCCTGTGCTTCCGAAGCGTTTTGACCAGAGGTGGCTTCCATTAGTTCCCGAATACTTCGCTACGTAGATATCCAAGGTACTACTCTCACTGGTAAGCGGCCCGCCACCGAAATCCACCGTGCCTACGAATCGCCCAACGATCAACACATTGCCGCTGCCATCTACTCCGATAGTGTAGCCAAACTCGGTGTTCTCGCTCCCAAAACGTTCTGACCATAGATAGGTACCTGAGGGTGAGAACTTGGCCACGAAGATGTCGCCACCACCAGCACTGTACAATGCTCCGCCGCCAAAATTCACTCGTTCCATAAATTGCCCTGTCACGATTACATTGTCACTGCTATCTACCGCGACGCCATACCCGTAATCGTCGTAAATCCCTCCGAAGCGCTTCGCCCAGAGAAGAGAACCATCCACACCCGAGTACTTGGCCACGAAGATGTCATAGCCGCCGAAAGAGCTGGTCAGGTTCCCGTTACCAAAGTCCACACTGTTCGCGCAGGAACCAGTTACCACTACATCCCCATTACTGTCCACCACGACGGAGTTGCCTTGATCATCGGCGTTTGCCCCTATCTGCCTGGACCACAAATGAGTCCCTGATGCCGAGTACTTCGCCAAGAAGACGTCTTTGGAAGGGCCGAGTACGGGCGAGGCTAAAACGCTGGTTAGTGGTCCGCCGCCGAAATCCACTGTCCCCATGAAATATCCTGTAATAACTACGTTACCGTTGCTGTCTACTGCCACGGAATGTCCGCGATCTTCACCCGAACTCCCAAAGCTCCGTGACCACTCACCGGCTGCCTGCGTTGTAGCACTCGCCGTATTGGAATAGCCGGAACCACCAACACGGTAATAATATGTGGTTGAAGGATTGAGGCCAGTATCAGAGTACGAGGTGACGTTGGCTCCTACCGTGGCGATTTGGGACCAGGGGCCGCTCGAGGAGGTGGACCGCTCCACCATGAACCCCGTCTCGCAGGTAGAGTTATCCTGCCACGTCAGGTTGATCTGACTCGAGGAAACAGCAGTGGCGGTCAGGTTGCTCGGAGGGTTGGGATTTGTGGTAGCGCTCGGGATGTTCGAGTATCCGGAGTTACCACCCGAGTTGTATGCGCAGATACGGTAGTAGTAAGTAGTACATGAAGGAAGGCCAGTATTCGAGTATGATGTGACGTTGGTTCCTGTTGTAACAATCTGGGTCCAGGGACCACTAGTAGAGGCGGCCTGTTCAACCTTGAAACCTGTCTCATTGGTGGAGTTATCCTGCCAGGTCAGATTGATCTGACTGGAAGAGACAGCAGTGACAGTAAGGTTGCTGGGAGCGTTGGGAATTGTTCCGCTTGCCTGCGTGGTGGTACTCGCAGTATTCGAATAAGAGGAGTTACCAGCAGTGTTGTAGGCACAGACACGGTAATAGTAGGTTGTGGAAGGAGTAAGAGCGGTATTTGAGTATGTCGTGATATTGGCGCCCACCGTAACAATTTGAGTCCAAGGACCACTCGATGAAGCAGCCCGTTCAATCTTGAAGCCGGTCTCATTATTTGAATTGTCAGACCAGGCCAGATTGATCTGGCTGGAGGAGACAGCAGTGGCTGTAAGGTTACTGGGTGCCGCGGGAATTGTTCCACCTGACTGAGTAGTTGCACTTGCATTATTCGAATAGTTAGACCTACCTGAAGCATTATATGCGCATATCGTATAGGTATAAGTAATAGAAGGACTCAAACCAGTGTCAGTGAAAGATATGACATTTGTGCCCACATTAGCTATATTTTCCCAGTTAACGGATAAAGAACATCGCCAAATTTCAAATCCTGTCTCATTATTGGAGTTATCCTGCCAGGTCAGATTGATCTGGCTGGAAGAGACAGTCGTGGCAGTGAGGTTGGATGGTGCAGTGGGAACTGTTGCACCTGACTGCGTAGTCGCACTCGCCGTGTTTGAATAGCTGGAGTTTCCTCCAGAGTTGTAGGCACACACCCGGTAATAGTACGTCGTAGAAGGGTTGAGGCTGGTATTTGAATATGATGTGACGTTGGCTCCTGCCGTTGCAATCTGGGTCCAGGGACCAGTCGAAGAAGCGGCCCGTTCAACCTTGAATCCTGTCTCATTATTGGAGTTATCCTGCCAGGTCAGATTGATCTGACTGGAAGAGACAGCAGTGGCAGTAAGGTTGCTGGGAGCAGTGGGAACTGTTACACCTGACTGCGTAGTCGCACTCGCAGTATTCGAATAGCCGGAGTTACCTGCAGAGTTGTAGGCACACACCCGGTAGTAGTAAGTTGTGGAAGTAGTGAGACCGGTATTTGAGTATGACGTCACACCGGTGCCTACGGTAGCAATCTGGGTCCAGGGCCCACTTGAAGAGGCGGCCCGTTCAATCTTGAAGCCTGTCTCATTGGTGGAGTTATCCTGCCAGGTCAGATTGATCTGACTGGGGGAGACAGCAGTGGCAGTGAGGTTGGATGGTGTAGTGGGAACTGTTCCACCTGACTGAGTAGTTGCACTCGCCGTGTTTGAATAGCCGGAGTTGCCAGGAGAGTTGTAGGCACACACACGGTAGTAGTACGTTGTGGAAGGAGTGAGACCTGTATTTGAGTAAGTCGTGATATTGGCTCCCACCGTGGCAATCTGAGTCCAGGGACCGCTCGATGAAGTAGCGCGTTCAACCTTGAACCCCTTCTCGTTTTTGGAATTATCCTGCCAGCTGAGGTTGATCTGACTGGAAGAGACAGCAGTGGCAGTAAGATTATTAGGAGCGTTAACCCCAGCCTGTACATATGTGTATCCCAGGATTAGAAGAACGAACGAAAATATTATACTCATGAAAAAACTCTTTGTTTTCATCTTATATACCTCACTTTATGATGATTTGTTTATTTACCTGTTTATTTACCTGAGAATTCATCTATCTTGTGTTTCCCCTTTTATTTCTATATGATACGTACTCCGGAACCTATTAATAATGTAAATAGGTACAAATTTGCAAATATCATATAACTTAAAAAAATCAGAATGTAAAGCTTTTTTTATGCAATATAATACGTTTAATATTTTAAGCAAATTCTGAGCCAAATGCTTCCAGTAAACTAATCAATTGATATTAAAGAGATTTTTTATATGTAGGTATTATGTGGAGATATAGTTTGTCGGTATTTTCCTACAATAAGAAAAAATAATGTAGGTTATTTCCTACATCTTAATGAGAGCTTTTGAAATTCCCTGCTTGTAGATTATGTTTTTTCAAGAGATCATAAAAATCCGTTCGGTGCTTTCCAGCAAGATTTGCCGCCTTACTCACATTGCCTTCACATAATTCAAGGAGCTGGATAAGATATTTCCTTTCAAATTCATCTCTGGCATCTTTTATAGGTTTTAATGAGCCCTGAGGCACGAGGATTTTTGTTTGGAGAATAAGGTCTTCGGTGATGACATCTTGTTGACTCATGGCAACAGTATACTCAATAGTATTTTCCAACTCCCGCACATTTCCTGGCCAATCATAGAGCATCAATCGCTGCATTGCCATGGGTGCCACACCTTTTACCTCCTTTTTCATCTGCTGGCTGAATTTATTCAAGAAATGTTTTACTAATAAGGGAATATCCTCTTTTCTTTCCCTCAAAGGGGGAAGATGGATGGGAATGACATGAATCCTGTAAAAAAGGTCTTCACGGAATTGACCTTGTTTAACTTGAGCTTCAAGGTCTTTTTGAGTGGCCACAATCACCCTCACATCTACCTCAATGGGCTTTTCGCTGCCAACCGGATAGAACTGTCGCTCCTGAAGGACCCTGAGAAGTTTGGCCTGAATCGGGAGCGACATATCTCCAATTTCATCCAAGAAGATGGTGCCTTCATGTGCTTGGGTAAGTAACCCTTTTGTGCTGCGGACTGCACCGGTAAAGGCTCCTTTTTCATGCCCGAAAAGTTCGCTCTCCATTAGCGTTTCAGGAATGGCGGCACAGTTGATGGCCACGAAGGATTTGTTCCTTCTCTCACTGGCAAGATGGATAGCCTTGGCGATAAGCTCTTTCCCTGTACCGCTTTCTCCATGGATATAAACCGTGGATTCAGTATTTGCAATCCGGGATACCACCTCCAGCACCTTCTGCATCTTTTCACTTCTGGCAACAATGTTTGCAAAATCATATCTTTCCTCCAGAAGCACTCTAAGCCTTTTGATTTCAGTGGTGAGCCTGCGGTTTTCAAGAGCCCGTTCGATCTGTAAAAGCAGATCGCGGTGGTCAAAAGGTTTGGTGAGGTAGTTGTAAGCTCCCCTTTTCATGGCCTCAACCGCACTTTCAATACTTCCATAGGCGGTGAGGATGATGACGGGCATCTCAGGGCTGATTAAATGAATCTCCTCCATCAACCATATTCCATCCTGATGGACAAGCTGAAGGTCAACCAGTGACAGGTCAAAGACCTGGCTTTTAACCGCTTCTAATGCAGCTTCTTCATCGAGGGCGGTAGTTACCTCGTAATTGGCAGATTCAAGCCTCATTTTCACCAGCTCGATGAGGTTCCTATCATCATCCACTAATAAGATCTTTCCTGAAGACATTGTCCTTCTTATTTTCCCTTCTCTCTCTTCTTTTCTTCGATCTCTATATCCACCTGTTTTGACTTCTCAATCATCTGATTTAATTTTTCAATTTCCTGGTTTAATTTCCCAATCGTTTGGTCTAATTTTTCATTCTCCTGAAGTATCGTGGTCAATATTTTAGCCTGTTCGAACAAAGGACTCTGCTGGTAATCTTCCGTCATTTTTTTAAAAGAACTGAGGGATTTACCATAATTCTTTTTGGGATTTCCGGCGTGGGCATAGATCACTCCTATATTGAAAAGGGCAAGGTCTTTGTCTTCCGTGGAACCGTGAGAGGAGAGGACCTCCTGGTTTTCCTTGAGTGCCTCCTCGTAATCCCCTTTGTGAAGAAGTTCCTGGGTTTTGCGGGAAAGACGTTGACGGGATGTCTCCGACGGCGGTTTCATTATCTTTTCCAATGCCACACAGCCTGAGAGGGAAAGGAAAATTAAACTGGCAATACAAAAATAAATGTACTTCCCTGTCCTGGTTTGCTTTCTGCCCATATCTTTCCACCATGAGATATGATAATGTGCTTAACAATAGCTAAGCCCAGCCCTGTTCCCTTGGGCCTGTGTGGACCTGGAGCAGCCTGCTGAAACTTCTCAAAAATTGTGGTTAGATTTTCTGCGGGTATGCCGGGGCCTGTATCCTTCACTGAGACCTCCACCCCCTGATTCACAGGCCGGGCTAAAACCTTCACACTGCCTCCATCAGGAGTGAACTTCACGGCATTTCCGATCAAATTTCGAAACACCTGGAGAATCCTCACCCTGTCCATCCTTACGGCAGGCAATTTTTCGTCAATCTGTGTCTCACGGGTGATTTTTTTAGCCTCGATCAGAGGACCTATCTCGGTCATCACCTGATCAATCAGCGGTTTCAGGCTTGCTTGTTCGATGGCATAGTTCATCATCCCTGCCTCCATCTTGGAGAGGTCTAACAAGGAATTGACCTCGTCGATCAAACGGTTGCTTTCCTCTGATATGATGGTCAAGATCTTTTTTTGCTTGTCCGTGATCGGCCCACCTTCACCTTCTAACAAAAGACTCGTTCCTTCTTTTATGGAGGTAAGAGGCGTACGTAATTCATGAGACATGGTTGAGAAAAAATCAGACTTCATCTTCTCCACAGCTTTAAGCTTATCGCACATAGAGTTAAAAGCCTTTGACACTTCTGATATCTCGGGAAGGGATGAAATGGTTAAGTCACTCTTGAAAATACCCTCTGAAATCTCCCTTGTCTTATGCATCAGGAGAGTGAGGGGTTTAGTGACGCTTCTCGTGATAAAAAAGGAGGTCGCAATTACCAGGAGACTCACCACTATAGCCATCGCAACGCCAACCCGAACAGCAGATACCCCTGCCTCCCCCAGCATCCTCATTCTATCTTTGATGTCTTGTTGTGAATAGCCATCAAGGGTTTTCAGTTCTTTCAGAATTCCATCCGACGTCTTTTCCTTTCCCTTTTTATACTCTTTTTTAGGATACTGCTTGTTCATGCTGACAAATTTAACTTCTTTATCCACCAAGGATTGGTAACGCTCATAGTACGTCTTAATCTTTTCCAGAGAACCCCTTTTCTGGGGAGTATCTGCTATTTCTCCAACCGCGTCGAGATTTATTTTAAACTGACCTTTAGCAGGAAGAAACAACTTATTGTACACGTCAATATCCTTGGTGATGAGGTATTTCTTTTCATATCGAAGCTGGGATAGAATGGAATCAGCCAGCTTTTTGTCATAGTCTAAAATCCCATTGTCGATTTTTTGAATATGGCGGGTAATTTTATTGAATTCGCGTAACGTGAGAAACAGATAAACACACAATGCCATGGCGAGAATTAATACTGTGACATAACCAATAATCAACCGGGAAAATATAGTCAATCTCATATCTGAAAACTTTATTGGTACAAATGAGTGAACAATTTCGGTTAACCCAAGGCAACTCTTCTCTTCAAGAAGGATTTTAGATACGAAAATACGCTTGAGTTATGGAGTAAATTCACAGTTTATGCTCTGCATATGTGTTAATATTTTTGATGCAAAAGTATAGTAAAAATTTACACATATAGCAATCTATTGATAAGGATAAAGGTTCTACCTTGACAGCATGGGGAGATTCTTTTATTATTTTAAGTAGTTTTCATTACTTATGAGGCAATACCTCTGACCCGTATTTCTCATCAAAACACATTCCCTATACATGGTTACAAAATCAGAATAAATAATTTGATTTAAGTCAATGATTTTATTGTATTATAGATATACAGTTTAGGCAAAAAGAGGAGGACATGGGATGTCGAGAGCAGATATGGACTTTAAGAGAAAACGAGAAGAGTGGATGACTGCAGAACTGGAGGAGAAGTTGAGGAAACTCGCAGTTGATGGCAAGATAAGCTGCGTAGCAGCCCATGAATTCTGCAAAAGGGAAAAGCTGGAGATGAAAAGGATGAAGCCTCTGATGGATGCTCTGGGAATCAAGTTGAAGGACTGTCAGCTTGGGTGTTTCTAATTCATCCCGAAGGAGAGAGGAGAATATCGTGGACTTACGAGAAGAGTTGCGGAGTGCAATCCTCAACAAAGTGAAAAAAGGAGAAGACCCTTTAGAAGGTTTCTTTGCCCCGCCCGAAACATGTGAGGCGATCTTAGCTGTTTTAATTGCAGGCAGGCACCTCCTGTTAGAAGGGTCGCCCGGCGTGGGCAAGACCACCGCTGCGAGAATCATCGCCAGGCTCCTTCCCCCGATGAAGGTGGTTGAGGACTGCCGCTATATCTGTCACCCCGATGACCCCAACTGCCCGGACTGCCGGGGGAGGAAGGAAATTAAGATAAAGAACGTTCCAGGGAGGGAGCGGTTCATCCGTGTGCAGGGATCCCCTGAGATGATGCCGGAAGACCTGATCGGTGATGTGGATCCGGTGCTGGCAATGAGGCTTGGCATCCATGACCCGAAAGCTTTCACCCCCGGTAAAATTCAGAAGGCCCATCGCAAGATCCTCTTCATTGACGAACTGAACCGTGTTCCCCAGAGGACGCAGAACACCCTGGTCCAGGTTCTCGAAGAAGGGATTACTACTATTGCCGGGTTTGATATCGAGGCACGGGTGGATACGGTGGTGGTGGCAACAGAGAACCCCGAAGAATACGCCGGCGCCGAGAGAATTTCCGAGACCCTGAGCGACCGGTTTGAACAGTTGAAGATCGGCTTCCCCACACCGGAACAGGAGGTCGAGATCCTCCAGATGTACGGCAAGCGGTTAAAGGATGTGGAAGTGTCTCAGAAAATGATGGAAAAGGTCGTGAACATTACTCATTATGCCCGTTCACTCCCTGATCTGGATCGTCCTCCCAGTGTCAGGACATCGCTCTCCATCTATGAACAGTCCCAGGCGCAGGCAAAGCTGAAGGGGAAGAATACCGTGAAAGAAGAAGAGGTGGAAAAAGCTGCGAAGAGGGTGCTCAAGGGCAGGCTCTCCATCTCGGGAGAGAGCAAGTACTATGAAGATCCTGATCTGATCATCGAGAAGATCATCGAAAAAGCATAACTATGAGGCCGGGGACTGCTGAACTCCGTAAATTGCTCCTGGAAGGGAGAGACCTCCCTTCACTTGCGGATATCCCTGCAAAAATTTTATCTCTTCCTCCCCGGTTGATTTCCACTGACTCCTCTCCTTTCACCCTAATTGCCCGCATATCTTCTCAGACGGCTGAGCTGGTTGAAACCTGGGTCAGGGGCGAGCAGCCACCATCCCAGCCTGCAGGACCGGCCAGAATTACCATAAAACCGATCTGCTCCTATGGAAACAGGGTAGCACTGTACATTGAGAACATTGTAGAACAGGCGAAGCCAGACCTGATCCTCTTTGATACCCCGCCCCTGCTCGGCCTGGGTGCAGGCTTCGTCCATGCTGCGAGCATCCATAATTTTCTGGGTATGCCCCTCACGGTTGTTCCCTCCCTTAAAGACGGGACATTGCTCGAGGGGGGAAGGCCGTTCTTTTCCGGCAG
>Ga0315274_10010673_pt1 | contig 13233 bp, 10 predicted proteins | sample YL17G02_20_MG_FD_203700 | JGI IMG/M metagenome (GOLD analysis project Ga0315274, IMG submission 203700) | Sediment microbial communities from Yellowstone Lake, YNP, Wyoming, USA - YL17G02_20 | ecosystem: Environmental > Aquatic > Freshwater > Lake > Sediment | place: USA: Wyoming | collected... | reverse complement strand
CGACCGCACGATCATGGTCGTGCGCCGGGCGGAGGAGCATCGTGGCTGAGCCACTGATCTTGCTCGTGGACGACGAACCAAGCATCCGCGAAACGGTTTCATTCATCCTGGAGATGGAGGGGTACCGTGTGGTCACCGCGGAGAACGGCGACGAAGCGCTCGAGCAGATCCGCCGCCTGCAGCCCCCCGTCGTTCTTCTGGACGCGATGATGCCGCGCCGGGACGGCTTCGACGTCTGCCGCACCGTCAAATCCGACCCCAAGCTCTCGGCCATCAAGATCGTGATGCTGACGGCCCTGGGGCAGAGGACCGACCAGGAACGGGCGATGGCGGCCGGCGCCGACTTCTACATGACCAAGCCGTTCGACGAGGAGGACCTCCTCGCCCTCCTCGGGCGGCTCACCGGCGCGAGCTGAGGCCGCGGCCGGCCGATCCCGACTAGACTAGCGGCGTGTCGACCGTGGCGGTGCTGACCGCGCGACCGGACCTCGGTGTCTACCGTGAACTGGAGGCCGCCGGCGACACGCTCGGTCACCGGGTCCTGACCCTGGACGCCCTGCGGCTTGTGGCCAGCGCGGCGCCGCCCGGCGTGTGGTCCGAGGGGCGAGCGTTGCCGCTTGGCGAGGTGCGTGCCGTGTTGCCGCGCGTCGGGAACTGGCGTCCGGACTCCACGCTGGCGGTTCTGGGAGCGATGCAGCGGGCCGGGGTGCCCTCGCTCAACGACGGCGCGGCGATCGCCACCGCCCGGGACCACTGGCGCACGACCTGCGCACTTGCGTCCGCGGGGGTGCCACACCCGGAGACCGTGGCCGGCTCGGAGCCCGAGGCGCTCGCGGCGGCGGCTGCCGCGGTGTGCGGGTTCCCCTGCGTGGTCAAACAGCGCCACTCCCGCCAGGGGGTGGGCGTGATCCGCTGCACCGGCGCGGCGGAGCTGGAGGCCGTCCTCGACTCGTTCTGGCGCCTCGGCGAAGAGCCCGTGGTGCAGCGCTTCTGCCCTCCCGGGGGCGTCAGCCGGAGGGTGCTGGTGCTGGAGGATGAGGTGTTGGGAGCCACGGAGCACCGCGCGGGAGCGGGCGAGTTTCGCGCCAACGCGGCCCGCGGCGCCGAGGTGCGGGCCGTCGAACTCGACCGGGGGCTCGCCGAGCTCGGGATGAGCGCGGCCCGGGTCGTGGGGTTGGGCTTCGCCGGCGTGGACCTGATACCCGACGGCGAGCGCTGGCTGGTGGGGGAGGTGAACCCCTCGCCGGGGTGGCGGCACTTCGCGGCGGCCACCGGAGTGCCGGTCGCCGAGCGGCTGGTGACGGCGCTCGCCCGCCTCGGGGGCGGAGAGTGATGTGGATGGTGTCCCTTGCGGGAAGGCTTTTCTTACCAAGCGGGTGCGCGGCCTCTCCTTTTCTTGCGGCTCTGTCGGGGTCTTCTTTTGCCCCGCGGGCTCAGAGCCACGTCGCTCGGGCTGCGCATCGGGCGCAGCCCTCCGACCCGCCCTCGCGTGCGACCGAGCAGGCACAGCCCGGCGTGCGGACCCTCGCTGTTCCCCTCCCTTGCATGAGGCGCTCGGTCGGGGCCAGCGTCTCCACCCGCCGGTCTGGCCGCTCGGTGCCCGCACGCTTCGGCGTGATGGCTCCATGCGCCCGCGGGGCGGATCTCCCCGCCGCCCTCCGGTTTGCAACGCACCGACACAACCTGTGTCGCCATACCGGCAAGGCGGTCACACCTGGTCATCCCACCGCACTTCGGGAGGGGGGCTTTCAATCTGCCGGTGCCGCGGGTGGCACATCGCTCCGGAGCCCGCGGGTACCGGACGCGCGAGCCGCGTTGGGGAGACGGCGGCGCAGCATCACGCGAACGCCGAGGGGCCCCGGTGCGGATCGCGCCCTCCGGTCGCGGGCAAAGGAGTGTGGGGCCGCAGCGGCTGGGGAGACGCAAGGCCGCACCCAGCCACCCACGGCGCCGGCACAACAAAGCTGTCACGCAGTGGAAGAAAAGGAGCTTGCCGCGCACCCGCTCGGCGGATTGAATACCCCCACCCACCATTCACCTCGTTTGCATGCGGGCAGCGGGCCGCCGCCGGCCTTGCGAGTTGGGTTCGTGCCGCCCCAGGGGGCTTCCTTTGAGTGACCCGTTCGCCTGCGCGGGGACGGTGAGCCTGAAGCCGGGGAGGGAGGCCTCGGTGCTGCGGCGCCACCCCTGGGTCTACCGAGGAGCACTGGTCACGCCGCTGCCCGCCGGCTGCGCACCGCTGCGGGTGCAGGCGGCCAACGGCAGGCCGCTGGGGGTCGCGCTTCCCGGCGGCTCGGGGGGGTCCCTGGCGCTGCGAATGGTGACGTTCGGGGACCAGGCGTGGGACGGGGCGGCCCTCGCCGCGCTCGTGCGGCGCGCGACGGCGCTGCGCGACAGGCTGGCTCTGGATGCCGATGCCTACCGCCTGGTGCACGCCGAGGGCGACGGGCTGCCGGGGCTGGTCATCGACCGCTACGGCGTGGTTGCGGTGGTGGAGCCGTACGAAGCCGCGTGGGAGCCATACCTCGAGGCGATCGCCTCGCTGCTGGCCGACGCGCAGGGCGTGTCCACCGTGCTCGTGCGCCCGACCGGGGGGGCGGCGCGGCCGGTGCGCGTGCTGCGTGGGCACATGCCCGAGGTGCCGCTGGTGATCCGCGAGGGCCGGCTGCGCTTCCCGGTCGACGTGGAGGCGGGGCAGAAGACGGGCTTCTTCCTCGACCAGCGGGAGAACCGCCGCCGCCTCGGGGCGCTCGCCGGGGGGGCAGAGGTCCTCAACCTGTTCTCCTACAGCGGCGGCTTCGCGGTCGCGGCGCTGGCCGGCGGTGCCGTCCGCGCGGTCAACGTGGACGCATCGGCCGCGGCGCTCTCGCTCGCACGCCATGCGTACGAGCTCAACGGCCTGGGGGTCCGGGAGCCCGACTTCATCGAGGGTGACGCGTTCCGCGTTGTGCGCGACCTCGCGGCCACCGGCCAGCGCTACGGGGTCGTGGTGGTGGACCCGCCCGCCTTCGTCAAGCGCAGGGGCGACCTCGAGGGCGGGTTGCGGGGCTACCGGGACATCAACCTGCAGGCGCTGCGCCTGACGGCCCCGGGAGGGCTGCTGTTCACGTGTTCCTGCTCGGCCCTGGTGAGCGAGCAGCACTTCGGCCAGAGCCTCTTTGCGGCCGCCCTGGACGCCCGCCGAACCCTCCGGGTGCTGGAGCGCCGCGGCGCCGGCCCGGACCACCCCGTCTCGGTGTTCTGCCCGGAGGCGGCGCACCTGAAAGCCTGGCTCTGTGCGGTAGACTAATAGTGTGTTCCGGCTGCGGACGGATGCCCGGGTGTCGGGGCTCGCGCCGCGAGGGGAACCTCCGGCGGATTCTGAGGTTTGCGAGCCGGTCCGGGGTCCGCGGTTGGGTGTTTCCAAATGTCTCTGTTTTTGCCATTCTTGAAGGGAGGTTGGCATGACGAGAAGGCACTTCCGTCATGAAGCTCCTGCCACCGCACGAGATCGCGGTGGTGGCACAGGAGTTGCCTCTACACGGACCGTGATCAGTGTCTATCCGCCCGCCCGCCGTCACCGCGAATCCGGCTTTACGCTCGTGGAGGTCCTGATCGTGCTGGTCATCATGGGCGTGTTGGTGGCGCTCGTCACGGTGCCGGTCAACTCCTACTGGCAGCGGGCGCGAACCGAGACGACCGCGGGCGACATCCGCAACTTCCTGCAGCAGGCTTTCACCGAGTCGATCAACCAGCGTACCCCGATCAACGTGACGCTCCATATCGGGGCCGGCATCCAAACGCTGACCCTGACCCCGGCGCCCCTGCGCTCGCCGGGCACGTACACGATTCCCGACTTTGTGAAGGTCGTGAGTGCCAACACCAACTGGCCGCCGGATTCCGGGGACTGGAAGCTGATCTGCGACACCTTCGGGCGCGCGATCGATCCGACCGGCCAGCAGGTCAGGAGCACGCAGACAATCGCGATCACTCACATCAGGATGGCTGACGGCAGCCTGACGCCCAGCGTCCGCTACGACGTCCAGGTCTTCCCGGTCTGGAACGTGACCGTCCGGAAGACGGTGCTCTAGGGGAGGATGCGATGAATCGAGAGCATACCGATCGCAAGAAAGAGCGCGGCCTCACCCTTGTCGAGGTGCTGGTGGCGTTCTTCATCCTGTTCGTAGTGACGCTCGCGGTGCTGCAGCTGCTTTCCATGGCCTACCTCGTGAACCTCGGCTCGATGGTTCGCAGTGACCTGACCTACCGGGCGGAGCGGATCGTGGAAACCATCAGGCTTCAGAAGTTCCGCATGAACATCTACGAGCCGATCAACGCGTGCTGCCCGGTGGGCATGAACTCGGAGCAGACGATCTCGCCGCCCCCTGACGTTGGCTGTGCGGCGTTCTGGGGCCCTAACGGCGCCAATGTGGTCGAGCCCAACCCCCGGTTCGGCCTGAGCTACGTCATCAGAAACAACTCGGTCACGGTGCTGGCCGTGCCGCTCAAGAACGGCGCCGACCAGTACCTCGGTCCGGCGGCTACCAAGGCGGTGGTCTATGTGGCACAGCTCCAGTAACCCCCGCGCCGCAGGCTTCACCCTGATGGAGGTGCTGGTCGTTCTCGCCTGCCTCGGGATGATCCTCTGGATGACCGGCCAGCTGCTCTTCCCGATGCGGGCCGCCGCGGAGCGCCAGCGGCTGCAGGTGGAGGCCCGCCAGACCGCCCGCGGCGCCGCGGACTACGTGGCGTACACAATCCGCGGGGCGACCGACCTGAACGAAGTCGCCCAACCTCGCAACCCGGCGGCGATCCTCACGTACCTCTGGAAGGGCATCAACGACGGCGACGTCAATCCCGGCACGAGATTCCCGGCCTGCCCCACCGGGGACCCGGCGAACTGCGTGCAGCTCTCGTTCAACAACGTCACCGACGCCGCCCTCGCCACCCCGGGGACCGACATCATCTCGCTGACGGCGGCCCAGGTGGCTGAGCCGATCACAGCCCGTGCGGCGGGCGCCTGGCCTGGTCCCATCACCAGTGGGTCGACGCAGTACTGGGCGTTCAACTTCTCCTGCTCGACCTCGGATGACGCGTCGAACTTCGCGCAGTTCAGAAAGTACACCCAGATCGCGGACCCGGCCGATCCGACCGACCCCAGCAAGGGCACCCCCCTCCCCCTCATCTTGAAGGACCCCTCGCTGGGCACGTGGCTCATCTACCAGATCGCTGGCTACGGCTCCAACAGCGCAACCTGCACGTCCTCAAACCCCCTCTGCGTCATCGAGGGCACCGTCGTCCCCTGCATCGACGTGAGCACGACCCTCGGCGCCGAGGCTCTCAACCCGCCAGGTGGTCTCAAGGTGATAACAAATCCGCCCGACCTCGTGCTCGGCAGCCGGTTCATGACCCTGAGGGTGTGCAACGGGTGGCTGGAGCAGAAGGAAGGCTTCCTCGACCCAACAGGGGGCGACCTGAACTGCCCCGTGATGACCACCCCCGAGTTCCCGGACTACGTCACCAAGGCGGGCTGGTCGCCCCTGCTGGCCAACGTCGAGGACTTCCAGATCGCCTACATCTTCCGGAACGACGACATCGGGAACGGGCCGGGTGGCACTCTCACCGGTGACGACTGCACCCAGGGTGTTCCAAGCTTCGATCTGGCCCCCAGCACCCCAACGCGGTGGGACGCGCGCAACGTGATCGGCATTCGGGTCACGATCACCGCGCGATCGTCCACCCCGGTTCGGCTTGGGGGGAAGATGGAATTGCGGCAGCCGGCGGCGGAGGACCACGACCCGACCGCCGCTCCTAACGACACCTACTACCGGTACCAGGTTTCGGCGCTGGCCATGCTTCGCAACCGGCTCTCGGGGATCTGAGCCATGGCCAGGAGAAGGAGCGTGCAGATGCGCACATCCGAACGCGGGGTCGCACTGATCATGGTCATCCTCGTGCTGCTGGTCCTCACCGTCCTGGGGATCACCGCGGTGATGCTGATGACTCAGGAGGACCGCATCTCCTCACGGCAGGACCTCCAGAAGGCGGCCCTCTACGCGGCCGAGGCCGGCCTGCGGCGAGGCGAGCTGGTATTCACCTCGACCAAGTTCACGCCCGACCAGCTGAACGCTCTCCTTCGACATACAGCCGCGGCGCACACCCCGGCGGTCACGCCCGACGTTCCGGTCCAGCCGCCGCCCTGGAGCGGTGTCGGCAACCTGGGGACCTACCTCCTCGAGGCTCCCAACAGCGCTGTCGAGATCGCCAACAGGGAGGTCACCCAGTTGGTGAGCGGGGGAGGGACGTTCAGCCGGATTCGCGCCTACTACAGCGTTTACGTGCGCAACAACCCCGAGGACCTGGACAGCGCCGGCTTGCAGGTCCCGCTCACCAACTTTGACTCGCGGCTGCGCCTCATCTCGGTGGGGTTCATCACGGATGGTGACGGTGTCGACAACAACGGGAAAGCCAAGGTTTTGGCGGTCAAGATCATCGAGGAGGAGTTCAACTGGGCGGGTGCCCCCGAGGCGTCGTCGGCGCAGAAGCTGATGAACGCCGGAGGCACGAGCTCGGGTCTCTGGACGGGCAGCGGCGATTGAGCACGGAGGCGTGCGAGCTGGTCGTACCGGTGTGGGTGTGGAGGTGGGTATGAGGCGAACGGAAACGAAACTCATGCGGCGCTGCACGGTGATGGCGGTGATGGTGATGCTTGCCGCCGGGCCAGCCCTGGCAGCGGTGCTGGTTCCCACCAACGAGGGCTACGACCTCATGCGCCAGATCACCAGCCAGAGGGTCAACGCCAACCTCCTGATCGTCCTCGACGTCAGCGCATCCATGGCGTGGGACGCCGAGGGCAACAACCTGAACATCTACGACCCGGCCAAGATGAACAGCATCCAAGGGATCATCTGGAACGGCGCCGACAGCACGGGGAGCATGCCCAAAATCGGCTGGGTGGGCCGGGGCGACTCGTGCGAGCCGGAGCCTACGGCGACCCCGGGGCCCACTAGGACGCCTACCGTGACGGCAACACCGACGATCACCCCGACGGCGACGCGCACCCCGACGGCGACGCGCACCCCGACGGCGACGCGCACCCCAACGGCGACGGCTACCAACACACCCAGGAACACGCGGACCCCCACCCCGATCCCGCCGACTGCGACCCGCACCCCGACGCTTGGGCCCCCGACGGTCACACCGACGCGCACCCCGACGCGGACGATCACCCCGACCGCGACGCGCACCCCGATCCCACCGACTGCGACCCGCACCCCGACGCTTGGGCCCCCGACGGCCACGCGGACGCGCACCCCGATCCCGCCGACTGCAACCCGCACCCCGACGGCGGCACCGCCAACGGCCACGCGGACGAAGACCCCGATCCCACCGACTGCGACCCGCACCCCGACGGTGGCACCGCCGACGGCCACGCGGACGCCTCTGCCCCCGACGGCCACGCCGACGGCGACGGCCACCCGGACCCCGACCCCGCGCACCGGCCCGGGTTCCGGACTGTTCCCCGCCGGCGTGCTGCTTGCTCTCGAGGGAGGGCCCCCGCCGTGCAGGAAGTGGACGTACAGGCTTGAGGTCGTGCAGACCCTCCCCAGCCGCCTGGCAGTCGTCAAGAACGTGCTCGGGGGCAGCGTGTCGATCGTCACGCCGTGGGTGCCGCCGGCCGCCTGGCCGGCTGCCTGGCCAGGGGAAACTGGCGGCACGGTCACCGGCCCGGTGGAGGGCCATGTCAAGCCGACGGCGATCCCGGACGGGGTCAGCCTCGATGGGTACTGGAAGCACACGTTCACGTGGACGATCACGTACGGCGACCGCCACGACGACCCGGGTCCGCCGTTCGACATCTACACCAAGGACAACGGCGCTCCGGGCCAACGCGTGGACGAGGGGCAGAAGGCCGACTGGCCGCACGTGTACCTCCAGGACCCCGGCGACCCCACCCAATATGTGCAGCTCGGTTCGGGGGCGGTCGAGCAGGCCCCCGTCGACATCATCAACGCCAAGAAGGACAAGGTGAACTGGGGCCTGATGGTCTACTCCACCGGGCTGGACTTCGTCCCGAATTTCACGGGAATCAACGAAACCCTGGGGTCCGACGCCGCGAGGACCTGGCTGGTCGCCAAGATCAGGACGGACGATTCCGCAAACGTGGACCACATCGAAGCCGCGCTGAAGCTCTACAGGACAACGGAGGCAAGAACTCTGGTCCAGTCGGGCGCCCTCGAAGAGACGGTGATCAACGGGGTCACCGTCCGAGGCCTCAACGCCTTCGGCAGCACGCCGACCAAGGACGCGCTGGAATTCGCCAAGGACGTGCTGCAGGCCACGGCCCAGGGGACGGCGGCGGGCGACCCGCTGCAGGACACGATGCGGCCGACTGCGAACTCGTTCGACCTCCCGCGCGACCCGAAGCTCAACTGCGACCGTGCGTACGGGTCGATCCTGGTCAGCGACGGCACCTCCAACGTCGGCAACGAGGGGGGCTGTTTGGCCTTGGCTGGCGAGGCGTGGGGGAACTGGGCCGAGCCGTGCTGGACCTGCGTACCTTCCTGTTGTGACAACCAAAGCCCCGTCGGCATCGACTGTGGGGATCCCCTGAGGAGCGCCTACTCGGGCGGCAATGGCTGTCCGGACGGCGGCCCTTCCCCACTCACAGGCGCCACAAAGTGCCCCAACAACTGGCAGGCTTTCGCGCCGCAGTGGGCCGATCAGGCGTGGCTTGCCCAGGCCATCGACGCGAACAACGACATCCGGCTTCTCAAGATCCGCACCTGGGTGATTGGCATCAGCAAGGAGGTCGGCCAGTGTGAGCTGAACTACACCGCCTACCGCGGCCGGACCGATGCGTACAGGACCGACGCGGGCTTCGACACGGCGAAGGACCCGCGCCTGCCGCCCAACGTATACACGGGCCTGACGGAGGAAACAGGGGCCACGAACTGCTCGCAGGCGATGAAGGACGGTTCCACGGGGCACACCCCTACGGCAACAGACGCCGACGGGAACCCGGTGGAAGCCGACTATGCCTTCTTCGCCACCTCCGCCCAAAAGCTCAAGGCCGCGATCGACAAGATCGTCGAGCACATCGGGGTCGGCGACTACTCGACCTCCGGCCCCTCGATCGCGGCCTCCACGACGCTCGGCAGCACCGCCATCGGGTTTATCACCACAGGCTCCTACCCGGGGTGGCAGGGGCACATGTACGCCTACGACCTCAACTCCCCGATCACCTGCGACAGCGACGCTCAGTGCCCCACCGTGGCGAACGGCGACGGCCGCTGCAACATCAACCCGTTGAGCCCCAACTGGCGCACCTGCAAGCCCCCGGACACGTTCAAGCTGCTGTGGGACGCCGGCGACGTGCTGAGCGCCTACACGAAGGACAACGCGGGCAACCCGGTGCTCAAACCCGTGACCGATCCACCCGATTTCACCAATGCGAACCACGGCGTGCAGCGCAAGATCTTCACCTGGAACCCGAGCCTCATGGGGTATGGCGGGGACACAGCAGGGGAGTTCGACAACGCACTGAAAGAGGTCACGACAGCCAACGCGGCCACGATCAACGCCATCTGCGGCGGCTGCCTGGGTGATGAGACGGCGGACCCCGGCATCACGGCCAAGGTCGTGGACTTCATCCAGGGCAACGACGGCACCGGCAGGCCGAGGCAGTGGGCTCTCGGGGCGATCATGAACTCCACCGCCGCGGTCATCGCGCCGCCGCAGCAGTGGAGGCAGTTCCCGAACCACGACGATTTCCAGAGCGAGTACGAGTCCCGCCACCCGCTGGCCTGGGTTGGCTCCTCCGACGGCATGCTGCACGCCTTCGACGCAGTTGACGGTGCGGAGATCGTCGCCCTCATCCCGCCCGACATGCTGGGGCTGCAAAAGGAGCAGTACGACATCTACGTGGAGGGCAAGACCGCGGAGGCGGGGCCCTACCCGATGGGTCAGTTGCCCTCGCCCAGCGATCACAAGTGGGGTATTGCCAACTCACCGCGCTTCGGCGACGTGTGGGACCCGACTGCCTCCAAGTACCGGACGTTCCTGTTCATCACGGAGGGGCCGGGAGGCACCGGCCTCCACGCGATCGACGTCACGCACGCGTTCCCCGGCAGAACCTATCCCGCTGAGGCAAACTGTGCCTGTTCGCCACCGACGACCACCTGTTCCTGCCAGGATCCGAACTACGGCTACGGCGACCCCACGACAGGTCCTCCGGTCCTCTCGACGTGGAGCTACACCGGGGACGGCAAGGGAAGCACGACGACTCTCGCGACGCTGGCCAACACGTGGAGCATCCCTGCCCTCGCCGGCACGAGCAGCGGCGCCAACTGGGAGCTGGTGATCGGCAACGGGTACGTCAAGCACGATCCCAGCCTCGCCTCCACGGACAACCCCACCCCGCACTACCTCCGGTTCGATCCGCTGCTGGGAGACCTGCGCAAAGACGAGCCGCTCGCCCCACTGTCGGGCGACCAGACACTGGGCGGGCCGTGGGTGCGAGCCCAGGCGTTCGCCGACTCTACGATCTGGAGCACCGCGGCAGGGTACTACGCGCCGGACAACGACGTGAAGCAGGGGGTGCAACTCGACCTGCAGGGCCGCGTGTGGCTCCTCGACCGCCAGGACATGATCAGCAACAACTGGAAGGTTCCTGTGGCACTGAGCGATCCGGGCAGCCTCATCATCGGCCAGCCCCTCTACTACAGCGCCGCGGTGGCGACGTACCCGTCCGCGAACCCGCTGTACGACCTATACGCGTTCTCGAGCGGGTCCTTCTACGAGGTCAGCGACTACCTCAGGGGCGACCAGGTCGGCACGCCAGGCAACTTCATCCCGAGCCTCTACCTCGTCGTCCAGCCAATCGGCGGAGGCAGTCCCGTCATCTACAAGAAGAACATCAACACGGTCAGCTACGGGCTCAACAACTCCCTGCAACTCGGCCACAAGACCCAGATCACCGCCTACCCCACGATCTTCGTTCCCAAGCCGGGCTCCGGGGGCAAGGCGATCGCTCTGTTCCTGGTCTACGACCCCGACGCCGGCACCTGCGTCGGCAACGCGTACCTCGTGCGACTGGACTTCGACCCTACCACCCTCACGGCTGAGGGGACCGGGGCACCCAACCCGAACCCGGTCATCCAGGTCGACGAGGCCGGTTCGGGGGCGGCATCGGGCTTCGCGCTGGCGGGCCAGATCCCGGTGGTGGCGAAGTCCTTCGTCGGCGCCGACGGAAGGGCCTACTTCTACAAGGTCAAGAACCTGGTGATTCCGGGCGCCGGCGGGACCGGAGGCGGCATCCTCTGGTGGAGGGAGCTACAGTAGGACAGTGTGGATGAACAACAAACCGGGGCGGGCGCCATGCCCGCCCCTTTCTTTCCTGTGGCGCGGCTGCCCTCAGCCGCGCACAACTTTCTTTCCAGGTTCCCGGCAGACGGGCGAGGGCGCCCGCTTTGCTCTGCTCATACCAATTCACCGTCTGTTGTAGAGGAATGGCTGTCACTGCGAGGCCCCGAAGGGGCCGAAGCAGTCCCGTTCCCCCTGCCGTCATTGCGAGGACGCCGAGCGTAGCGAGGGGGACGAAGCAATCCCGTCGACATCGATGAGATCCCGCCACGCAGCCTTGTCAGGCTGCTCGCGGCTTCGGCGTCGGCCCCCTCGCGGCGCTCGGGGGCCTCGCGATGACAACGAAAACGCTACGTTTGAACGAAAGTGGTATCAGGCGGGTGGGGGGCCCGCTTCGCTCCGCTCGGGCGGGCGAGGGCGCCCGCCCTACTTGCTTGTTTTCCTGCGGCGCTACTCCTTGGCCTTGATCACGACCTGGATGCCGCTGCCCTCCAGAAGCTTGGCGAACTTCTTGGCGTCCGCGTCGGAGCCCACGATCGCGCCGTAGTGCATCGGGACGGCCACCTTGGGCTTGATCTGCCTTGCGGCCTTCGCCGCCTCGTCGGCGGTCATGACGTACGTGCCCGACACCGGCAGCAGCGCCACGTCCGGGGCGAGCCCGGTCATCTCAGGGATGACGTCGGTGTCGCCCGCGTGGTAGTAGGTCACCCCGCCGATGATGAAGACGAATCCCACCTTGCCGTCGTTCTTGGGGTGAAACGTCTTGTTGGTGTTGTAGGCGGGCACCGCCTTGACCGAGATGCCGGCAACGGTCCGGGTCTCCCCCACGGCGATCACGGTGACGGGGACGGAGAGCTTGCCCGCCACCTCCTTGGGCGCCACGACCACCGTGCCCGGCTTGTGGATCTTGGTCACGTCGGCCGGCGACAGGTGGTCGAAGTGGTCGTGGGTGATCAGGATGACGTCGGCCGCCGGGAGCCCGTCTCCCAGCTGGTACGGGTCCACGTACACGACCGGCGGCCCGTCGATCCGAAACGCGTCATGGCCGAGCCAGTGCAGCTTCTCCGTCATGTTGCCTGCCTCCCCGCCGCCGGCGGCCACCGCCGCCAGCAGCATCACGGTTGCCAGTCCCTTCATGCCGACCTCCACGCCAGATCAGCACTCCCCGTACAAGGGAGTCTCGGTCCCCCGGCGCGGGTTTTCAAGCCCCTCAACCCCCACACACTAGGCCCGGGGCTTCAGCCCTCGAGCCTCAAGCCCCAAATCTGTGTCACCTGGGCGAGCGGTGCGGGGTGGCGAGCAGACACGTGAAGTAGCCGTCGCGCCTCCGCAGGTCCTCCAGCGGCACCGTCGCGCCCGAGGACTGGCGCCGCAGGCCCTGGTAGAGCTTGGCCAGGTCGGCGCGATGCTGGAACAGCCACGACTCGAAGGGCTCGCCGTCCTTCAGGCCGACCGGGGCGAGCTTCACCCGGAAGGCGTTTTGGAGTGCATCGACCTCGTCCTCGAACTTCCCGATGTACCAGCTGCGCGTGGCCTCGTCCTCGAGGACGCTGGCGACGCACAGCTGGGCGTCCACCTCGGGGGCCGGGGACCCGGGTTCGGTGGCATCGAGCCCGCTGCTCGCGAGTTGTTGCAGGCCCTGCAACAGCGGCGTGCCCTTTTCGACCGGGACGGCGCCCGGGGGCGGCTGCTCGAAGACCATGACCTCGGCGAGCGGCGTGGGCTCCAGCCCCTTCAGGCGTGCCGTGCCGAGGGCGCGCAAACCCACCCACGGGGCCTCGTCGCCCTCGGGGGCGGTGGCGAACAGGAGCCAGCGCATGCCGTACTGCTCGGCCTGCACGACGGGAAGGTCGCCCCAGTCCACCTCCAGGTCGCGCAGGAAGCTCTCGG
>Ga0315274_10010669_pt1 | contig 13235 bp, 11 predicted proteins | sample YL17G02_20_MG_FD_203700 | JGI IMG/M metagenome (GOLD analysis project Ga0315274, IMG submission 203700) | Sediment microbial communities from Yellowstone Lake, YNP, Wyoming, USA - YL17G02_20 | ecosystem: Environmental > Aquatic > Freshwater > Lake > Sediment | place: USA: Wyoming | collected... | reverse complement strand
AGCCGCTGGGCCGGCCCATCATGAACACGGTCTTGCTGGGCGCGTTCGCGGGCGTGTCCGGCCTGATCAGCTTCGATGCGATCGAGCGCAGCATCAAACATCGGTTCAAGGGTGAGTTGGGAGAGAAGAACATCAAGGCGGCGCGGCGCGCCTATGAGATGACGTCCGCCGAAGGCCGATGCGCCTCCGGCGCAAAGGAGCAGACGCAATGAGCGCAACCAAACCGAGACGGAGGCCGCCGCTGGGCGTGGTCACCCGCCCCGGCACCTCTCTGCGCAACAAGACCGGGTCGTGGGGCATTCTCCGCCCGGTGTTCGACTGGGAGAAGTGCACCGGGTGCAACACCTGTGAGATGATCTGCCCCGAGGGCTGCCTCCGCCACCTCGAGAAGAAGCAGTACGAGGCCGACCCGGACTTCTGCAAGGGATGCGGATTGTGCGCCGCGGCCTGCCCCGCGAAGGCGATTACCATGTCCGAGGAGCACCGCTGATGAGAAAGATGATCGAGGGCTCGCGCGCCGTCGCGGAGGCGGTCGCGCTGTGTCGCCCGGGTGTGATCTCCGCCTATCCCATTACCCCGCAGACGCATATCGTGGAGGAGTTGTCGCAGATCGTGGCCGACGGCGACCTCGACGCGGAGTACGTGCGCGTGGAGAGCGAACACTCCGCCGCCTCCGTCTGCCTCGGCGCGGTGGCGGCCGGGTCGCGGTCCTATTCCGCGACGACTTCGCAGGGCCTGTTGCTGATGGTCGAGGTACTGTACAACATTGCCGGCATGCGCCTCCCCCTGGTGATCACCGGCGTCAACCGCGCGATCTCCGCGCCGCTGAACATCTGGAACGATCAGCAGGACACTATGGCGATCCGGGACACGGGCTGGCTTCAGCTCTACGCGGAGGACAACCAGGAAGTCCTGGATATGCACATTCAGGCCTACAAGATCAGCGAGGACGACCGGGTGCTGCTGCCGGTGATGGTGTGCATGGACGGGTTCATTCTCACGCACACCTACGAGACGGTGGACATGCCCACGCAGGAGCAGGTGGACGCCTTCCTGCCATCCTACGATCCGCTCTACAAGCTCGACCCGGCCGACCCGTATACGCTGGGCGCCTATGCCGGGCCGGAGCGGTATCACGAGGCGCGGTACACTATTCAGCAGGACTGCCTGGGGGCGAAGGAAATCGTCAAGGAAGTGGCCCGCGATTTCCAGTCTGCCTTCGGCAGATGGCACGGCGATGTGATTGACACGTATCGCGCCGAAGACGCAGACACCCTGTTCGTGGCGATGGGCTCGGTGATCGGCACGCTGAAGGACTGGGTGGACGCGCAGCGGGCCGAGGGCGAGAAGGTGGGCGTGGTGAAGGTGCGCTGCTTCCGTCCGTTCCCGGCGGAGGAGTTAGTCGCGGCCGTGAGCAAAGCGAAGCGCGTGATCGTGCTGGAGAAGGCCGTGAGCATGGGCAGCACGGGGATTCTCGCGGCAGAGCTGCGGGCCGCCCTGTACGGCCAGTCCACGGTTCCGGTGACCGGGGCGGTGGCAGGCCTCGGCGGACGGGACATCACCATGGCGACCATTGACGAGATCAAGCAACGCGCCGACGCGGGAGAGCTCGACCTCTGGGCCGACCTGCGCGCGGAAGTACTGGAGGACGCGTAAATGTCCACAACCGAGTTCACTTATGAGGGAACGCGTGGATTCTACCCGGGCCATCGCGCCTGCGCGGGCTGCGGGCAGGCGACGGCGGCGCGGTTGGTGATGGAGACGGTCGGCCCGAACTGCATCGTGGCCAATGCCACCGGCTGTCTCGAGGTGTTTAGCAGCCCGCACCCGGAGAGCGCCTGGGGTGTGCCGTGGATTCACTCGCTGTTCGAGAACCATCCGGCGGTGGCCTCCGGGATCGAGGCCGCGCTGAAGAACCAGGGCAAGCTGGACCAAGTGCGCGTCCTCGCGATGGGCGGCGACGGGGCCACGTTGGATATCGGCTTCGGCGCATTGTCCGGGATGTTCGAGCGCAATCACGATGTGCTTTACGTGTGCATGGACAACGAAGCCTACATGAACACGGGCGTGCAGCGATCGGGATCCACGCCCTTCGCGGCCTCCACCACCACCAGCCCGGCCGGACGGAAGTCTTACGGAGAGGATCGGCCAAAGAAGGACCTGCCGGCCATCGCGGCCGCGCACGGGATTCCGTATGTGGCGACGGCCTCCATGTCCTACTTCCCCGATGTGCGACGGAAGGTGAAGAAGGCCATCGAGACCCGCGGCGCGAAGTACTTGCAGATCCACGTGCCCTGCCCGCCGGGCTGGGGTTACGACGAGAAGCTGACCATTGACATCGGCAAGCTCGCGGTGGAGTGCGGGCTCTATCCGCTGGTGGAATGGGAGAACGGCGAGGTGGTGCGCGTCCGGAAGATCAAGCAGGTCCCGGTGGAGGAATACCTGAAGGGGCAGCGGCGCTTCCGGCACCTTTTCCGCGATGAGAAGAGTCGGGAGCAGATCGCGGCGATTCAGGCGATCGCGGAGGAGAATATCAAGAAGTACGGGTTGGTGGAGTAGGGGATAGGGGATAGGGAACAGGGAATAAGGTAGCGCTTTCTGCGATTCCCTATTCCCTGTTTCCTGCCTCCCTCTTGCGCTTTTCTGCAAACATCTGTATGCTATTCTCGGTGTCGCGGGGCGGCCCATAGATTCTCCTTGACACACTACATATAGCGTGGTATATAGGTCTGCCCACACTACATAGGGTAGAATAATACGGGAGTCGTGGAGAGGCATGAAGTGCCCGTATTGCCAGTTTAGGGACAGTCGCGTGGTGGATTCCCGCACGAGTGATGACAACAGCGCGGTGCGGCGGAGGCGCGAGTGTCCCGAGTGTCAGCGGCGTTTCACCAGCTACGAGCGCGTCGGCGAGGTGCGCCTGTACGTGATCAAGAAGGACGGCCGGAGGGAGCCCTTCGCGCGGGTGAAGATCGTCGCCGGGATGACGAAGGCGTGCGAGAAACGGCCCGTCAGCCACGAGGCGATCGAGCAGGCGGCGGATGGGATCGAGCGGCAGGTGCGAGACGAGTTGATGGAGGAAGTGCCGGCGAGCCGGATCGGCGCGCTGGTGATGGAGCGGCTGCGCGCGATGGACAGCGTGGCCTATGTGCGGTTCGCCTCGGTGTACAAGGAGTTTCGGGACGCGCATTCCTTCGTGAAGGAAGTCGAGGGGTTGGCCCGAACCGGGCGGAGCGCCGCGGGCGTGAGGCAGAGTACATCATTATTCGCCGCGGAAGAAGAACAGCAATGACAGCCCAGCAAGACCCAGCCCATGTCGCAAGTCTGCCGCCGGACCTGCCCTTGCCGGAGTTGGCCGCGAACGCGCTCACGGTGCTGCAGAAGCGGTACCTGACGAAGAGCGAGGACGGCCTCCCCATCGAGGAGCCGTGGGAGATGTTCTGGCGGGTGGCGAGTAATGTCGCGCGCGCCAGCCAGCGCTATGACCCGGCGGCCGACCTGGAGGCCGAGGCGCGCGCGTTCTACCGCATCATGGCGAACCTGGAGTTCCTGCCCAACTCCCCGACGCTGATGAATGCGGGCCGGGAGCTGCAGCAGCTCTCCGCCTGTTTCGTGCTGCCGGTGGACGACTCGATGGAGTCCATCTTCGACGCCATCAAGAGCACCGCGCTGATCCACAAGTCGGGCGGCGGCACGGGGTTCTCGTTCTCCCGGCTGCGCCCGGCGGGCGACATCGTGCAGGCCACCGGCGGCATCGCCTCCGGGCCGCTCTCTTTCATGCGGGTGTTCAACGCGGCCACCGAGGCGGTGAAGCAGGGCGGGGCGCGGCGCGGCGCGAACATGGCGATCCTCCGGGTGGATCATCCCGATATCCTGGCCTTCATCTCCTCCAAGCGTGACACCACGGCGCTCACCAACTTCAACATCTCCGTGGGTGTGACGGAGGAGTTCATGCGCGCGGTGGAGGCGGATGTGGAGTACGATCTGGTCAACCCGCGCACCAAGAAGGTGGTGAAGCGGTTGCGGGCGCGGGAGGTCTTCGATCTGATCGTGGAGGGCGCGTGGGCGACGGGCGAGCCGGGGATCGTGTTCCTGGATCGCCTCAACGCCGACAACCCGACCCCGGAGCTGGGCGAGATCGAGTCCACCAACCCGTGTGGGGAGCAGCCGCTCCTCCCCTACGAGGCCTGCAATCTCGGCTCCCTCAACCTGGCTAAGTTCATCACGGACGACCCTTCGCCCAGGGTGGATTTCGCGCGCCTGGGCGACGTGATAGACGTCGCGGTGCGGTTTCTGGACAACGTGATTGACGTCAATCACTACCCGCTCGACCAGATCCGCGAGCTGTCCCACGCCAACCGCAAGATCGGTCTGGGAGTGATGGGCTTTGCCGATCTGCTGATCCGCCTCGGCCTCCCCTACAACTCCGAGGAGGGACTGGCCCTGGCGCGGCGGGTGATGCAATTCGTGCAGGAGCGCGGCCACGCAGCCTCGGCCGCGCTGGCGCGCGAGCGCGGGGCCTTCCCGAACTACCAACGGAGCGTGTTCGCGAAGACTGGCGAGAAGCTGCGCAACGCCACCGTCACCACCATCGCGCCCACGGGCACGCTCTCCATCATCGCGGGGTGCTCCTCCGGCGTGGAGCCGCTGTTCGCGGTGGTGTTCACGCGGCGGATCCTGGATGGGCAGCAGTTGCTGGAAATCCATCCGCGCTTCGAGCAGGTGGCGCACCAGCGCGGCTTCTACTCGAAGTGGCTGATAGAGGAGATCGGGCGGCACAAGTCGCTGGCCGACATCGAGGAGATCCCCAGCGACGTGCGGCGCGTGTTCGTGACGGCCTATGACATTGATCCGGACTGGCACATCCGGATGCAGGCCCAGTTCCAGCGTTTTACGGACAATGCGGTGTCCAAGACCGTGAACTTCCGCGAGGAGGCGACGCCGGAGGGCATCCGCGAGGTGTATATGCTGGCCTATCAGCTGGGCTGCAAGGGAGTGACGGTGTATCGCGACGGCTCTCGCGACGCCCAGGTGCTGACCACAGGAACGAGCGGCAAAGCCTCGGGACCAGCGAAGCCGGCGCCCTCTGCGCCGGCGGTGGCCCCGATGACTATCTCCCCCCGTGATCGGCCCACCCTGACCAAGGGGACGACGGAGAAGGTCGGCACGGGCTGCGGCAAGCTCTTTATCACCATCAACGAGGACGAACACGGCCTGTGCGAGGTGTTCACCACCATGGGCAAGTCGGGCGGCTGCACGGCCTCCCAGTCCGAGGCCATCGCGCGGATGATCTCCACCGCGCTGCGGTCGGGGATTGACCCGAAGACCGTCGCGGAGCAGCTCAAGGGGATTCGCTGCCCGATGCCGTCGTGGGATCGCGGCCTGGTGACCCTGTCCTGCGCGGATGCCATCGGGAAGTCCATCGAGCGCTATCTCTCCATCGCCGGAAAGAACGGCGACACGCACAAGAGCTACGAGTTTTCCCACAGCGGCCCGGCGGTGCCTACGCTCCCGCAGCCCAGGAATGGGGTGGCCAGCGCCGGCTATAACCCGGAGTGCCCGGAGTGCGGGACGATGCTGGAGCTGGCGGAGGGCTGTGTGGTGTGCCGATCCTGCGGGTACTCGCGATGCGCGTGATGGTTCGGCTCCTTCACGAGAAGCCGAAGAAAGGTTGTTAGAAACCGCCGCCAGTGCGGTATAGAATGAATGCGTGCGAACTTGCCGCCATCATCGGCGGCAACGGGCTACGGGAGCCCCCTCGACCGACAGGCCAGCGGTCGAGGGGGCTTTCATTTTTGTCCTGGTAGGCGCGGCCTCCCTACGCTCCCAGCAGTTGCACCGTGACCCGCCGGTGGCGCGGGCCGTCGAATTCGCAGAAGTAGATCCCCTGCCAGGTGCCCAGCACCAGCCGCCCGTCCTCCACCGGCAGCGTCACCGAGAGGCCGACCAGGGTGGCCTTGAGGTGGGCGTCGGAGTTGCCCTCGGAGTGAGCGTACGGCCCCTGCCGCGGGACCATCCGCTCCAGCGCGGCGAGCACGTCGTCCATCACGTCGGGGTCGGCGTGCTCGTTCACGGTCAGCCCCGCGGTAGTGTGAGCGCTGCCGACCACGGCAACGCCGCTCTGCAGGTCGCGCTTGGTGACGATCTCTTGCACCTCGCGGGTGATCTCTACACAGCAGCAACGGGATCGAGTGGTGATCTCGACTGTCTCCATAGCTCCCTCATTCCCCAGGCCGTTCCGCCTCTTCGCCTCCTCGCCTGTTCGCCTTTTCGATGTCGAGGCCGCCCAGGTCCTCGACGACGGCACGCAGGATCTCGGCGACGCTCCAGGCCTGGGCGATGCAGCCCCGCGAGTGATGGGGCTGATCGCCGTCAAAAACCTCGGAGATCTGGTTTAGGCCGGCCTCGCGCAGGTGGGCGAAGAGCGGCGCGAGCCAGCGGCGGGCGGTCTGCTGCGCCGCGGCCTTGTCGTCGCTTACCTTCAGGTAGGCGGTGAGGAACGGCCCCAGCAGCCAGGCCCAGACGGTTCCCTGATGATAGGCGCCGTCGCGGGCGAGTTGGTCCCCGCCGTAATGTCCCCGATACCGCGGATCGTGCGGCGAGAGTGTCCGCAGGCCGTAGGGAGTGAGCAGCTCGCGCTCCACGACCTCCACCACGCGCCGCGCCTGATCGGGTGGGAGCAGCGGATACGGTAGAGAGACGGCGATGATCTGGTTCGGTCGAAGCGACGTATCCGCGGGCACGTCGCCGTCCACGACATCGTTCAGATAGCCGAGGTCCGGGTTCCAGAAACGCGCGCGGAACTGCTTCGCCACCTCCGTTGCGGGTGGGCCGTCGTGCGCGGCCCCCAGTTCCTCCACGAAGCGCAGCGCGTGGTGCCAAAGGGCGTTGACCTCCACCGCCTTGCCGTGCCGTGGAGTGACCGCCCAGTCGCCGACCTTGGCGTCCATCCACGTGAGCTGCGCGCCCGGCTCTCCCGCGTGCAGCAGCCCGTCGGGGTCCACTCCAATGCCATAGCGCGTGCCGCGCACGTGCCAAGCGATGATGTCGCACAGCGCGGGCAAGAGGCTCTCGAGGTAGTCGCGGTTGCCGGTGTAGTCAAGGTACTTGTGCGCCGCCCAGAACATCCACAGCGTCGCGTCCACGGTGTTGTAATCGGGCGTCGCGCCGGCGTCGGGGAGGCGGTTGGGAATCAGGCCCTGACTGACCAGGGAGGCGTGGCTGGTGAGCACCGCCTTCGCCACGTCAAAGCGACGCGTCACCAACGTCAGCCCCGGCAGGCTGATCATGGTATCGCGGCCCCATTCCTCAAACCAGTGGTAGCCCGCGAGCACGCCGTCAGGGGGGCTCTCACTTCGGCCTGCTTGGCGAGAGACGAGGAACGCGTCGGTGGCGGAGACGAGCGCGGCGAGGTCCTCGGAGGCGCGCTCCCAGCCGCGCAGGAGAAAGGTGCGACGGCGGCGCTCCTGCTCGACCATCAGCCCGGGGTCGAGTTGGGCCGGCGGGTCGAGGGAGGCGACGAAATAGCACGTCTCGCCCTGCGAGAAAGTGCGGGTGAAGAACCCAGGACTATAAAGGTCCTCCTGGCAGTCCAGCCCCCGCGCGGCTTCCTCCGCGTATTCGAAGCTGCGATACCAATCGCCCCAGGCCTCAAAGTAGGCCTCTTTGAAGTGCATATGGAGAGTGGGTCCGTCGGCGCACGGGGTCATCATCACCAAGTCGCGCGCGCCGGAGATGGCGGCGGTGGTAGCGAACTCGGGGTTCTCCTGCCGGAGGTGATGGTAGTCGCGGCAGGTGACGAGGGGTCGGACGATCAGGCTGGCGGCTCCAGGCGAGGAGAGCAGGCGGTAGCGCACGAATACCGCCGGCGTGCCGCGGGCCATGATGATCTGCTTCTCGAGGCGGGTGGGCCGGCTGGCCGGACCGACCTCGTACACCATGGTGGGGAACGGATCGAGGCGGAAGCTGAGCAGGTTCTCGTGGCCGCGGGGATGGATCACGCCGGCGTACTGGTTGCAGGTGAGATCGTACTCGACCTCCCGCACCGCCAGCGTCTCCTCCAGCTTGGAGAGCAGGACCAGGCGGCGTGTCGGCGGGCGGAGGGCGACCACCAGCAGCCCGTGATAGCGCCGCGTGTTGGCGCCGATGATGGTCGAGGAAGCGTAGCCGCCGAGACCGTCGGTCTCGAGCCACTCCTTCGTCACGCCGCGCGCGAAGTCGCGGCAGATCTCCGCGCCGAAGCCGATCATGGGGGAGACTCTCTGTGAGTAGTGTCCGACCGGAGGTCGGACCCACGGAAGCCCCACAACTCCGCCTCCACCAGCCGCACCTGGACCAGCCTCCCGATCAACTCCGCCGGCCCTGGAAACACCACCTGTTTGTTCTGCCGCGTCTTGCCGGCGAGCAGGCCCTCCCCTTTCTCGGCCGGCCCCTCCACGAGCACCTCGGCGACGCGGCCGACCTCGGTTGCGTTGCGGTCGCGGGTGATGCGGTTCTGCATTTCGATCAATCGGTTGAGGCGCGCGATCCTGAGCTCGCGCGGCACTTGATCGGCGCGCTCCGCCGCGGCCGTGCCGGGACGCTCGGAGTAGGCGAACGTGAACGCGGCGCCGAAGCCGAGTTCCTGGTAGACGCGCAGGCTTTCCGCGTAGTCCTCGTCCGTCTCGCCGGGGAAGCCCACCATGATATCCGTCGTGATCGCGAGGTCGGGTACGCCCGCGCGCAGGGCCTCCACGGTGGCGCGATACTCCGCTACGGTGTAGCCGCGGTTCATCTCGCGCAGCAGCTTGTCCGTGCCGGCCTGAATGGGCAGATGAATGTGCTCGCACACCTTCGGCAGTCGCAGTGCGCCGATCAGCCCGGGGGTGACGTCGCGCGGGTGGCAGGTGGTGAAGCGGATTCGCCACAGGCCCTCGATCTCGTTCAGGCGGGAGAGCAGCCCCTCGAGCGTCGAGCGGTCGCGCAGGTCCTGGCCATAGGCCAGCACGTTCTGCCCAAGCAAGGTCACCTCACGCGTGTTGCGGCGCACGAGCGTTTCCACCTCCGCGACGATCTGGGGAAGCGGACGGCTGGTCTCCTTGCCCCGCACGTGCGGCACGAGGCAGTAGCTGCAGAAGTTGGTGCATCCCAGGATGACGGGCACGAAGGCGCGAAGCTGTCTTCCCATCTCCATCTCGCACCGCAAGGTCGCGGGGTCATCGTCGAGGTCGGTGATGACGACGGGCCGCTCGCCGCGCTGGAGGCGCTCCACCGCCTCCCCAATGCGATGGAAGCAGCGCGTCCCGAGCACGAGGTCAACGTACGGCGCGCGCTTCACCAGCCGCGCGCCCTGGCTCTGAGCCATGCACCCGACCACCGCGAGCACCGTGCGCGGCCTCGCCTCTTTCTCCGCACGCAATTCGCCGAGGAGGCTGCGCACTTTCTGCTCCGGTTTCTCCCGCACGGAGCAGGTATTGACCACAATCAGGTCGGCCTCGGCCGCCGTGCGGCCTTCCTCCCAGCCGGCCTGGTCCAACACCGCGGCCATCAGCCGGGAGTCGGCTTCGTTCATCTGGCAACCGAAGGTGATGATGGTGTATTTCATGTCTAGGGGCTAGGGTCCAGGGGCCAGAAGATCGTCAGTGGAGGCCGGTTTCGACTCCCTGGGGGATGTCGGTTCCTTTGAGAATGCGTTCCATGCAGCCGAGGACTTTGCCTTCCGCGTCTACCAGGCCGATCCAGAGGGCGTGCTTGGGCCGCGGGTAGGCGGACAGGTTCACGGCCACCGCCGCGGGCAGGTCGTCCACTTCGTCCACGGTCGTCCCGGTCAGGCAGACCTTGACCTTCGTCCCAGGTGGCAAGGGCCGGTCGGAACTGAGGCGCACGAGTTGCTCGCCGTCCCACTTTCGGGGCAACTCCACCCAGATGCGCCGGTCGCCGGCCCGGAACCCCGTCACCGGCGGCTTCCTGTGCCCCGGCCGCCAGTCCAACCCGCGCGGCGCGCGCAACGGACGTTTGCGCACCGCCTCGGGTTTCACATAGACGCATAGCACGTTCGTGAGCCCGCGCCGCGCGGGTGTCACGGTTCTCCCATCGTACCACATCGCGCAGGAGGAGCCGCCGTCCAGGTTCACCGCGTAGACCGCGCCCAGTTCGCGCATGGCCATAGCCAGCTTCGCGAGTGATGTGCCGGTGATGGTGGTCACGAGCAGCAGCTTGTTGTCCCGCGTGACTCCCATGGCGGTGCGCGGCGCGGCCTTGGCGAACACGTGCGGGTCGCCGAAGCCTTCGCCTCCCGGCATCGGTTTTGCGAAACCGTTCCACACCAACAGCGGCCCGGCCGCGAGCGCGGACTGATACTCCCACCAATCCACGCGGCGGCTGTTCGGCAGGCGGATCGCGTCCACGCCGTCGCCCGCGAAGGCGAGCGCGGTGCCCATGCCGCCGAAGTGGGCGAGTTTTCGCGCGATCACGATATCGCCGACGGGACGGAGGCTGCGTTTACTGAAGAACGTGCCATTGACGGCGGCCGCGGGGTTGAGACGGGAGACGAAGCTGGGGAAACTCTCCTGGCGTCCGCGCCCGCCGCAGGCCATCGCGGGGGAGACGACGACGCGGGGATCGTTGAGGTCAACCGTGATCACGTGGAGGCGCACGCCGGCCGCGAGGCACGGCGCGTATCCCACCGGCGCAGCCGCGCCGACGCGTGCCAGGAGTGAGAGACCCAGCGCGAGAACGAGGGACCGCCCCGCTCCCCTAATCCAAAATTTTGTCTCTACTCCAACCAAAGGCCTCTTCAAAGCAGGCGCCGGCGACCATCGTGGCGGAGACGACTTGCCCCTTGTCCAGGCACCAGACCTGATCGCGGGTTACGACGGTCCCCGGCGGCGGGAACATGTTGGCCTTGGAGCAACTGCGGCAGTTCTCCACGTAGCCGTGGCTCTCCTTGGCCTTTCCCCGCAACTCCCCTTCGCACTGATAGCAGTAGTCGCGCTTCTCCGAGTTGTCGGCCCCGCAGTGCGGGCACTTCATCATGGCCATCTCGCACCGCCTCCCTTCGCGGATTTCACCGATTGGCTCGCGCCGACTTGCTACACCCCAGGCGCCCTACTAACGCCACAGGTATATTCCCCCGAACCCTGCGTCGCGTCAAGAGCCTGGAAGGCTTTCATAGGGGCGGCCAAACGACAGGCACGTCGCGCCTTCCGGTTGCCGCGATGTGGTATATACCCCATGAGACGTCACCATACCCGTTGCGCCGATTGGGAGGCAGGTCATGCGCGCCATCGCCCACGCTCTCTTGCTCGCACTGCTGGTCCTGCTCGCCGCCCAGGTCGCGATCGCTGACGATGCGGTTCCGCTCGCGCTCAAGTTCGCGCAGGGAGACGTGCTGAACTACGCGATTTCGATCTCGGGTGCGGGCCAGCTCTCCGTGGCAGGATCCGAGTCCACCGGGATCGCGGTCCAGGGAAGCTGCACGTTCTCTCAGACCGCGGTGCAGGTGAACGAGGATGGCAGCGCGGTGCTCGAGACGCTGATGCCGCAGGCCGACTTCACGGTCACCATCAAGAATCAGCAGGCGCGCTTCAGCTATGCCGACGGCAAGCTCCGCTGGTTCACCGACGGGAAGGAGCAGACGCCGCCGCAGGCCGATCTCAGCAAGGCCCCGCTGCTGCAATCGCCCCTCCGCGTCACCACCAAGCCCGATGGCAGCGTCACCGACATTGCCTTCTCCGACACCGAGCTTCTCGAGATGCTGAGGAAGGCGGTCCCCGGACTGGACAAGGCGATGCTCGGGCCAGGGATGCCGGCGGTGAACAGCGCGCCGGTCCTCCCCGCTTCGCCCGTGAAGGTCGGCGAGACCTGGACCCGCACGCACCAAGTTCCCCTCGGCCCCAATCAGCGTCTGGACTGCGAGATGCGCCGGGCCCTGGAGTCCGTGACCAAGCAGGGCGGGCTGGAGATCGCCAAGATCGTCGGCTCCGGGGAGGCCCGCTTCCGAGGCAATCCGAAGCTCGCGGCGCCCGGCGGCCAACCCGTGGACGTCTCCATCGCCGATCTGCGCCAGACCTTCGGCTCCACCGAGTTCTTCAACCTCACCACTGGGCGGCTGATTCGCGGCGATTACGACATTCGATTCAACACCAAGATCGCGGTGGCGATGGCCGGCCAGGGACAGACCGGAAGCCTGGACCTCAGGATTCTGGCGTCGGTGGTGGCGCGGTAGCGCAAGGCCTCAACGCAGAGGCGCGGAGAGCGCAGAGGGACACAGAGAGGATCGGGGACTCTGATCCATTGACGCTCCTCTGGGCGCGGCGTTATACTTCTGTTACCTCATGCTTGACTTCAGGATTCAGCACACAGACCCCAGCGGGGCGCGGGCGGGCACGGTGGCCGTGCGCGGCCGGCGGTTCCAGACCCCGGTGTTCATGCCCGTCGCCACTCAGGGAAGCGTGAAGGCCTTGACGCAGGCGGAACTCGTCGGCCTGGGCGCGCAGATCGTGCTGGGCAACGCCTATCATCTCTACCTTCGCCCTGGGATTGACCTGATTCAACAGGTCGGCGGCCTGGCCGGGTTCATGAATTGGCCCGGCGCGACGCTGACGGACAGCGGGGGCTACCAAGTGTTCAGCCTCGCGCCGCTGCTCGAGGTGTCGGAGGAGGGGGTGAGCTTCCGGTCGCACCTTGACGGCTCTGAGCATCTGCTCACACCCGAATCGGCGATCGAAATCCAGCACGGGATCGGGGCCGATATCATCATGGCCTTCGACCAACCCGTAGGCTATCCGGCCGACCGCGCGCAGGCGCAGGAGGCGACGGAGCGTTCAGATCGCTGGGCCGAGCGGTGCCTGGAGGCGCACTGTGGCAAGTCGGAGCAGGCCCTGTTCGGGATCGTGCAGGGCGGGTTCGAGGCCGACCTGCGGGCGGAGAGCGTGCGGCGGTTGAAGGAGATTCCTTTCGATGGGTACGCCGTCGGCGGGCTGTCGGTGGGCGAGCCGAAGGAGGTGACGTTCGGCCTCTTGTCGAGCACCGCACCGCGGCTGCCGGAGACGCGGCCGCGCTATCTCATGGGAGTCGGCACGCCCTCGGATATCGTGCGCGCGGTGCTCTGCGGCGTGGACATGTTCGACTGCGTGCTGCCGACGCGGGTGGGGCGCAACGGCACGGCCTACACCTCAACCGGCAAGGTGAACCTGAAGAACGCGCGCTATCAGGATGACCTGGGGCCGCTGGACCCGGGGTGCGAGTGCGAGGTG